>Ga0180431_10002901_pt1 | contig 22486 bp, 23 predicted proteins | sample SS_ome_11_FD_132459 | JGI IMG/M metagenome (GOLD analysis project Ga0180431, IMG submission 132459) | Hypersaline lake sediment archaeal communities from the Salton Sea, California, USA - SS_1_MS_1 metaG | ecosystem: Environmental > Aquatic > Non-marine Saline and Alkaline > Hypersaline >...
CCGTCAAGGAGCTGAAGGCAAAAGGGTATCAAATTGTCGCCACAGCCCTTGAGGGAAGTACCTTGCAGTCGCTTGCGCAACTAGAGGCCAAGCCGACAGCAATCGTTTTTGGCAATGAGACCAACGGGGTCTCAACGGAGGTATTGGATGCCGCCGATCTCAAAATCCAGATCCCGATGGCGACTCCACTTGATTCATTAAATGTCGGCGTGGCGGCAGGGATCAGTCTATATGAATTAAAATACAAGGTGATTCTGATGTTGCTGGATGAAAAGATAAAGGGATCTGTTGGACGCAATCTCTCTTGCACTTCTCGATGGCTGAGAAAAGCATTCGATGAGAAATTGAAGGGGTCCACTTCGCTCTCGGCTGAGGAGGCGATCCTGTTAATGGTGCTTTCCTGTGATGAAGAAGGGGAGCGGAATGAGCTGATCGCCGCAGCAGGGATTAAGGATGCTTCTTCAGTTGACCGGATGATCGAGGCCGGTTATTTCTCAGGAGACCAGATTGTCAAGATTACAGATATGGGGAAAGAGCTGCTGGCCAAGGTATGGAGCCTCCATGAGTCGGCAGAAAACCTTGCTCTTGAAGGGTTCAACGATGAAGAAAAACAGCAGTTGGAGGCGTTTTTACTTCGCATCCAATCAAACTTGAGCTCTTTCACCCTTTACGATTGACAACGTTGACTTTTCTCGTTCAACCTTTTGACAATGAATGTCGTAAGATCGATTAAATATGAGTGGTCATCTTGTGGCATTTGGTCGGGGACCTCTTCTGTCGCGTATTTGATATTGACTGCATGGATCATTTTTTTCCAAAAGTCAAAACGTTTACTGAAATTTTCATCGTTGTTCTCAAACGGTACCAGAAACACCGCCCAAACAGTGCCGTTTTTGAATAAAGCTGAGACGTCGTATGCACTCTTTGATTTAAGTTTGTGATTGTAGAGAAAGTGCCAGATATAGCTTGGGAGTTTTCTCAAGAATTCTACAGAAGGAGGAGTCGCTTTGCGGCCCAGCATTCTTTTAGGGGAATAGACAATCCCTTCAGGAAACAGTTCAAAGAAGCTGTCATAGACATCAGTTTCCAATACAACCTGATTGTTGAGAGGAACGTAGGTGAAGGCTTTATCCCTTACTTCTCTGAGTGTCGCGCAATCAATATAACTTAAATCCAGGTGGCTTTTTCTAAAAGCTTCATCATTGGTGAAAACGAGATCCTGGTCGATTCTGTTGATCATGCCGTAGCTGATCTCTGCGAAAAAAGAGCTGGATACGGTACGTGATCTTGAAGATACAGGTTGATAGAAAAGGATGCCTTGAGTTCCATAGATCGTGATCTGCCTGCTTTCAAGCTCTAATTTTTCTGTGAGAAGTTTGATGATGCGCACTTTGTGTCTGAACTGGACATGGGAGTCGAATGTCAAACGGGTGACTTCAACGAGTTCATGACACGATTTAATATCGTGGAGCCACTCGTACAAGTTGGAATATAATGCTTTTGAAGTGTGTACCTGAAGTTTAGGCAGGCGGGGGCGCGACAAGAATTTTATTCCAAGCAAAAGGAGGATTGAAAGCAATATGCTTTTGATCTGCAGCGGCTCTTTCAGGCGGGTAACGAGGATAAATCCTGCTACAAAATATAGCCCTGAAATGATGACATCGAAATAATGGGAGGAACAGAATTGATGAACTTGTAAGTTTGAGATCACAGCTCGCAGAAGAAATACAGGGATGAAAACAAGTAATATCAGTCCGGCTTTTTCAGAGATGAGGATATAGCAGGCGATCATCGAATAGCAGCCAAGACAAAGTCCCATCACGCCGGCAACTCTTCGCAGGACATCCTCGTATTGATTGATAAAACGGGTTAATTGGCTGTGTTCAAGCTTTTTTCGATCGAAATAAAACAATCGTGCCCATTCCGACGTAGCCTGAATGAGCGGAGCGACCAGAAACAGTGTCTTGAGGTAAAGGAAGTAGTGCGGGCTACCGACTGTAAAGTAGTAGAAAGCAATGATCAGCAATCCGTCCACGTTCATAAAAACATTAGCGAATCCTGCAGAGGCAAATACAGGAAGAGAGAACTTCTTGGCGTAGTCAATGCATGTTTTTACGTCCGGCTTATGAGGTTGAAGCTCATACAATCGGTACATGTAGGAGCTATAGTATAAAGTCAGACAGGTGGACGCGATTCCATACGTTGCAGTTGAGGCTAAGATGGCATAGTACTGCCAGACCTTCCAGCACAATAACAAGACCGCAAGGGAGAGGACGTGGCTCAAGATGATCGAAAATTGGGGCCGAATGATCCGTGTGACTGCATAGATCCCTGCATGATAAGTTGAGGAAAAGAGATAAAGCGCTACTGAAAAACAGCTGATGGCCAGATAAGCGGATCCGAAAAAAGGATCATGCTTATCATATAGTGTTATCGTTTCCCAAGTGAAATACACTCCGGTCAGGATAAAAGGAATGGAAAAAACGGAAGCTGCAATAAGCCAATAGCCGATCGCTTCTTTTAACTCATCCGTGTTTTTGACTCGGTATAGCTGTCTGACTCTTGAACGGAGCAACTCAAGGCCTCCCCACCAAAAGGCTCCCAATATAAGTTTCCATGAAGATACCCAGATCACAAAGACAAACGTGCGAGTCGAAAAAGACTTCGCCATCACATAGAAAGTGATCGCATGAACAAGATAGAGGAAGAGAACCTGGAAATTGAACAGGCTTAATCGATAAAGCGGATATTTGATGTGGTTCTCATCAAACATCAGGTCGTTAAAAGAAGCGAATTTATCTTTGCGTTGAAGTTGCTTTTCAATCCAATGGGCGAAAGATGACATAAAAAGTGAGTATTCCTGTTGAACAAATTACTTGATAATAGATATATTGCATTTTTTCCTAGAAAATATCGAATGGATTGTATGCGGCTTTTCTCATGTTTTATAAAGGTTTTGTTCCTTGTTGTCCTCACATCGTGCAGTTCTCTTGCACCAGGAATGCATTTAAAATATGGCAACAGAGGAGGTCAGAGGTACGTGTTGGCAAAGGGGATGTGCGGTCTGCCCATCATCGAAATCGATGCATGCTTAATCGAACATTTGAGGTGTGAACGGGCCGCTCAGATGGGGATCTATCCTTCCTCGTTTATCGATGGTGAGAGCTGTGAGTACCGCATAGGGACTGGTGATAAGATAGCGATCTTTGTTTGGGGACAGCCCGATTTCAATAATCCGGCCAGTCCTGAACTTTTTGATATGCCTGTGAAACATACCGTCGATTGCGATGGGACAATCTTTTTTCCCTATGTTGGCGAGATCACTGCTTCCGGTAAGACGCAATCCGAGCTTAGGCGTGACGTGTCAGATGGACTGGAACCGATGGTCAAGAGTCCTCAAGTCTCTGTTTCTGTCGAAGAGTTCCGCAGCCAGTATGTCAATGTGATGGGAGAAGTGCTTAAGCCAAACGTCATCCCTGTGACGGATGTACCCATGACTCCGCTTGATGCCGTCAGCAGAGCTGGAGGTGCCTCACCATTCGGTGACTTGAAACACATCCTGCTTAAAAGAGAGGGGGCTGTGCTCGAGATTAATGCTGTTCCCGGTTTGGCAGCCTCTTTCGGAAAACTTCCTGTACTGCGGCATGGTGACGTGGTTTATGTGCCACCGAGAGTTAACCAGCAAGTCTATGTCCTTGGCGAAGTGATCTTCCCTCAGGCTGTCACGATCGATTGCGATGAGTTGACCCTGAGTCAAGCTCTTGCTCGTGCCGCAGGGGTCGAACCGTTTGCTTCCAAGCCTTCAGAGTTGTTCGTTTTCCGTGTTGAAGACAATGGTGACCGCGTTGCCTATCATTTGGATGCAAAGTCGCCAGCGGCACTGGTTCTGGCAAACGAATTTGTGCTAAAAAGGCAGGATATTATCTATGTCGGTACTTATCAACCGGCCAAACTCAATCGAATCATGACAAACTTTCTCAGCAGCAGCCGTGTGATTGCGGACTTGAGCCGGGCAGTCAGGGATATCGATGAGGTAGCGAACGATAGATTTTACAGCAATGATGATGATGACGATCTATAGGATTGATTATGAGCAATAAAAACAAAAATAAGATCCCTGTATCCCGTCACAATTTTGCTTTCGATATCCGGAATTATGTCAACTATACGCGTCTTGTGATTTTGGTGACCACAGTACTTTTTACAGTTGGAGGCGCATATTACGCGTTCTTTTACACACCAAAGTACAGATCGACAATTATGTTGAGCGCCAAGGTATTCAACTCTTTAGGGGCTGCAGCTTCTTCCCAAGAGAAAAGGGTTCAAGTTGAAGACAAGGACACTGCCGCTCCAAGGGAATTAGAGCTGATCCAGTCAGATGAAGTGCTGGCAGAAGTTGTCTGTCGGTTGCATCTGGACGTGTTGGTCAACGGTGAAGTATATAATTGCAACAGTTCGCCAATCCGGATATCTGAATTAAATATTCCCAGGGCTCTTGAAGATAAAAAAATTTCCTTAGTTCGACAGCAGGACGAGAGGTATGATCTGTATATTAGCGGCCTTTCAATCGAGCTCACAGGAAAACTGAATGAACCGCTGCGTTATCAACTTGAAGAGGGCGATTTTCTGCTCACTTTAAGTGAATGGTCGGATACTGGACGCGATAAGGTCGTTCTAAAGAAAAAGTCTGTTTATGAGGCGATCAATGATCTGCATGGGGTGACGATGTTTGAAGCCCCAGGCATCGATCAAAATTTAGTGACAAATCTCATTGTCGTCTCAGCTGTCAGTATGGATCCAGCGATGGCGGCATTGATTGCCAACACAATTTCTGAAGTTGCTGTTGAGAAATCTAAAGACGATGAACGGAGCGAGGCCGAGGCATCTGCGATGCTGTTAAAGGTCGAGCGTATGCAGTTGGAAAATGTTCTGAACAGTCATGAAATTGCCTTATCTCAATTACACCTGGACTTGGGCCAGCCCACAACCAACTCTGAAGTGAATGCCGAGCTAGCCTCACGCAGAATACAAAACCTCGATGCAGAAATCGCATTGGCAGACTCTGAATTGAAAAAGCTGAGCCAGACAATGACCTTTCATCATCCAAAATATAGACAGACTGCCGCTCGGTTGGCCTCCTATCAGCATGCAAAGAAAGAGTTGATCCATGAAACCCATAAGACCATCAGTAGAGAGCAGGATTATTTGAACGTGGAAAGAAAATTACAAGTGTTTGGCCACCTCTACGATGAGATCAGCCGGGAACTTCAGATCTTTGAGGCCCGTTTACAAGAGCCTGTGGGAAATCTTAGAGTCTTGAGAAAAGCAATGGCACCGGACTATCCTTACAGCTACTCACGTTCCGTGATCATTCTCCTCAGTTCTTTAGTTGGAATGATTTGCGGATATATCGCCGCTCTGGTATTTAGGTAGAAGCACGGATATTTCCAAGCATTTTGCTTGTTCAACCCAATAATCGCCTTCATTGACCCTTCGGGGTAGTGCGGGGATATTACGTACATGAGCCCATATCCGTGCGCTTTTTTATATGTTGAATATTTTTGACCGTTATCATCAGCTTACTTTCGATAACCTTCACGATCCCAAACGGTATGAGCTGCAAATTCAAAAGCTCTTTGACAAGACAAAAACCAACTATGGGATTGGAGGGTTATTTGAAAAAAATTTCAAAGGCATTCCGATTTTTTCATTTGGCTATGACAGGCAGAGCTTGGCCTATGCTTTGGCTGAAGAGGTGCGTAAGGAAAACTACTTTCTTACTCCACCTGAGGAGTGCAGAATCCATATTCAGGCAAAAAATAAAGATCGGATCGTCTACAAGTTCCACCCCGCAGATAAAATAGTGATCGCTGTATTAAGCTCTCTGATCACTGAGCTTTTTTCTCCATTCTTAAGCGACTATGTTTTTTCCTATAGGGCTGGTGTGAGCAATAAGGACGAGGTGATTGTTCTGGGAAATTATATCAAACAGATGCGAAAAGAAAACGGTCACCGCTCTTTCTTTATTTTTCAGACGGACATCGCTTCTTACTCTGATGTGATCAATGTGACGGACCGCTGTCATTTTTGGCCTATGTTAACAAGCTATTTTAAAAAACTGAATATTGAACCTACCCCTTATCAGTGGTATCTGCTTAAAGAGTCAATCCGACCTGCCTACCAAAGCGCAGATGGACCTCTCCAGTGCAATTTAAAAGGTGTTCCTACAGGATCTCCGATTACTCAAGTGATTTACAACTACTACATTTCAGATCTCGATATGGAGATGGAACAGCAGGAAAACCTTTTTTATGCTCGCTATGGAGACGATATCGTCTTATGCAGTCCGGACATGGAGGTGGTGGAACAGGCTAAAAACCAGTTATTGGATGGGTTGAACAAGAGAGGGCTTGCTGCCAGCGAAAAAAAAACGCTGCAGTATTATTTCTCCCCCGCAGGGAACCAAGGGCCAAACAGTGGCTGGAGAGGGTCCAATCGCATCGATTTTCTGGGATATTCATTGAAGGCTACAGGAGAGTATGCGATCTCCGTCCCCAGACAAAAAAAACTGATGCTCCGTGTGAGGAAAAGAATTAAGAATATCATCAAGATGATCCCTTCGGAGACAGTGGATAAAAAAGGGCGGATCCTATCAAAATTTTTTAACGATTATTTATCTGATATCACTAATCAGAACAATCCATTAATCCTCGCTGTCCGGCAGACAAACGACATGCAGGAGTTAAAAGAAATGGACCGGAAGATTGCGCTTGCGATTGCAGAAGCTGCAACTGGAAAAAAGGGAGTAAAAGTCTTCCGCGAAGTTCCTTATAAAAAAATACGTCAGGAGTGGGGGCTCCGCTCTCTTGTCGAGCTCCGCTGCCGACTGTATTCCCATACCTATTTAGCTGATGCATTAGGAAATGGAAGATCTCGTGGAGAGCTCCTTTAATTTATGCAACCAATAGGAACGTGCTATTGCAGCTCACTGGAAAAATATCAAGCGGCCAGACAGCCTGAATTGATGAAAGATGTCAAGGGAGTGATCAGATTGCACCCCGGTATGTTGTACGAACAAGCTCTGGAAGACCTTGAAGGAATCGACCGTATCTGGGTGATCTTCCTCTTCGATCAAGTGCAACATTGGAAACCGAAAGTTCAGCCTCCCAGGGGTAAGAAAAAACGGGGAGTCTTTGCAACCCGCAGCCCCCATCGTCCTAATCCCATCGGTCTGTCTTGCGTGGAATTGTTAAGGATACAGGGGCTCGATCTCCATATCGGCAGCCATGATATGCTTAACGGGACGCCTGTCTTAGATATAAAGCCCTATCTACCTTATGCGGACGCGTATCCCGATTCATCTGCCGGATGGATTGATGAACTGCAAAACGAGCGTTTCACGCTTCATTGGTCTGCACTCGCCCTTGATCAGATACAGTGGATCAAAGAGCGCTCGGATCTCGATATCAGGCAATATGTGAGTTATCGGCTGGAAACAGCGCCATATCCGCATCCTTCTCATCGCATTGAATCGTTAGGAGGACATCGCTATGTCCTGGGATTTAAAAGTTGGCGGATCGCTTATGAGATCAGCGAACGCTCCAAAGAAGTGAATGTCAGCCATCTCTATTCAGGGTATCGCACATTCTCAGGAGAAGATGTTTACGGGGACTTTGAGCTGCACAGAAAGTTTCAGGAACATTTTTTAACGGACTAGCCGATGACCGCCCCAGCTTTCGATCAATTGGGAAATGCTTTGGGCAGGTGCTGGTTGTTGCGCAGAAGAGCTCGAAGCGGCTTTTGACGTTTCACAAACTTCAACAGGCTCTCCTGTATCTGAAAATGTAAAATGATAGCGATCAATACTCACATTGCTTTTTTTAATATCGACCTGATACGCATCCTCTTTTTTCTGGACGGTATAGGAACCAACCGGCAGGGAGGCGAAAAATGTCGGAAGATCTTTATCCATGATCGGTATGGCGCATAAGAAGGTGCGGATTTCGACATCCGGAGGCAGAGACATCGTGCATTCAAAACCAATGCCTGCAAGAAAAAACTGTTCCATTGCATTGAGATCTTTTGTAATCATGTCTTTGCTAATCTTTTTCTGTTTGACATGTCGCAGAAGAAGTTCAGCAAAATCACTATTCCAAATAGTATCGTCCTCCAGATATTTAAACGCAGTGAACAGAGCCTGCAGCATCAATCCCGGATAATACGATTGCAATTCTTCTGTCAGGTAGATCGGGTTTTTTTTAAAAAAACGATGAAGCAAGGTTTGCGAGTGGGCGTAATAGATAATGGGGAGGTCATAGGTGAGTGGATCTTCTGAAGCTGACTGGAAAAAATCCAATAATGTCTGCGTTGTCTTGTGCCATGCATTGTCAAAAGTCGGTAGTTCTCCCTTAGATAGGTGGAGGGCTTTAGGTACCAGTCGAAAACTGGCACGGCAATTGTTCCAGGAAAAAATGGTCTGAAATGATGCAATTCTTTGTTCTTTAGAGGATGACGAATGAGCGACTGAGAAACTCTGAGAGGTCTTTTTGCCTTTGAATTTTTTCCTTTCCTTTTTGGAGGAGTGTTGGCTTCTGTTGAATGAGGAAGTGACGAATTTGGATATTCTTTTTAATTGAGACTTTTTCTTTTTTGAAATAGGGGAACCATCCGGAATAGAGACTGGGGAATGTTGATTATCGGTAGGTGTGATCATTTCTATCTAGTTGCTAATAAATGATTCGTTCATGTCAAAAATATCCGTCTCATCATGGATTCCAAGAGCTTTTCTTGCCTCGCTCATGATAAAGAATGAGCCGATCACCACGGTATCACCATTTTGGGAAGCTGTATAGACTGCATCTGAAATTAACGGGAAATTGGAGATGTTATGTGTCGGAAAGCCTGTATTTTCAAGAATTTCCTTTAATGCTCCAGCACTGGCTGAACGTCCGTTTGAAGCTTCAACCAAATAGATGTTCTCTGCATGGCGAGCGATGATATCGAGGCAGCTTTTCAGGTCTTTATTTTTTGAAAGAGCGCAAACAACGTTTAAGGGCCGCCGCTGATCTTCTATAAAGTACCTTTCCAGGGCGGCCGGGTTGTGCGCGACATCAAGGACCACGTTGCCTTTTTTTTCCATTCTGCAGGTAGGTTTGACGTTTAAGGCGTTTTGTATCGAAGTGGTGGGAATGCCTAGTTGTTCCATCGCCATTTTTGCAACGGCCTTGTTTTCCTCTTCGACTGATGAAAATTCCCCTTTTACCTGGATCGCTTGCGGAGACGAGATACATTGCGCCGTCGGCCCCAGGATAACAGGGACACCGGGTTTGATAATGCCCGCTTTTTCTTGCGCGATCTCTTCAAGTGTTTCCCCAAGGAATTCGGTGTGTTCCAGGCTGATCGAAGTGATGACTGAGAGCTCGGGCTTGAGGATATTGGTCGCATCCAGCCGACCGCCCAATCCTGTTTCGATCACCGCGAAGTCGACTTGGTTTTCGGCAAAATAGAGAAAGGCCATCAGAGTCGTGAGCTCAAAAAATGTCCCTTGAAGATCGATAATTTTATCGAGAATCCTTTCAACGTCCGAGCCTGCGATCATTTCGCCATTGATTCGAATTCTTTCTCTAAACGTGGATACATGAGGGGATGTGAATAGTCCGACTTTTGAGTATTGAGACTGAAGACCTCTCGCGATTTTAGCTGCCACTGATCCTTTTCCATTTGATCCGGCAATATGGACCGATCGGAATTGACATTCCGGACTCCCGACAGATTTTGACAGGTCGCGCATTTGTTCGAGCCCAAGCTTCATTCCGCGCGTTGCATTGATATTGTATAAGCGGTCTAAGAGTTGTTGGTAAGACATCTGTCGAATAGCTGGTTAAATGTTTCCTCTCCAACCCAGGAACACCCAAGAGGGATGTGGGGTTTGACCGTTCCGTGAAAATCCGATCCCCCAGTGAGGGTCCAATCCCGGTGCTTTCCGATCTTTACCCAGGGCTTTTCTTGATGGGGAGAGAATTTGGCATAATACGCTTCGATGCCGTCAAAAGGCATGCTCAAGAGATCGGTGACGATTTGTGATTGATTGATCAAATGAGGGTGCGCGATCACGGCAACGCCTCCTGCCGCGTGGATCACTTCAATTGATTCTTCAACGGAAAACGCATCTCCTGGGACATAGCTTGGGCAACCCTCTCCGAGATGTTTTTTGAACGCCTCTTCCATCGATTTGACATACCCTTGTTTAATCATTTCCATTGCCAGGTGGGGGCGGCCGATGCTCTCCAGGTTGTCCGTGTTGATAGAGATCGGCATCTGGTTTTGAGCGAGCTTTTCTAAGATTAACAGAGAACGTTGCTGACGCCTTTCTTTGTGTTTGTTGCAGAAGGCTGCAAGGGGTCCATCTGACAGATTGAATGCATACCCCAGGATGTGGACGCTTTCATCGCGATGAATGCAGGAAAACTCAACGCCTGGCAGAAGGGGGAAATTTTTTTCTTTTGCGTAGGGAAGGGCTGTAGAGTAGGCATTGATCGTGTCGTGGTCTGTGATGGATAGGCCTGACAACCCATTCTCAATGGCAAGGTCGATCAATTCCAGAGGAGACGAAGTTCCGTCGGAACAGGTCGAGTGGCAATGTAGATCTGCTCTAAACTGTGTCATCGTTGTAAGGTATATATCTCACTTCGCTTTCCAACTCAATTCCATACTTAGCCTTCACTTGCTCCTGTATTTCATTCACGAGATGGAGGACATCCGTTGATGTCGCGTGATTAGTATTGATCAAAAAATTTCCGTGGAGGGGAGAAACTTGGGCCTCTCCATACGTTTTCCCTTTCAATCCGCAAGTTTCAATCAGGGCGCCTGCAGGCTGGGATGTGGGGTTCCGGAACATGCATCCGGCTGATTTTTCTCCATAAGGCTGGGTCCTGGTCCGGTAATTGATAATGGAACGCTGTTTCTCCCGCGCTTCTAATGAAGGTGTCAACGCGAACGTTGCCCCGACAATTGCGCCTTTCATTTCTTGAAACGAGGAATATCTGTACGCAAATGTCAATTCTTCCCGATTGAAAGTCCTCAGAGTTCCTGATTCAGAGATGTAGTCGACAGAGGTCAGGCAGCCGCAGGTTTCACTGCCGTTGGCACCGGCATTCATGTAAACGGCCCCTCCAACAGATCCAGGGATTCCGGAGGCGAACTCCAAGCCGGACCACCCCTGTCTGGCCGTCTGGGCCCCCAATCTGGAAAAGCTATACCCGGCGCCGACATGAAACACTCCCTTGGAGGTCTCGTTGATAAAAGAAATTTTATCGTGGATCACCAGTCCGTTGAACCCGCGATCATCGAATAGGGTATTTGATCCTTTTCCCAGGATGAATGTCCGTAGATGATTCTTTGAGGCATAACGCAGGGCCGCCTGCATCTCCTCAATCGAGTGCGCTTCAAAGTACCATTTAGCAGGTCCGCCAATTCCGATGGTGCAGAGCTCTTTTAATGAGCGTTCAGCAACAACATTGAGCGGTTCACTCATCGTTCACCCGCTCGGTGCATTGTTTCTTGTATAGCTCATCCATGACAGCATTGATAAACGTCGCTGATTCCGGCGTGCTGAACTTTCGGCTCAGGCGGATCGCTTCGGCAATGGCTACTTTGGGGGGGATCTCATCATCGAAGAGGAGCTCATAGACTCCCAGTCGCAAAATATTTTTTTCTGCGCTGGGGATCCGGTCGAACTCATACGATTCAGCCGACTGGGCGATCAATTCATCGATTTCGGATCCGCGTTCACGGATAAGGTTGACCTTGTCCTGCGCTTCTATAATTACTTTTTTTGAAACTTTGGCTTCTTTGGATAAAAGCTGATGAAAAGCTTCCTCTTCAGGGGAATGCCAATGATTTCCATAAAGGAGTTGGAAAACAACTTCCCGAATTTTTTGTTGTGGAACTGCCATTATCTTAGTTTGGTGTGAGAGGTTGTTTGCAAAAATCTAAAAAAGAATCTTATACCATGTTTTTTCGCTGTGTGTAACGCTCACACACGTCAAAAAAATCTGGCACAATCTTCACTTCCTATATTTTGTAAACACCCTTTGAGGTGCAGTTCGACTCCCTGATCTGATTCAATTTTCTTATGCTGGATATAGATCCTTCTCAGGCGGGCGTCTTCATCGAATTTCAGATTGAATTCCAGCCATCCTTCATTGAAATAGTAGGAAATCAGTGTATTCCGTTGAAATTGCTCTTTTCTTTGAGCCCCGCAAAAGGCGTTTTCCGCATCCTTTCTCCCCATCAGCTTATGCAGCCTGGTCGGACAGCATTCAGGAGCTGTGATCCTGTCCACGAACTCGTCGAAGGTGACGAATTTTGAGACATTGACTCCCAGTGAGTTAGCGATATCTTCTGGAAGGGTAAAGGGGTGACGGAAACGGATAAAAAATCGAAAAATACAGTCTAATGTTTTCATAGCCCATTCGTTAGTTTTGTGTGTTTTCCCCGTGGGGAAGTGAAATGACAAAACACATATGATAGGTGAGTCTTAATGACCTCGGTTATTAATATCATTAGTTCCATCCATTTTACAGTTTTTCTTCAAATAGTGCCAATAAATTTTTCTTTGTGTATAAAGCGTGAGATGCTCAAGTAGTGGTGAATCAGATATGTACGCAATTTTTTTAGATATTGAGACGACAGGACTGAATCCTTTTCAGCATAGACCCATTGATCTTGCCTATCTGATCTATGATATACGTAAAGAACGGCGCTTGGCTAAATATCAACAAATCATTTGGCAACCTAAAGAGGTGTGGGAACAAGGGGATCCTGTCAGCATTGAAATTAATGGCTATGAGTATCGGGACCTGGAAAAAGGGCGTAAAGTAGAAGATATTTCCCGTGAGATCGTCGGTCATTTCAAAGAAATCGGGATTCAACGGGGAAAGGCGTTTTTTCTCTGCCAGAACCCTGCCTTTGACAGAGCTTTTTTTGATCAGATTGTTCCCGTTTATACTCAAGAAGCGCTGAATTGGCCTTATCATTGGCTGGACCTGGCTTCCATGTATTGGGCTTTTCTGCTTAAAGAAGCAAACGGGGATCACGGGGTCTTGCCGGACAGTATTAATTTATCAAAGAACGCGATCGGCAAACAATTTGGGATAGAGAAAGAAGCTGAGCCGCATCGGGCCATGAACGGCGTTGAGCACCTATTTAGGTGTTATCAAGCTGTCACAGAACGTCTTTAACCTTAATCTGTGGATAATTTTAATTTATTTCATTCTTTTCTGGATAAGGAGGAGGGAAGGGGCGTTCTTGCGGTTTGACCAGCGGTGGCTGCAACAGCTCCACTGTTTGGGATCAAGTGTTGTCGAATAGTCGAGAATCTTTTCTTCTTCTCTTTTTCCTTCCGCATGGCCAGGGTAGCAGGTGACGCTGATCAGACCACCGTCCAGGATCAGTTCCTGTGCGTTTTTTATGCTGGTCAATGTCGTTTCCGCAGTTGTCGTCCTCGATTTGTCTCCTCCGGGAAGGTAGCCAAGGTTATAGGCGACAAGCTTAACGGAGTTCGGTCGGATCACTTTGGGAAATGTGGAGTGGCAGCCTTGGATAAATTGAATTTTGCTCATGATGTCCCTTCCCAATTTGCCCAGCAGCATCTGTTCTGCAGAGTCGATCGCTTCTTTTTGTACGTCGCAAGCGAACAGCTTTCCGGATTCATTGCTCAAGGCGATTTGGGCGAGGACTAGAGTATCGTGGCCGTTTCCGCAGGTGGCATCGATGACGGTATCTCCCTGTTTGATCAACGATTTCCAGTGCTTATGCGCAAGATCGATGTGAGAGTGAAATAGGGGATAGCGTTCGAACATGGTTAAATTATAACTCTTGAAGAATTTAAGGGAAAATGAATTTAGTACAGAAGAGCGATGCGATCACCCAGACAATCCAGTTCGTCTCCTTCACCTTTCCCGACAGCAATTTGATTATCGGGTAAGTGACGAATCCCAAGGCAACTCCGGTAGCAATGCTAAAGGTCATGGGGATGGTGATCAGCGTGATAAAGCCAGGGACAAATTCTGTCATATCTTCCCAATCGATCTGACTCGTCTGTTTGACCATCAAAGCTCCGATCACGATCAATGCAGGGGCTGTAGCGAAGGGAGGGACAGAGGAAGCCAGAGGGGCGATAAAGAGTGTGAGAAGGAAAAGAATTGCAACAGTTGTCGCGGTCAGTCCTGTGCGTCCGCCTGCAGAGATTCCTGTTGCTGATTCAAGATAGGTTGTGAACGGGGCTGTTCCAAGGACTGATCCTGCAATTGTTCCAATCGCGTCAGCATTGAGCGCCTTTCGGGTTCGGGGAATTTTACCCTCGGGGGTGAGGAACTTTCCATGTTGTGCCAGGCCGAGCAATGTTCCTGCGGTATCAAAGATAGCAACAAAAATAAATGAGAGGATGACAGGAAGCATATACAGGTCCAGCGCTCCCAGGATATCCAGCTTCAACAATGTGGGAAGAGGGTTTGGAGGCAGGCTGAACAGTCCCTGCCACTCAATATAGCCAAGGAGCAGACCGAGCGCCCAGAGCACCATAGTGCAGATAAAAATAGCGCCTCTGACGTTGATGGCCATCAGTGCGGTGATCAGCACAATTCCTAAACCTGCGAAAAGGATCTCCGGATTGGTGACATTTCCAAGAGTCAGCAGGGTTTTTTCATCCGGGACAACAAGGCTGATGCTTTTGAACCCGATGAAGGCTAAAAAAAGGCCGATACCACCTGCCGTCCCAAGTCGCAGATCAGTGGGAATGGCATTCATGATATTTTCTCTTATGCCGGTAACGTTCAGTAGCAGAAAGACCAAACCGGCAATAAAACATGCCCCCAAGGCTACTTCCCAGGGGTGCCCTTCGCCGATCACAATACCATAAGTGAAGTAGGCGTTCAGTCCCATCCCGGGTGCAAGAGCGAATGGGTAATTGGCCTTGACGCCCATATAAAGGCTTGCCAGGAAGGTCGCGATGATGGTGGCGACCATGACGGCCCCGTAGTCCATTCCCGCCTCGCTCAAGATGCGTGGATTCACAAAGATGATATAGATCATCGTGGAAAACGTTGTCAGTCCGGCGAGGACCTCGGTCTTGACCGTGGTCTGGTTTTCTTCTAGGTGGAAAGTGCGCTCAATGAGCTGTTTCATTCGCTTTGTAGACACTCTCTTAAAGCTTTCGATTCTTTAAAACTGGCGGAAAGGTGAAATTCTTCCGACATTCCTAAAACCTTGCTGAAAGTTTCCGCAAGGTCGTGTTCGACGCATTCAAGGAAAGGCTTTTGCTCAAATGAGGGGAAATAGGGAAAGTGGACTGTAATATGGATCGTGTTGTTTTTGATTGAGATTGTGCTGGGAACATCCTTTTTTGGGAAGAGCTCTTTGAAATAGCAGTCGACAAGCTGTTGGATCAGGTTTTCGTCAACATGAACGCTGTTAGCCTTTGATTTGATGCTGTAATAGCGGTATTGCGATGAGATGATGACATTGATGAGCAGGGTGATTCCCAGTATGACCAGCAACAGGCCAAAAGAGGAGATGAGAGCCGTGTTCTCAATAATGAAAAGGATAATGTGCGTCCGTATGGCGGACGACCATGGGGTCAGCAGACAGGTTACGCCGGCAAGGATGAAGCAGACAGCGAGCAGGGCGGTGATGAAGAGCTGGATCAGTTTGGCAACATTCATTTAAAATTCGTCGTTATAATCATCTTCTTCCTCGGCGCTGATTAAAACCGGGGTTTGCAGAGCAGAATTTGGAATATGGAACTTCTTTAATTGTTCTTCAGGGACAATATTTTTGAAAACGACATGGATATTGGAAACGTGAAGGCCTGTCAGTTCGGTCACTTCTTTGGAGATCATGGACTGGATCTCTTCCGCTTTTGCCGGAATGGAAACGCCGAACCCGACGTTGACTTCAAGTTTGATGGTCACACACTGCTGATTGCCGTCCTGTTCAATGTGGATGCCGCGGATCCCTTCAAGGCTGTCCCTGCCGAGAATGTTATCAATAAAGTTTCCCTCGATCGGCGTGACCCCCTGGATGCCGGAAAGGCACTTCAGGACAATTCCCTGAAAGACGCGATTTTCAATATCGCGGATAAAAACGGTTTCAGGGAGTTCAAATTCTTTGGAATCGTAATTTTTCCGTTTTGTTTCCATTGCTATAGCTCCATCTAATGTATACGAACTTGCTTCATAAAACGGTTGTTGAATCAGTTCGATAAATGATCAAACACTTTGACACTGCTTGAAAATTATATTAGCATGGGTCTTCAAAACTTGCCAATGAATTTGCACAATGGAATTTTCAACACAATACTTGATTCTCACCATCATCGTCGGTTTAATTCTAGGGGCCTGGGCTTCAGTGATGGCCGATAACCGGGGACGGGACAGCACCGTTTGGTTTTTTCTGGGCTTTTGCTTTGGGATACTAGCGATTGCCGTGCTGTTTATTCTTCCAAATCTCGCCGTGAAAGAGGAAGAAAACTCTTCGGTCGTCATTCCTGCGCCGGAGCCTTTGATCGAACATCCGGAAATCAAGGATTGGTATTATCTCGATCTCAATAATGAGCAGGCAGGGCCTGTTTCATTTGATATTCTTGCTGAATTATATGAGAATGAAAAAATCTCTTCCACAACCTACGTCTGGTGCGAGGGTATGGAAGAGTGGAAAACTGTGGAAGAGTGCGTGCTGTTTACCAGCTAGATTTAGTGACTCCAGGAATCATTCCGTGGGAGGCCATTTCTCTAAAGACAAGTCTTGAGACTTTGAATTTATTCAGAAAACCGCGGCAACGACCAGTGATCTGGCAGCGGTTGCGAAGACGGACAGGGCAAGTGTCCCGTCTCATTTTGTTCAGCTGGATGCTGGCTTCCAGACGCTCTTCTTCAGGCAAGTTAATGTCGCTGACTTTTTTCTTGAGCCCTTGCCGTTTTTCCCAGTTTCTGTTGACGATTTTTTCGCGTCGTTTTTGTTTTGCTATCGATGATTTTTTAGCCATGGGTACCTTTTACTTTTTTCGAGCCGGCCCTTTTTGCCGTTGTTTACGGTTTGGGTCTCTTTTGTTGATAACGTAAAGACGACCTTGGCGGCGTACAAGTTTGTCGCCTTTGGAAGGGTCGGCCTTAACTGAAGCTTTGACTTTCATAGAATGTTCCTTAAAAGTTCATCGTAAATGATGCTAACTTTATAGACGATCTTCTATTTGAATTCAACCCCTATCTTCATTAAGCGAGAGTTCACGGGGAGGGGAGGCCTCCCATCTTCGTCTTTGCCTGTCATATTAACCCGAATATTTGACAAACTCACTGATGAATGATGTATGAAGCTTAATTTTGAAACATGATCTGCATATTTGCCGGTTGCTTTAAAAGTATGAATACGATAACATCATTGCTTCAAATCATCAAAATGGATAAGGAATATCGATGGTCAAGCGCACTTACCAGCCTAGTAAAAGACGCCGTAAAACAGAGCACGGATTTCGTAAAAGAATGCAGACCGCCAGTGGTCGCAAGATCATTAACCGACGCCGAAGGGCGGGAAGGAAAGCATTGACCCGCGTGTGAGTGCTCGTTTCACTAAACAGTCTAGGCTTTTAAAAAAATTTCAATTCCTACGTGTTGTCCGTTACGGAAAAAGACACGTAGGAAATTTTTTATTTATCGAGTCTATACAAAATCGCTCCAAACACGCACGTTTGGGAATAACTGTCTCCAAAAAATACGGAAAAGCAGTCGATAGGAATCGGTTTAAACGGCTCATAAGAGAGACGTTCAGGCTTTCCGAAAAGCGTCTGGTTTCAGGGATCGACCTGCATATCAAACCGCGTCATAAAGTAAAAGCGACAGAATTTAAGGCAATCAAAGCAGAACTTAATTCACTTCTTCAATCTGCGTTTGAATCTTATTAACAGCTTGTGAAATTTCTTTCTTTATAGAGGGGGGAGCTGACGCTTGGGCGTTTTGCGCATATTTTAACGCGTTTTCAAGCTGGTTCTCATCGAGATAGACTTGTGAAATGACCATGTTTAGCTTCCAGGCATTATCGGTATCATCGAGTTGAAATTCGTTTACATAATTGACAAGGGGAAGGACCGCTGCGTCTGCATTGATCTTTTTCGATTCCAGCTCTCCGCTCAGGGACTCAAATTCGGCAACTGCAACTTGATAGTGTGTTAAATGTTCGTTATGCGGGTCGCTGGCAAGAAGCCGCTGCTTGACAGCTGCGGCTTCTTCTGAGTGGATATTTCCATTTTTGATGAGGGTTCTGTAACGCTCAGCTAAAAAAAAATGGGAGAGCTCCGAGTTCATACCAATGAGCACAAGTTTATCGGCATCCTCTTCAAGTCCAAGTTCGTGCGCTTTTTGATAAAGCCTTTTTAGTTCCTTGCCCGAGTATTCTCTCAGAGCGAGCCGCCGCATTTTCTGTTTATAGGCGGTAAATTCCTGGACCATCTTGATCAGGTGCTGGGCGTATTTCTGCCCTCCGCCAGAGCGGTAACCGGTAGTGCCGATCAACTCTTAATCGCCGTTGATCAGAATGATTGTTGGGTAGCTCTTGATCGAATACTGTTTTTTCAAAGCCTGGTTTTGCTCGTATGTTTTTGCATCCAGGCTTGTTTTCATCGGATAATCCAGGACGACGAAGATGATTTTTCCGCCCACAGATTGTGAAAATTCGGGTGTATCGAACACCTCCTTTTCCAATTTTTTGCACCAACCGCACCAATCTGATCCGGTAAAGAACAGTAGGATGGGCTTAGATGTTGCCTTTGACTCCTGAAGAGCTTTTTCGTAGTTGGTATGCCAGTTAACCCCGGTTCCCTTTTCGCTTGCTTCCATTTTAACCTGGAAAAGCGAAAAGACACAGACAAGGGTAGCGGCTATGTAAGCAAAACCTTTCATTTCAAATAAACTCCTTAATGTTGTATTATCTTTATACCGAAATGAACTCAAAATTTGGATTTTGACTTCGTCAGCAGCCACTGAATTTAAATCCCGCCTGCATCGCCCAATCTGTTCAGGTTGAGCTGCAGCGCCTGCGGCTTCGCCTGTTCAAATTCAGGACGTTTCCTTGTCAAATTCCCAAATTTTGAGTTCATTTCGGTATACTTTGCAATTTTATTTGGCCCATCTTTTCTGACATTCATAACCTGGCCAATCGAATGACGCTGTAAGGGTGTAATTTCACCCCTACAAATTCCATTAGCCAGCGGCCGGATCACGCGAGAAACTGAGTCTCAGAAAGTTGCAAAGCAGAGAGCATTTATCTCTGACCATAACTAAAAATCTGTCTTTGACATCCTATATGAGCCGGTAGAATTGATGCAATCAATTATCCAAGAAAAACATCCAGTAACGATCATCCTCCGTCATCGAAAAGAGAATTTGAAAAAATGCAGCCTTTCAGGTCTGGAGAAGCGAGAAGATATGCTCTTTATACGCTATCCGACAGATCAACTTCCTGACTTGTCTTCTTGCGTCCAGCTGTCTCTTAATGCCCCTCCCTTGACTGTAAACGACCGCGAGATGGGTCTATTTCTAGTAGATGCGACATGGCGCTACGCTGAAAAAATGGATACTTTTGTCTCTAGCAGGCAACAGGTTCAGAAAAGGAGCCTGCCGGGTGAGTGGAAGACCGCATATCCAAGAAAGCAGGAGGACTGCCCTGACCCAGCGTGCGGTCTTGCTTCAGTGGAAGCGCTCTTTGCTGCCTATCATATATTAGGGCTGCCGACAGAGGGATTAATGGATCATTATTATTGGAAAGATCAGTTTTTTTATAAAAATGAAAAGTTGATATCAATTAATTCACAATCATGATAATATTTATAATTTAAAATTTGGAGTTTATTGTTTCGTGTTATCATATTTAGAGTTTGCAGAAGATTTTATTTGGGAATATTTGGGTGTGCCGGCAGTTGTGATCCTGGGGATTTCATTGACGATCCAATCGCGCGGGTTCCAGTTGCGCAATCTACCGACAGTGCTTAAACGGTTCTTCAGCTACTTTTTTATGAGAATGGAAGGAAAAGGGGTCCATCCCATCAAGGCATTTTTTGCTTGCGTAGGCGGATGTGTAGGTGTTGGAAACATTGTGGGTATCTGCACCGCTGTTCAGATTGGAGGACCAGGAGCCTTGTTTTGGATCTGGGTGACGGCGATCATCGGTATGGTCGTAAAATACGCGGAAGTTTATCTGGGGATCAAGTACCGAAAAAAGAATCCCGATGGCACCTATTCCGGCGGTCCGATGTATTATTTAAAGCAAATGACCTCGATGCGATGGGTTCCGATCACCGCCTGTTTGCTGCTTTGCATTTACGGGGTGGAGGTTTATCAGTTCCGCGTGATCACTGAAAGCCTGTCGGAAAATTTCAATATTCATCCCGGATTCATTGCGACAGCATTAATTTCCTGTGTGATCTTTGCCGGCAGCGGAGGCGTTTCCCGGGTCGGACATATTGCAAGTTATGTGATCCCTGTATTTGTCGTGTTATTTATCGGGATGGGGCTATGGGTGCTTGGGCACAATTATGATCAGGTCCCTGTCGTCATTTCACAAGTGTTCACGCAGGCATTCACCGGAAGTGCGGCAACCGGAGGCGCTTTTGGCAGCGCGATCATGATTACCATTTCGCAAGGAGTCAGGAGAGGTTGTTATACAGGCGACCTTGGAGTCGGCTATGCCTCAGTGATCCATAGTGAGAGTGAAGTGGAGTCTGCAGAGAAACAAGCCTCATTGGTTATTGTGGATATTTTTCTCGATACATTTGTCATCTGCACGATGAGCGTGATGATGATTCTGACAACCGGCGTTTGGAATCAGCCAATGGAAGCGGGAATGTTGATTCAAACAGTTCTGCGCGATTACTTTCCGGGAATGGATTACTTTATGCCTCTGTTCCTGTTCCTTCTTGGATTTTCAACCATCGCGGCCTACTTTGTCGTTGGTCTGAAATGTGCAGAGCATGTGTCAAAAAAATGGGGCGGGCTGGCTTTCAATATTTATGCTGTTCTTGCTTTGGTTCTTTCGGTGTTTGTCGATACATCTCAGGCGCAATCGGTGATGGCAATCTCTGGTGGGCTTCTTCTGATTATTAACACTTGGGGAATCTGGGCCCTGCGCAAAGAGGTCTCGTACGCGATTCAGGAAGATTCAATCTCTTCCAATATCTCTGCCCATTGTGAAGAGGGGATTTCAGCTCCCACCACCTGAACAACGGCCCTGCCTGTCAGGGCGCCGAATTTCGCACATAGGTCCAATGGACGGCCAGTCAAATAGCCGTGTAAAAAACCGCTGGCGAACAGGTCGCCGGCGCCAGTCGTATCGATTGGTTTTACGGGATAGGCCGGGTAGTGGGTGCACCCTTCAGAACTTCCGACCCAGCATCCTTTGTCGCCGATCATCACGACAGCTATTTCGCATCGTTTTCTGAGCTCTTCACAACCTTCTTTCGGACCCTTTCCGGTCAAAGCCTTAGTTTCCTCTTCATTGGAAAAAAGCACGGTTACATATTCAGTGATCAGGTCGACTAATAATTCGCGGTAGCTCTCGATCACTTCAAAACTGCCCATATCAAATGAAATAACAGCGCCGGCATCTTTGGCATACTCCATTATCCGGTGCGTGAGGCCGGGAATAAGAAGAGAGTACCCTTCGATATGAACCAGTTTCACACCTTGAAAAAGCTCTGGGTCGAGTTCATCGGGGGTTAACTCTGCTCCAGCTCCAATGAAAGAGCGGCATGTGCGTTTGCCATCAGGCGTGATCAGGCAGACGACATGGGCGGTAGGGGAGTTGCTGTAGCTGAGGAGAGGATTCACGCCGATATCCTGAAGGTCGTTGATCACTTTCTCCCCTGTAGGCCCTTTGCCCACTTTTCCGACAAAACCGCAAGAATGTCCAAGGGAAGTAAGTCCTTTGATCGCATTACAGCAGCTTCCGCCGGCAATTTGTTGGGGAACTGTTCCGCTTTTCTCAATCAGATCGACAATTTCTTGATATGAGACCAGCTCCATGCCATACGGATCGCCCGGGACGGTATTCAGGTAGTCTTGCGAAACTTGAAGCAAATGATCAAGTATAGGGGTGCCGACACCTAAAATTTCATATTGATTAGTCATGGCTTTTCAGGAGTTTGGAAATATGGTCGCGGTTGGCGTACAAATATTCAGCACCGGAAAGAAAGGCGTAGGCCGCGGCGATTCCGACAATCCATGTGCTCGCCAGATGCAAAGTTTCCGTTGTTATCATACCGAGCGAATGGGGGATCATCAGCCCTAGAATACTGAAGGCGGCGATCGCCTGGATCACAGCTTTGATCTTTCCGCTGATCCTGGCGGCCAGCGTGTAGCCGCGCAATGCGCAGATCGTACGCAATGTGCTGATCACGGAGTCACGATAGATAAAGACAAAAATGAGGATCATGGGAACGCGA
>Ga0180431_10002902_pt1 | contig 22478 bp, 22 predicted proteins | sample SS_ome_11_FD_132459 | JGI IMG/M metagenome (GOLD analysis project Ga0180431, IMG submission 132459) | Hypersaline lake sediment archaeal communities from the Salton Sea, California, USA - SS_1_MS_1 metaG | ecosystem: Environmental > Aquatic > Non-marine Saline and Alkaline > Hypersaline >...
TTCCTGCCAATCCTGGTCATATTCTTCGCCGCGATGGGTATGCTGGAGGACATCGGGTACATGGCCCGAGCAGCCTACGTGATGGACAGCTTTATGCACCTGATGGGATTACACGGGAAGTCCTTCCTGCCCCTGTTTCTGGGCTTTGGCTGCAACGTCCCAGCGGTGCTGGGCACGCGGGTGATCGAGTCCAAGCGCGCGCGCCTGTTGACGATCCTGCTAGCCCCTCTGATCCCCTGCACGGCACGAATGGCAGTAGTGGCCTTCCTGGCCCCGGCCTTCTTCGGCTCCGCCGCTACGCTGGTTTCCTGGGGTCTGATTCTCGTGGCACTGTTAGTCCTGGCCATATCCGGCGTGCTCATCAACAAAACTATTTTCCGGGGTCAGCGGGCGGCGTTTATCATGGAACTGCCGCTTTATCACCTCCCCAACTGGCGCACCATCGGGCTATTGGTCTGGCAAAGGAGCATGGAGTTCTTGCACAAGGCCGGCACGGTGATTCTACCAGTATCGATTGTGGTGTGGGCGCTCTCAGTGCTGCCCGGTGGGGACGTGGAGCACAGTTACCTGGCCACAGCCGGGCGCTGGTTGGAGCCGGCAGGGCGGTTGATGGGACTGGATTGGCGGCTGATCGTCGCACTGCTGGCCAGTTTCATCGCCAAGGAGAACACAATCGCGGTGCTGGGTGTGCTGTTCGGTTCGGCGGAGCTCACCGCAGGCGGGGGAGCCGGGCTGGCCGAGACGCTGGCATCCATCTTCCCGGTCTCCACCGGGCTGGCCTTCCTGACCATGCAGGTACTCTTCATCCCCTGCGTGGCGACGGTCGCCGCCGTGCGCCAGGAGACCGGATCGTGGCGATGGACCCTGTTCAACCTGGTCTTCCTGCTGGTGGTCTCCTGGGCGGTGGGCGTGGCGGTATTCTGGCTGGCGAGACTGGTAGGGTTATGACGTCACGATTGGAGCGCCTGTTTCTGATTGGCCTGGCCGTGCTGGCCGCGCTGGCCGTGGTCATCGTCGTCGTCGTACCCTGGCAAAGGCAGCAGCCTGCAAGCCAGGGCGACTCCGCCCAACCCGAACAACCCCTCGCACTGGGAGAGTCGGAGACGATGGTCGCGCGCGTGGTCGAGGTGCTGGAGGAAGGCACCCTCGAAGTGGGCGGAAGTGGTACTCAGCCCTACCAGCGGTTGCTGCTGCGCGTCGAGAGGGGGTCACTGGCAGGGCAGGAAATCGTGGTTGAGGAAGGGACAGTCAACATCATCAGCCAGGAGCGGCTGTTCCACACTGGTGACCGGGTCTACCTGGAGCGGGTGGCAGGACCGGAAAGCGACCGCTTCTATATCTCCGATCTCGTGCGGATCCAGCCACTGGTGTTACTCGTCGGGTCGTTCGTGGCGCTGGTCGTACTGGTGGGCCGGGGCAAGGGGCTGCGCTCGCTGGGCGGCACGCTGTTCAGCTTGATGGTGATCTTCGCTTTCATCCTGCCGCAAATTGTGGCCGGGCGCGACCCAGTGGGGGTGTGTGTCGTCGGTTCCATCGTGCTGCTGGCGGTCTCCACTTATCTGGTTTACGGTTGGACCCCCAAGGCCCACGCGGCAGTAGCAGGAATGATGCTAAGCCTGGTGCTGACAGGCGGGCTATCCTGGCTGTTTGTCGAATGGACGCGCCTCACGGGGCTGAGCGTGGAGGAGAGTTCCTACCTGGTAATCGAACTGGGGTCGGATCTGAACTTCCGCGGCCTGGTGCTGGGCGGCATCATCGTTGGCTCGCTGGGCGTGCTGGACGACATCTGTGTGGGGCAATCATCGGCGGTGTTCGAGCTGGCGAACGCGAATCGGGACTTGACCTGGCGTGATCTGTTCCGCAGCAGTCTCAACATCGGGCGCGACCACATCGCGGCTATGGTCAACACGCTGTTGTTGGCATACGTAGGGGCGTCCATGCCGCTGATGCTGGTTTTCACGATCTATCAAGAACCAATCTGGCGGCGGATCAATCGCGAGCCGATCGCCGAGGAAATCGTGCGTACGCTGGTGGGAAGTCTAGGATTGGTCCTGGCAGTGCCCATCACGGGGTTGATCGCCAGTCTCCTGGCGCGTTGGGCCGTGAAGCGAACTGGGAAGAGGGACGATCAGGCAGGAAGTAAGAAGTAAGGAGTAGGAAGTAAAAGGCAATGATGTTGAATCGGTTACTGGCATTGCTGCGGGCGGGGGGCACCCACCGGGTGAGTGACCTGGCCCGCGAGTTGGATACGACCCCCGAATTGATCGAGGTGATGCTGGAGGACCTGGGACGGATGGGGTACCTGAAGCGACTGGGCACGGAGTGCGTCGAGAAATGCACCTCGTGCCCTATAGCGCGGATGGCAGACATCCGAGGGCTGTGCACGGCCGGAGAGGGCGGGCAACAGGTATGGACGCTGACGGAAAAAGCTTGACTGGCTCCTCAGAAACGGCACGGCGTCAGGTGCACTCACGCCGGCACAAATAGCTCTGGAAGTACTCTATCATAACCTTGCTCTTCTCCAGGATTTCGAACCCGGCAACCCTGATCGCCTGCTCGAACTCCGGCCAATCAAGCCTGACCTTCGGCTCTTCTACTAGCAAGACCCCGCCCGGCTTGAGCACCCTGGCCATTTCGATGAGCGCCTTTCGCCACTCCGGAATATGGTGAAGCACGCCGAAGATGAACACGGCGTCGAAAGCACCGTCTGGCAGGTCCACGTCCGTCATATCGCCGACGAAGATGTTCGCGTCCAGCCCTCGCTCTCTGGCCAGGGCGATCTGTTCCGGCATCAGGTCGAAGGCGACAAGTCGTGATGGCGTGAACTCCCTGGCGATCAGTTCGGTACAGTGGCCAGAACCACATCCGGCGTCCAGGATGGCTTTGCCGGTCAGGTCAATGTCGTGCATCGCCAGGTGTTGCTTGAAAATCCTGAACTCCACGTTCTTCTGTATCCATCTCCTGAGGGGGTTGTTCATCGCCAGGAACTCGAACCTGCCAAGTCTCATCTGTTCTACTGTCATGTCCTCTCCTTTCGATCAGGGCGGTACGACTGACGACGCAGATCGCTATCCACTGCGCTCCTCACTGCTAACCCAACTCACTGCATACTCTGTCCATTCGTCCGGTTTCTCAATCCGGGGTTGCCCGACCTCCCACCGGCCCATCAATCCAAGTTCATTGGCCGTGAGCTCGAAGTGACTCATCGCGATGCCCACGTCGATGCGTTGCATGTCAGCGATTCTCAAGAGCTTCATAACCCAGCGGTCTCTGTAGCCCGGCATCCGCTGGACGTAGAAGTGCCACGAGTTGCCATCTCTTACGATCCGCCACGGCTGCTTGTTCGACGCAGACGGCCCCAATCGCACCATTTCCAGCGGCACGGCATACGCCCCGGCTGCCTGCTGGGAAATCGGGCTGTCAAACGCCCCCTCGAAGAACATGTGCTCCCATGGGTATCGCCTAATCGCGCCAATCCGCCGACGCATCCCGCCGTCCCTGGCGCGCTGGTGGTCCAGGACGCAGCCGACGGACGTTACCGCCGGAACAGATTCACTGCTCGTGGCCGAGATTCTCCTGCTGAAGCGGCTCCTGGTGAAACTACCCCCAAGCCAGCACGTGCCCAGGCCAAGGTCTGTGGCGCAAAGGACGACGCGCTCCATCGCGTATCCAAAGTCCTCCAGGTTCTGATCAGACTCTCCCATAGCGCCGATGACGAAGCCTGCGGGGTTCCTGATGAACCCATACGTCCCAAGCCCTCTCAGTGCTGCCTGGTCCGCCCCCGTCGCCGCCACCAGCTCAAATCGCGTCGGTGAGCCAAAGGGACCTATCTGGTTCACAGCGACGAAATCTGCAAGTTGCTGACGCGTCTGTTCCGCGATGGGCTCATTCAGGTAGGTTCTGCAAGAGAACCGCTCCGCGATGATTTCCGTCACTGGTTTACTGAATGCCATACGTCCTCTTCTCTGTTGACACGCGGTGCGTTAAAGGGTATGAGTTGAGCTACGTGGATTGGCCAGAGAACGATCACTGGGACCTGGTGGCACAGGGCTTAGGCGAGGCCGCCCGAAAGTTGGAGGCGGCGGGCGTTGATTTCGTCATCATCGCCACCAACACGATGCACCTGGTGCTGGACGAGGTTCAAGCCAGCGTCAAAGTTCCTGTATTGAGCCTGCTCGACGCCGTCAGCGAGGCCATCCTGGGGCGGGGCATCAAGACCGTCGGGCTGCTGGGTACCAAGTTTACCATGGAAAAGACTTTCTATCAAGATGACTTGGCCTGCAAGAGCATCGCCGTCCTGGTGCCTGATGCCGACGACCGCGAGTACGTGAACCACGTCTGTTTGACACGACAGTGATTCACGCCGAAGCAGCCCTGAACTTGAACTACGCGCTGGCACGATAGCTGGTGGGTCTATACCATCGACTTACAGAAGCCAGCGTGACGCCTAGCTAATGCTTCAACACGAACAACAGGTACGTTTTATACCCTCCGACGGCAGTGATCTCTGCAACTGTGTTGTTCAGTGTGTTGGGGTCGGGCTCGGCACTCGTCACGCTGACTATGTTGTTGATCACATACTCCGCCGTGGGAGTGACGACGATAGTAGCTACGGCAGTACTGGCCGGGTTTACAGTACTGAGGGCGCAGGTGACGGTGCCATCTGACTCGATGCACCCGGTTCCCTGGCTGGCTATGGCCGAGCTGAAATCCACGCTGGCAGGCAACGTATCGACCAAGACCACCCCTGTAGCTGCGGAAGGACCATTGTTGGCGACGGTGACTGTATAGAACAGGGAGTCCCCCAGTGGCACAGGATTGGGCTCACCCACCTGGGCGACGGCCAGGTCAGCCGCCGTGTCGACAGTGGTCGTTTCCTCAGATCGGTTATCATCCGCATTGGTCTCGAATCCAACACCCGCCACCTGCACCGTGTTGGTGACCGTGCCTCGCGCCAGGGGATCAACAGCAACAGTGACCGCGACGGTTGCGGTCTTGGTGGGAGCCAGAGCGCCCAGATTGCAGGTGACGACGCCACCTGACTCACCGCAACCCGTCCCCTGACCGGGCACAGCCCGGACATAGGTCGCACCCAGAGGCATTACATCGGTAAGCACCACACCGGTAGCCTGTAATGGACCATTATTGGCGACGGTGGCCGTGTAGGTCACCAGCGTCCCCGCCGTCACCGGGTCGGGCGAGTCCGCCTGATTGACCACCAGGTCGATCACCAGATTCACCACTGTCTCGAGCACAGCCATGTTGTCGCCCAAGTCGGGATCGGGCCCGCTGCCCGTCACGCGGGCCGTTTCAGTGGTCGTACCCACCGCTGTGGCGGTAACGGAGATTGTGACCGCCGCGGTCTCGTTTATGGCCAAAGACCCGACGGTACAGGTGACGGTGCTGGTCCCGGCGCACGTTCCCGAGCTGGACGTGACCTCGTCAAACGCCACGTTCGAAGGCAGTGTGTAAATCTGGGTCACGTCTGCCGCAGCCGAAGGCCCGTAGTTGGTGATGGTGAACGTGTAGGTCAGGGGATCTCCCAGCAGCACAGGGCCCGGCGAGACAAGACCGGCGATCGCCAGGTCGGCGTCACTCATGCTGACACACGCCGCCTTCTTCAGCCAGGGAACGAAATCCACGTAGTCACTTACCTCGTCGCCCGCACCACCGGGGTTAGAACCGTGTGTCGGACCGGTGCGGCTGCCCCACCAGTTGTAGCGGGCGGTCAACGTCACACTGGTATCATTTCGCAGGCCGGTGCCAGCATTGCGCTCGATGGCGGAACTGAAGACGAAAAGACTGCCGGCATTGAACAGGCGAACCCCGTCGTCTTGATTGTCGGCAACGGTAACGCAGGTCATAGTGACGTGACCGTTGTCCACGCCGATACCGGTGCCCCGGTGGTTCCGAAAGGTGCTACCGGTGATGGTGACGTCGCTCCCCGCAGCGGCGTACAACCCGTAGTCGAGCTGACGCCCGTTACGGGCAAAGGTGGTATTGCTGACAACCACGTGACTATCCGTGATATAAAGTCCGTAGTCCAAGTAAATGAAATTGGACTCGCTCAGCACCTGACAGTTCTCGATGCGCACCTCTCCATCCAGCACGTCCCGCACCATGATGTTGCTGCGCATCGGCTGCGTGCCGTAAGTATAGCTCTGTCCAGCGTATCGCACGGTGGCGTGGCGGAGGTGACCGGTGCCTCTGTCGAAGACCAAGCCCGCCCACTCCCCGGGGCCTGCGTCGACCGAGGAGGTGAAGGTAATGGGGCCTGTCGGTGTCCCCACCGCGTGGAGGTGTCCCAGTACAGCCAGGTAGCTGCCATTACTACCCATCACCGCCACCCCCGGCGACACGACCAACGTCACTCCCTGCGTCACGACCACGTTCCCATCCAAGGCATACCCATCCAGGCCGGTCTGGGCCACCAGCGTGGTATTCGTCGTCAGCGTCCCGGCACCGATCAGCACCCGGTCGTACCGGTTACCGCTGAAGCTGTTCCCCGTCACCCCGCTCACGTCATCCAGTTCCACGCGCACTGCCCAACCCCCGTTGTCCTCAAACGTGCAGCCGGTGGCAGTAATCACGCTCCCCCCGGCAGCGTATAACCCGAAGTCGCGACTGAGGGTACCATTGTGAGCAAAGGTGGTGTTGCTGAGCACGACGCGACCATCTTTAACGTACAGTCCATAGTTGGTGTCAAGGAAGTTTCCCTCGCTCAGCACCTGGCTGTTCTCAATGCGTACCTCCCCGGTCAACACGTCCCGCACCATGATGTTGCCGCGCATAACCTCCCCGCCGTGATCATACTCCTGACCACCGTAGCGCACAATCACGTGGCGCAGATAACCAGTGCCGCCCTCAAAGGCTAAACCCTGCCACTCCTCAGGCTCACTATCGGCCGAGGAAGTGAACATGATGGGCTGGGTCTCCGTTCCCACTGCGTACAGATGCCCAGACACTCTCAGGCGTGTGCTGTCCATCCCGCGCACCACCACCCCGGGTTCGATGGTCAAGGTGACACCAGTGGTGATGACGATGTCACTGGTGAGCACGTATGGACTATCGGCGATGATCCAGGTGGTATGGGTGAGGATGGGAGCGCTGACGTCAATGCTCAGCGGCCAAGCCAAAGCCGCACGTGACATCGCTCCCAGCAAGCCCAGGATCAGAACAACCAGGCATAAGGAAAGGCCCAGCGATATGAGGATTTCGCGCTTGGGAGGATGCATAGCCATCGCCCTCCTATATTCAACCGTGTACCTGCTGATTTGAAAACAGGGCCACCCCCGATGGAGGAGCTGGCCCAAACAGTTTCAGATTCAAGTCCATCTTAGCACGGATCGGCACCACTTGTCAACAACCGATCCCACTCCGGGGGCGTGTTCCACGGAAACTGCCCACCGGTCATATCCCGGTCATATCCCGACCATATCCCGACCATATCCCGACCATATCCCGACCATATCCCGACCATATCCCGACCATATCAAAATCGGCGTGCTAAGACAGGGCTTGCCCGCCCTGGCACGCCGCATTCCATGCTCAAATAGCGACTTACTTCAGCCAAGTCACGTTCTCATCATAACACACTTATGTCGACACAAAGTCAACAGGGCGTAAAGAATCAATAGGACTTTATTTGACACCCCATTCAAGGCGGGTAGAATAGCCTCACCATGGGCCAGCGAAGCCGCAATACCTATCCCGAAGCTCCTGGATGCATCACGCCACAGCGGCGTTGGACACGTCGATCAAACCTTACGTGCATCTTCCTCACATTGGTGATTTTGATCGCCTGCGCCTCCCCGTCCGCCACGCCCCAGCGACTTCCCACCCGGGCCACCACACCCACACCCACGCCCACGCCCTTCTCCATCTCCGCGAGAGCCTATTACGAAGAGGGGCTGACCCACCAGAAATCAGGTAACGCTGAAGCTGCACGCCAGTCCTTCACGTGGGCCATCCAGCGAGCGCCAGACTTCGGGCCGGCGTACGTCGCGCGCGGCGCTATCTACCTGGCACAGGGGGAGTTCCACCTGGCGCTGGCCGACGCCGAAGCTGCGCTGAAGATCGACTCCGCTAACCCCGCCGCCCACGCACTGCGCGGCGAGACACTGCGCCGGATGGGCCGTGCCCGCTGGGCGCTGGCAGCCTTCGACCGCGCCCTGGCGCTGGACCCCGATCTGCAAGCGGAGACCTTTCGCTCCCGTTGGCTGGCTGCCCGCGCGGCTGAAGATGCCGACCGCTTGATGGATCTGAGCCGGGAATACAGAGGCGAGCACCCCGAAGATCCCCTGCGCCACTACTACCTGGGCTGGGCACTCATCGAATCGGGCAAGCCCTACCCTGCGATCAGCGTCCTGATTCGAGGGATCAAGACATCCTCCGAGCCACCCGCTCTGCTTTGGTTCACGCTCGGCCAGGCCTATCTGGCGGATCGCTCCTGGCAGGAAGCGACCACGTCTATCGAAGCCGCCCGCACGCTGGTGCAGGCCGGCGACCTCAGTTTGACCATCCACTCCGACAGCCCTATCGCCGATCTCTTCGGCGCGCTTGGGCAGGCCTATCTGGGTATCGAGCGCTGCGCGGACGCCGAGGTGATGCTGAACTACGCCATCGATGTCGGCGCTCCGGCCTCGGAGTATGCCTCCCTATTAGAGGAAGCGCGTATCTGCCAGACCCCTGCCCCCACCGACACACCCTATCCCACAGTGACGCCATCCGCGTGGTAGCAGGTAGCAAGAGATACACATGATCTCCTTGACCCAATCCTCACTTGTGCTATACTAGCCATACAAATCGGTGAAAGTCCAAGGAGGAGAACTCCCAATGGTAAGCGAAGACCTGCTGGAAATCCTGCGCTGCCCGTATTGTGTCAGCGGCGAGACACGCAAGCCCGGCGACGACCCAGGCCGGCTGGAACTGGTCCACGAGCATTGGCTCGTCTGCCAGGAGCCCGACTGCGGGCGAAAGTACCCCATCCGCGACGACATCCCAGTGATGCTGATCGAAGAGGGAGATAAGTGGATCACCATAGCCGTCGAGGAATTACCGGTCCCGCCTCCGGCCGAGTAGCCAGATGCTCCATTGGCGGGTCATCTTGCTGGCCGCGCTGGCTGTGCTGCTGTTGTTAGCCGGGTTATCGTCGCTGATCCTGCCCGATCCCTACGAGGGGCCGGTTTTCTACCAGTTCGACGAGCAACACACCGTCCGCGCTTTGGACGCCCTGGGCACGGTGCTGCTGGGCCTGGGATGCGCCGTGGCCTGGAGCGCTGGGGCCTTGTGGCAGCGCCAGATGTATGCTTCCTGACCAACCGGGAACTTACGTACTTATCTTGAGGCTGTCGCGTCCAACTACCGCCAGCGTCGGACGATTGGGGCGTTTCCGATTTCCAGCCGGCTGGTATACCTACGCTGGCAGCGCCCATGGGCCAGGTGGGCTGGTCGCCCGCATCTCGCGGCACCTGCGTTCATCCAAGGTGCAGCATTGGCACGTAGACTACCTGCGGGCACACGGCCAACCTGTCGAGATCTGGTACACGGTCGAGCCTCAGAAGCGAGAGTGCGCGTGGGCCCAGGCGTTATCCACCCTCCCTGGTGCCTCAATTCCCGCACCCCGCTTCGGCGCTTCAGACTGCCACTGCCCGGCTCACCTGATCCATTTCACTGAGCCGCCTGACCTGGCCGTTTTCGCCCGTGTCGTGGGCGAACCTGTATCGCGGGAGAAGTTGAATGCCTGACGCGCTCAAGGCGTTTCTGGACAGTGTCACTGCTGGGGACGACGCCCGTGCGGAGGAAGCCGCGCTAGCCCTGGGCAACCGTTTGGCCGAATGCGGATGGCAGACATCCGTGGGAGAATTCTCACGGCAAACCCTCAGCGACGCGGTTCTGTCTGCGCTGCGCGACATGCTGGCCGACGCCAACCCCGACCGCCGCTGGTGGGCCGCCCGCGGCCTAACCGTTCTCGGCAACCGCACTGCTCAGGAGTTGCTTATCACCACCCTGGCCGACCACGACCCCGACGTACGGGCCTGTGCTGCCCAGGGACTGGGAGAACTCCAGGCCGACCAAGCCGTGCCAGAGTTGGTGCGCAGTATGGCCGATCCCAGCCCCCTCGTCTCACGTATCGCCGCCGACAGCCTGGCCCGGATCGGACCGCCTGCCGTCCCGGCCCTCATCGCTGCCCTGCAGGAGAAAGAGACGCTGGCTCGTGCCGGAGCAGCCCGCGCCCTGAGCATCATTCGGATAAAAGACATCCGTCAGCCCGAGCAAGCAATTCCCGCCCTCTGCGCTGCGCTGGACGATCCAAGCGCCATCGTCACCCATTACGCGGAAGAGGCACTTGAACGCATGGGAGTGGGATTGGTGCTCTTCCGCCCCTGAGCGACGGAGAGGCAGGCGACACCACATACCTGCTTTTTTAGTCTAACCCGGCACCTACGACTTTTGTACTATAGACACAGCGTGCCACCCATGGTATGATTGGGTTAGTGGCAGTGATTCGTTTTACGTTATAGACCAGACTACCGATGGGGGCGATACCTTCCTTTATCTATCTCCTTCTAGCCCTGGCCGCCTTTGCTATCGCCGGGGGATTGATCATCTGGGTCAGCAGCTACGTCAAGGCCAAGGACGAGAGAAACCCGCAGAAAGCTGATCCATCCCCGACCCCTGCCAAGCCAGGTGACTCAGGGATCTCCGAGCCAACGGGCGAACAGGAATTGCTGTGCGTCTCGCGCACGAGCAAGGGTGGTTTGGCCGTCTCTGTGCAGGGCCAACGCTACGGCCACCTGCGGGAGATAAAGGACCCACAAGTGGGCCGTGAGACAGTCGAAGCCCTGAAAGCCGTGCTGGCATTCGCTGAGGGCTGGCTTCCCACAGCACGGGAAACAACGCCACGACCCGCGCCCCGGAATTCCGCCGTGGACGAGGAAGCTTTCCTGGAGCAACTGCGTCGCAGCAACCTTTTCTCCGCAGGCACTCCGGCCCCAGCATCCCAGCCGGAGCCACTGATCCCGGTGGAGCAAATCGATGAACTGGTCCAGAAGCGATTGCAAGAGCACCCAGACCTGGCCGGGCAGGGTATCCACCTGACTACCGAAGCTGATGGAAGTGTGTATATCTACGTGGGCCAACAGACCTTCGACGCCGTGGCCGACATCCCAGACCCCAAAGTAAGAGCCCTGATCCAGAACGCCATCCGTGAGTGGGAGGGCGACTAGCGCGGGTCTCAGTCCATTAGTCAAAAGTCAAGACAAAAGGCCGCTGCCGGTACCGGCAGCGGCCTCTCTTGTTGTGTTCGCTTCGACTAGTGCGCCGACTTCAAGCCACAGGTCGCGCACGAGGCCGAGGGGGTGCACGATCCGCACGAAGAACCCGCCCCCGCAATCACGCCCTCGCTTCCGACGGCTGAGAACAGCGAGATCATACGGGCGGTTTTCTCACTGCCGCACTTGGGACAGGCAATGGGCAGGTCAGCATCGGACATCCCACGCAGGACGTCGAAGCACGTCTCACAATCGAAACACTTGTACTCATACAGCGGCATCGTTTTCACCTCACCTTCTGCTTTCACAGCCGGGCAGGCTTATTCTACCGCTGTTCAGCCTCACCGTCAAGGCCCGTTACGCGCTCCACGATCATCACTCAATGAGCCCCAGCGATCGGCCCACCTGAGCGAAGGCCTCCAGGACGCGGTCCAGTTGCTCATCTGTGTGGGTCGCCATGTAGCTGGTGCGCAGCAACGCCAACTCCGGCGGCACCGCCGGCGAGATGACCGGATTGGTGTAAACCCCCGCTTCGTAGAGCGCTTTCCAGGCCAAGAAGGCACGCGTGCCATCACCGATGATGATCGGGATGATAGGGGTCTCACTGGCCCCCACGTTGAAACCCAACTCCCGGAATCCGGCCCGCATGCGCTCACCGATTTGGTTGACCCGTGCGATGCGCTCCGGCTCCTCCTGCATCACCTCCAGCGCAGCCAGTGCAGCCGCCACGTTGGCCGGGGGCATGCTGGCGCTGAAGATCAGCGAGCGGGCATGGTGCTGGATGTAATGGATCACGTCCGCTCCGCCAGCGATGAAGCCACCCAGGCTGGCGAAGGACTTGCTGAAGGTGCCCATCGTCAAGTCCACTTGCTCGGTGAGGCCGAAATGTGCCGCCGTGCCGCGCCCCCCGCCCAGCACGCCGACGGCATGGGCATCGTCCACCATCAGCCCCGCTCCGTACTTCTGACACAGCGCCACGATCTCCGGCAGCGGGGCGATATCGCCTCCCATACTAAAGACGCCATCCACGACTACCAGCGCGCACATGCCCTCCGGCAGTCCGGCCAGAACGCGCTCCAGGTGAGCCATGTCGTTGTGACGGAAGCGGCGCATCTCACCAAAGGCCAGACGGCAGCCATCCACGATGCTGGCGTGGTCATCCTTGTCGGTGACGACGAAATCTCCCCGGCCCACCAACGCCGAGATGGTGCCCACGTTGGTCTGGTAACCGGTGGAGAAAACGAGGGCCGCCTCCGTACCCACGAACTCGGCCAGCCGCCGCTCCAGCTCCAGGTGCAACTCCAGCGTGCCATTGAGGAAGCGGGAACCGGTGCAACTGGTTCCGTAATGCCTGGTCGCCTCGATGGCAGCCTCGCGCACCTTGGGGTGCATGGTCAAGCCCAGGTAGTTATTGGAGCCGATCATAATGAGGCGATGGTCGCCGACGGTGGCCTCGGTACCTTCGCTGTCGGTGAGGGGAATGAAGTAGGGATACAGGCCGGCAGCCTGAGCTTCCTTCGCCTCCGTGAACTGCCGACACTTATCAAACACGTGCATTGAGATATCCTCCTTGACGCCATGTATCGCGAGTTGCGCTAATCCATGTAACACGGTATGATAGCGAAAGTTGCCATTTTGGTAGACAGGGCGGATCGAAAGCATCCGGCGATCAAAACCATCCTAAGGAAAACCACATGAAACTCGTCACCTTCACGACCGGAAAGCAATCACGTCTAGGCATTGTGCGGGATGATCAGGTCATCGACCTGGCAATGGCCAGCGACGGCAGCCTTCCCGCCGACATGTTAACCTTTCTTCAGTGGGGCGACGCAGCCCTGCAACTGGCCCGAGAGGTCGAGAAGGCGGACGGCAGACATCCGGCGGATGGCAGACATCCGGCGGATAAAGCGCCATCGGAATGGCGACATCCGAAGGCAGCCACTACACTACCACTGTCAGAGGTTGAGCTGCTGGCCCCGATCCCCAATCCATCCAAAGTGATCGCCATCGGATTGAACTACATGGATCACTGTCGAGAACAGAACATCGCGCCGCCGGAAGCCCCCATCATCTTCGCCAAGTTTCCCACCTCGGTTATCGGGCCCGGCGCTGCCATCCGCTGGGATCCGGCGCTGACCCGCCAGGTGGATTACGAAGTCGAGCTGGCGGTGGTGATGGGTCGGATTGCCCGGCGCGTCCCGGCCGCCGAGGCCCTCGACTACGTGGCGGGCTACACTGTCTGCAATGACGTCAGCGCCCGAGATTTACAATTCGGCGACAAACAGTGGGTGCGGGGCAAATCACTGGACACATTCTGTCCCCTGGGACCCTGGCTGGTCACTCGAGACGAGATCCCAGACCCACACGATCTGGCTATTCGTTCGACGGTCAACGATCAGATCCTGCAGGATTCCACGACGGCCGAGATGATCTTTGGCGTGCCCCAGCTCATCGAATTCATCAGCCGCGCCTTCTCGCTGCTGCCTGGTGACGTAATCGCCACAGGAACTCCGGACGGTGTGGGCGTCTTTCGCTCCCCCCAGATATTCCTAAAGGGTGGCGACGTGGTGACGGTTGAGATCGAAGGGCTGGGTCAACTCACCAACCACTGCGTCGAGGAACCCGGATAGGGTGTCCTAGTCCTCTAGTCCCAGTCCTCCAGTTTGTCGACGAAACTCTCCAACGTGTCGTGCCCCTGCACACGCACGCGTGGCATCTCAAAGAGACGCTCGCGCGCGTGGGTAGCGCCCCATTGGGTCGTCACGGCTCCCCAGTAGCCCGCTGACTTAAGCACGGCAATCACACTGGCATCGTATTGGCCCGAGGGATAGCAGAAGAAGCGCGGCAGGTGGCCGGTGTGATAGTACACCGCCTCCTGGATACCCCGAATCTGGTAGACGAGGTAGTCGTAGGATCGACCGCGCAGATCCACGTGGTCTCGTCCGTGGGCCTGGATGTCCATCCCCGCATCCGACATCTCCTTCATCTGCGCCCACGTCAGATAGCCGGGCGATTCGAAATGCGCCGGCGTGGCGAGCACGAAGAAGGTACCCGGGAAACCGAAATCCAGCAGCAGCGGAAACACGACCTCATAGGCATCGCTGTAGCCATCGTCAAAGGTGAGGATGATGGGCTTCTCCGGCAGCGGATACCCCTCGGCCAGGTAAAGATACAGATCGGTCAGGGTAACGGGATGATACCCCGCATCGGCCAGGTGCTGGAGTTGAGCCTCGAAGTTCTCCGGCAAGACGGTCAGGGCGCGGCGGTAGCGGTCGGGGTTGGGCGGCAGTTCGGAGACGTAGTGGTACATCAGGATTGGGACCCGCGCCTGATCGGGCAGGGGGACCGACGTGGAGGCTTCACCGCCAGGCGCAACCTCAGGCATGGGCGTGGCAACGGCCATCTTGGCAGAAGACGAAGCGGATAGGCTCGATCCGTGCGCGCCCGTGACCGGCTCGACGGTCTGAGGAACGTCCCAGCGGCTATGCACTGACCTGGTGGGAAGCAGGACAAGGCCGATGGCAAGGGCAAGCACGCAGGACGTCAGCCGTACGACCCTGAACCTGATGGCGGGATGACTGCGGACAAAAAGCGTCCGGCGGACAAAAAGCGTCCGAATGAATAGCCGTGGGTTTCTGTACATAGCCATTTGAACGTCCCCGAGGACACAGGGGACCATCAGAAGGATACCCCAGACGATGCAATCTGTCAAGCGATTGACGATTCACGATTCACGATTGACGATTGGCAGAGAGTATTAATATCTTTTTAGCCACTTTTCTGTAACTGAATCGAAACGTTTAGGCACTAAACCTCGTTGTATACTGGGGCAACGCGGATGAAGACATCCGAGGACGAAGACATCCGAGGATGAAGACATCCGAGGACGAAGACACCCGAAGATGAAGACATCTGGAAGCATTCGAGGGCGAGATTGGGGATCTGGCATGTCATCAAAAGCCTCATTGAATACCACGCAGACAACAGGCATCCAGCGGATGAAAGACACACAGCGTATGAAAGACATCCGGGAGCCAAAAAGCGCCCATCGGATCACAGGCATCCGGGGGACAAGAAGCATCCGGCGCACAAGAGACATCCAGGGGATAACGAGCCTCCGATCGCCAGCGCAGGTGCTTGAGCGCCTGAGTCTCGGTGAGTCCATTCGGCGCACGCGGGTCGCCGGCACGCTCGACCTGGACCCACTGGTCGTGAGTTGCTGGCTCTGCGGCGAGGACATGCGCGGCATCTACCAACCCATCGTCCTGGACCACTGCACTCTCGACGGGCTCAACCTGAGGGGGCGTGTGTTCTACGAAAAGGTAGCGCTGGCCGGGTGTCGCATCGCGGCGGCTCATTTCGAGAATGCGTATTTCTACGCCGGTTTGCTGATCAAGGATTGCGTCTTCGAGAGAGACTTTGAAGGCCGGGGCATTCAGAGCGATGGGCGCGTAGTAATCCACAACACCATGTTTGCCGGTCGCGCAGACTTCAGCGGGATCAGCCTGCGTCACGAGGTCGATCTGTTCGAGCTCTCCTTCCCGGGTGGCACCAATCTTCTGCACGTGCTGGCCCACGGGCTGCGGGAGCACATCGGGCGGGAGATCGCGATCAACGACTGCCGGTTTCGTGCCGCCGACATGCCCGCCGAGCTAGAGATGACCTCCTTGAAGATCGCACCACTTATCGAGAGCACTCCGAGTAGCACCGAAAGCTAGCCGCGGGAGATCATCAAGCGCGAAGAACGCGACCCGGTCCACGTCGTCTGCAGCTCTCGGTTCGCCTCCCACCAGCCGTGCGAGGTACACGATGACGATATCAGCCCCGTGTTCGTGCTCTCGCCCGGCAATGACGGCAAGCAGGCCGGCGATTTCCACTTCCAACCCGGTCTCCTCCCGGCACTCACGTACCGCGGCCTGAGCCGGGTCCTCGTCGAAGTCGACGAAACCGGCAGGGAAGGTCCACATTCCCGCGTGCGGCCTCATACGCCGACGGACGAGGAGGATGTTACCTGTGTGTTCAACGAGCACGCCAGCGGCGACTTTGTGCTCGCGGAAGACGGTCCGGTCACAGACCGGGCAGAAGCGTCGCACCCGCCCGAAGGCCTCCCGGTCCTCAAGCGCGTGACCACAACGGGGACAGTAGTTCAGTTCCAGGACTCGCGACAAGCCAGTGCCCTCTCAGCGACGGCGAGCTCGCCAGGCCCACACGGTGACCAGTGCCAGGCCCAGCGCGACCAGGCCCAGGACGACCTCCAGCACCCGCCAGGGCGCAATCGGAGCCAGTCTTACCACATCGCCCTCCGGCGCGCCGCGCTCACCTGCGGCCTCGTCGCGTTCTTCCTCCTCGACCGCCGCGGGCGGAGCCTCAGGCGCTTCGGCCACCCAACCCGCCGTCGGCTCAGTGCCCCCCACGCCCTGCGCAGGCGTCGCTGGGGCCTCGGCGGGGACGGTGGAAACGACGGGAACTTCTTCAACCACAGGCAAGCCCGGGGCCGGCGTCGGCGCAGCCGATTCCTCGCCCGAGCTTCCCGCGCCTATCCCGGGCGCTGTGGCGTCCAGACCCTCGGGCATCGCTGGAGCGGTTGGAGTTGCAGCAACTCCCGCCGCAGCAGGTGGGCCGGGCGGAGCAGGCTCTTCGGTCGGCCCCCCGTCCGCCGCTGGCGCGGCGGGTTCCGCATTCTCCGGCACTTCCGAAGCGTATTGCTCCACCTCAGGCGCGGCTTCAGCCGGTGCCTCACGGGGGGGCTGCGGCGGATAAAAGACATCCGTGGGCATCGGGAGCAGAGTGGCAGCGGGCACCGCTTTCCCGGCCTCAGCCTCGACCTCGGTCTCGGTAACGGCCTCCTCAATGCCCGGTGAGGGAGCGAACGCCTGGGGTTGCGGGGCTTCGGCCTCCAGCAGCGGTTCGGCCGCCGGTGCGAGTGGAAGCCTTCCCACACTGGAGAACCATAGGTCGGCGGCCAGGACGACGCCGAAGAGGAGGCTGACGACGGTGGTCGCCGCTGTCAGCAACGGCGCGGCCCAGGCACGGCGAGGGCGGGGCGAAGGCGAGAACTGCGGGCGGGCCGTCTTCGGATGCAGTTTATCCGCCGGATGCAGTTTATCCGCCGTCTGCGGCAGGATGAAGTTGCGCGGGAGAGGGATCGGGGGCAGGTCGCGCACCAATGCCACTGTCTGGCGCAGTGCGTCCAGCTCGGCCTGCAAGTGTGGATCGGTCGCCAGGTGTGCCTCCAGGCGCGCCCGCTCCCCGGCGCTCAGTTGATCATCCAGATATGCCGACAGCAGTTCGTCCCAGGGATGCCCGTTATCCGCCGGATGTCTTTCATCCGCCTGCTCCCGTGCCCCGTCCTGTCGTGCAAACAACCGCCCCATCTTATCCACCAGTACCTACACTCTCCTGCCCAAGGTCCCCATGAACCCTATCCCCAATTGCCTCTCTATCAAGACGGTACCGCGCCGGTAAAAGTTCCCCCTCGGCGCGGAGGTAGTCGCGCAGCTTACCCCGCGCCCGGGCCAGGCGCGACTTCACCGTCCCCAGCGACACATCCGTCGCCTCGGCAATCTCCTGATAACTCAGTCCCTGCACGTCGGAGAGGACCAACGTGACGCGCTGGTCCGGGGGCAGCGTCTCGATCCCGGCCTGGATCACGTGGGCCATCTCCTGTCGCTCGGCGTACGCCTCCGGCCCTTCGTGACCGTTGATCAACGCCGGGTTGGCGTCCTCGTCCACGTCGCCGAAATCCTCAAAGGATGTGGCCGGACGGCGCTTGCGGCGGCGCAGTTCGTCGTAGCACCCGTTGGCGACGATGCGCATGAGATAGGACTTGAAGGAACCACCACGAAAGCGCCCGATGGTCTGGAAGGCGGAGATGAAGGCTTCCTGCGTGGCGTCAGCGGCGGAGGCGGGATCGCCCAGGATGCGGTAGGCAAGGTTGTAGACCTGCTGCTGGTAGGCCAGCACCAACTCGTTGAAGGCATCTACCTTGCCCTGTTGGGCAGCGGCAATCAGGCCGGCTTCGTCCATCTTGTACGTATTATACCAAACACGCGCGAAAACAGGTAAAGAGCACCATGGTCCCGCTACTCCTCGTCAGGCAAAAGCGTACAGGCCAGGTCCGGCGGTGGCAGCTCGACAGACTCCAACCCCCAGGCGGCCCGTATCCCGTTGAGTTCCTCCTGGGGAATGCCCAACGCCAAACCACAAGCCATGAGACTCTCGAAGGCAGCCTGGTACCCTGCGGGAGCGGGTTCCTGGCGGCGACACTCCATCATCAATCCGTAGATGTCCACGTCCGCCGGGCAGGCCTCGTGACAGCGCCAGCAGGAAGTGCACAGCCAGGGCGAATACTCCGGGGCATCGGGATCGGCGAGAAAAGTGACGATGGCGTGGCCACCGACCTTCTCGACCGGACAGACGGAGACGCAGGTGCCGCACTGGATGCAGGCTTCGGGGTGCTTCAGTGCCACATGTCCTCCCGCAGCCCCAGCGTCTCCTCCGGAAGTCCCATCGCCAGCCCGATCAGTTGCGGCAGGAACAGCGCTCGCTGGCGCAGGCCCGGCTCGTCCCGGATGATCATCGGTTGGAAATGGCGCAACAGCAACTGGCAGTTGCCACAGCCGTGGAGCAGCAGGTCGGCCTCCTGCGTCGCCTCCAGCTTTCGTCGCCCGGCCGCCAGCGCCAGCTTCCGGTCGGCCAGGTAGAGCGTTGCGCCGCAGCACTCGTCCTGGCCCCCGTACTCCAGAACCTCGGCGCCGGTCAGTTCGACCAGGCGGCGCAGGCTCCGGGGCGCCATCGGATTCTCAGAACCTCCAGGCTGAGCGCCATCGACGCCCATCACGTCGCCAGGGCGGAAGACCTGGCAGGGATGGGTGAGGGCCACCCGCAGGGATAGTGGACGCACGATCCGCGCTCGTAGTTCCTCCTCCCGCCCGGCCAACAGCCTGACCAGGTGTTTCACCGCCACCCGCCCGGTGACCGAGAGGCCCAATGGCTTCAGGCGGCGATTCGCCTCGGCGCACACGGCCAGGTCTTGCAGCGCGCGGGCGGTGCGGGTGAGGGCGTTGGTGCAACTGCCGCACAGCGTCACCACCGTATCGTGCCCCATATGTTCCACCAGCGCCAGATTGTAGGCAGACAGGTGAATCCAGTCGGCGGTGAAGGACTCAGCCACAGGTGCGCCACAGCAAGCAGCGCGCTGGACAATCCGCAGTTCGATCCCCAACGCCCTCAGCACGGCGCGGGCGGCGGCCTCATATTCGGGCATGCGTTGGAGGATCAGGCAGCCGGGGTAGAAGGCCAGTTCAACGGGTACCCTGGGGAAACGATCGCTCACTCGCCCTCCACTTGTCTCCCCGCCCGCGCCCAGGCGCCTTTGGCATCCTCGTAGCCCATCTCATACAGCCCCTCGTGGTTGTCCGGACTGTAGCGAATGATGTCTACGAGGGGAATGGGACGCCGGGGGGAGACAATGACGGGCGGCTGGATTTCCTGGTGCTGCAGGCTTGTAGGCAGGACCGGCGGGGAAAGAGACGGTTGGGACTGCCCGCGCAGTTGGGCCATCAGTGCCTCGTTGTCCGCCCGCAGGCGGGCGTTCTCGATGGTCAACCGGACCACCTGGTTGGTGCGATGGAAGAGCTTCAGGTCAGCCTGGAAGGAAGCCAGCAGCGCCCACTCGAAGGCGGCCTGGGCAGCCGACAGCAGCCCCTTGACGCCGCCCACCGGCGTGTAGCGGGGACGATCCTTCTCGTCCTCCCAGGGGGTCATCAATACGACAACGATGTTCTCCGCACCCGCATCGATGGCCGGGCCCAGGGGCGTGTTGGCCACGGTGCCGCCGTCCCAGAAGGCCACGGTGCCGATTTTCGTCGGTGGGTAGACCATGGGGATGCTGCAACTGGCCAGGATGTGGTCCAGGGTGATCTCCACGTGCTCGCAATGACTACCTGACGCAGGATCGTCGCTATTGCCGAAGACGCGCAGGCGGCCCGTCTCCATCTCAACGACAGTGATGCGCAGGTGCCTGGCGGGCGGCTCGGCGTTGATGCGCGCCGGGTCTATCCAACCGCCCTCGACCAGGGTCTGGCGCAGTGGTGCGGTGTCGAGTATGTGGTCCCATTCGTCCAATGAGAACAGATCCCAGGCGCGACGTTGCACATCGTCGGTCTTGAGCCGTCGCCACAGCGCCCACAGCGAGTACGCCGTGTGCCCCGAAGCGATGGCGGCCCCGTTGACAGCCCCGATAGACGTGCCGACGATGATGTCCGGATGCCACTCGTGCTCCTCAAGGAAGCGGAGCACGCCCACGTGGTAGGCCCCCCGCCCCCCGCCGCCGGAGAGCACGAGCGCGCGTAAGCCGTTTGACTGAACCATTGCGCTACCTCCTATTAGATTAGCAGGCGGCTGCGATGTGGGATGCGTGATGGCGGATAAGAATCCGGCAGACAAGGTCAGTATACACCACGCCAGGCTCCTTGCCAAGCGGCGAAGACGTTTACCTGACGCTCGCTGGCGCTGTCCTGGGATTAGGCATATTTTCCTATTGACCTATGCCCAGGGATATGATATGCTGGTTAAGCAATAGAATTTGTTGTAAGCAAAAGATTAAAAATTTCCTATAGCGGACAGGAGGGAAGAGACATTCTGTAGGAGGCAATATCCTTACGAACGATGGATTTTGAGCGCCTTACCGTAGGAAAATATCATATCATCGAACAGATCGGCCGGGGGGGGATGGCCACCGTCTTCAAGGGCTACCAGCCGAACCTGGACCGTTACGTGGCGATCAAAGTGCTGTCACCAGACATGGCCGAGGCCGCGGACTTCGTCACCCGCTTCGAGCGCGAGGCCAGGGCTGTGGCCAGACTGCGCCATCGCAACATCCTGACCGTGTTCGACTACGGACGCGAGGGAGACCTGTTCTATCTGGTCATGGAGTACGTCAGTGGGGGCACACTGATCGGTCATCTGGGCTGGCCGCAGGACTTGAACTTCGCCGTCAACATCGTCTCCCAGGTGGGGGACGCCCTGGCCTACGCCCACAGGCAGGGCCTGATCCACCGTGACGTCAAGCCGGGCAACATCCTGATGGCCGAGGAGGACTGGCCCCTGCTGTCCGATTTCGGACTGGTCAAGATGGTGGAGGAAAGCCTCCAGTTGACCGCCAGTGGGGCCAGCGTCGGCACACCCCAATACATGTCCCCCGAACAGGCCCAGGGCCTGGCCGTGGATCATCGCAGCGACGTCTACTCATTGGGGACCGTGCTGTACGAGGCGGTCACGGGCCGGCCGCCCTTTGGCACCGACCATCCCATGGCGGTGATCCTGAGGCATATCAACGAGCCCATCACCCCGCCTCACGCCCTGCGCTCCGACATCCCGAAAGCACTGGAGCGCGTCATCTCCAAGTCCCTGGCCAAATCCCCGGCCGAACGCTACCAGCGCATGGAGGACTTCATGGCGGATCTGCGGGAGGCCCATCCGCTGCCCACCAGCCCCAAGCTAACCCAAGTTGGAAAGACGACAGCGGGTTCCTATGGCTCCTTGACAGGGCAGTCAGGCTCGCCCCGCAAGCGATCCCGCTGGTGGATGGGGGTCGCCACCCTCACAGTCCTGCTGCTGGCGCTGATTCTGACCATCACGTTCGCCAAGGAAGTGACGGCCGTCCTACACCCACGCACACCCGAAGTCACGCACGCCGACAGCGCCACGCCCACATCCTCCCACACGCCATCCCCCACGTCCGCATCTCCTGCATCACCCACGCCCAGCGCCGTGCCGCCGACGCCAGCACCCGCGGTGATAGTGACGCGCATCTGGGAAACTGATGGTGCGGAGATGGTGTTCGTCCCCGCCGGGGAGTTCATCATGGGCAGCGAGGAACTGGGCGACGACGAGCGCCCAGCCCGCCAGGTCTATCTGGACGACTACTGGATAGACCGGTACGAGGTGACCAACGAACGCTTCGCGCACTTCGTGGCTGAAACTGGTTACCAGACGGAAGCGGAGGCGCGCGGATGGGGCTGGGTATGGCAGGAATCAGAATGGGAAAAGGTCGAGGGCGCTGACTGGCGCCACCCGCGCGGCACCGACAGCAGCATCGAAGGCAAGATCGATCACCCGGTCGTCCTGGTTAGCTGGAAAGACGCCGATGCCTACTGCGCGTGGGCGGGAAAGCGCCTGCCCAGCGAGGCCGAGTGGGAGAAA
>Ga0180431_10002903_pt1 | contig 22474 bp, 19 predicted proteins | sample SS_ome_11_FD_132459 | JGI IMG/M metagenome (GOLD analysis project Ga0180431, IMG submission 132459) | Hypersaline lake sediment archaeal communities from the Salton Sea, California, USA - SS_1_MS_1 metaG | ecosystem: Environmental > Aquatic > Non-marine Saline and Alkaline > Hypersaline >...
CGGATGACTTCCTTAATTTTGCATTTTACATTTTGATTCTTGCATTTGGTTTTGAGGCGGCCACGCAATGTTTCATAAAAAATTGAAGTCCGAAGAGAGTTTCAAATTTATGTTGGGAACTAAAATGAAATCGACAGAAATGAAAACAATCGAACGTCGCCGGCAACGTCGCGGCTTCACCTTGATCGAGCTGCTTTTGGTTCTGGTGATTCTAACCACGCTCACGGCCATCGTGCTGCCGAAACTGTCGGGCCGGTCGAAGGAGGCCAAAGTGACGGCGGCGAAAACGCAAATCTCCCAGTTGGAGGTCGCCCTGGATGCTTTCGAGATCGACCTGAGTCGTTATCCGACGACCGTCGAAGGTTTGCGGGCCCTGGTGGAAAAGCCCACCTCTGACGCCGAAGGATGGACGCAACCCTACCTCCGGCGGCAGGAGATCCCGAAGGATCCCTGGGGCAACGAGTATGTTTACAGGTATCCGGGTCAATACAACGAGTACGGGTACGATCTGCACTCTAACGGTCCGGACGGTAAGCAGGGCGGCGGGGATGATATCGTGAACTGGTCGGAAGAAAGGCGGTAAACGTGTCGCGGGCGTCCTGCCCGCGAATCGAGGGCGAGACGCCCTCGACACGGTGCGATACGGAGACACTAATTCGTGAAGACACAAAAGAGACAACGCAGCGGCAAAAAGGGATTCACACTCCTGGAGCTTATCCTGGTGATGGTGATCCTTTCGACGGTTCTGGCGATGGCCGCGCCGTCTCTGCGGGGTTTCTTCGGCTCGCGTAAGACGCACGACGAGGCCGCCCGGCTTCTCGCGCTGACGCAATTTGCCCGCTCTCAGGCCATCAGCGAAGGCATTGTTTACCGTCTCAACATCGATACGAACGACCGCGTTTACTGGCTGACCTCGCAACGGAAGGGCGTTTTCGAAGAGCTTGAGACGGAATTCGGATATGTCTTCACTTTCCCGGTGGATATTACGGTGGAATTGGAAGATGTGGATAAAGACGACGATGAGATGTTCTTTGCCTTTACACCGCAGGGAACGGTCACGGCCGGGACGATCCGCCTGATCGACCGGCGGGGGCTGGTTCTTGAAATCATATGCCCGACGGTCACGGAATCCTTTTCTATCATCGAACGTGAACGGGTGGATAACAGGTATGTCTCGAAACGAAATAGTTGAAGGGCGCCGCTGCGGCGGTTTCACCTTCATCGAGCTGCTCGCGACGATCGTTTTCCTGGGCATTATTATGCCCGTGGCGATGCAGAGCATCGGTCTGTGCACCCGGCTGGGCGGGCAGTCGCGCAAGCAGATCGAAGCCGCGTCGCTGGCGCGTACGAAATTGACCGAGCTGACCTGTACGGGCGACTGGCAAAGCGGGGAAAAGAGCGGCGACTTCGGCGAGGACTGGCCGGGCTATCGATGGGATGCGATCGTCTCCAGTTGGACGGATTCGGATGTCAGCCAGCTCGAACTGACAGTCGCCTGGACGTCACAGGGCCGGGAGCGCTCGGTCACGTTGACCACCCTGGTGTACGAGGAGGACAGTTAAGATGGCGAGCGGCTTGAGACACAACAAGGGCTTTACGCTGCTTGAGCTGTTGGTGGCGATGACGCTCATGGTCGTTACCGCCTCGTGTTTGTACACGGCGTTGTACACTGGTTTTCGGGCGAATCGCAGCGCCCGGTTCGCCGTCGAACCGACCACGATGGCGATTAACGCCATCGAATTGATTAAGCAAGATACGTATGGCATCCTGCCGTTGGGCGGCACCCTGGCCGGTTCCTTTCTCGGCACCAACTCGAGTGACACCAAAGGCATGGACACCGATAGCCTTGAATTTTATACCACCCATATACATGCGGATGACGATCTGCTCGCCGGCGGGCTCGGAAAAATCGAGTTGCTTTTAGCGGACGATGACGATGAAGAGCTCGACGAGGACCCTGAAGGGTACAAGCTGGTGCGGAACGTGACCACGAATCTGTTGTCTTCCAAAACGGTTGATGCCGAAGAGCAGGTTCTTTGCCGAAACGTACAATCTTTGAACCTTCGGTACTATGACGAAGAAGACGGCTGGGTGGATGCATGGGACTCCACGGAAGACGCGAACAGTCTTCCTGTGGCGATTGAGATTGACATTCGGGTGATACACAACGAGAACGGCACGAGCAAAGATGTTTCGGAGGAACCGCAGACGCGCCGGCTCGTACAATCTTTTGCGATACCTTGCGGCGGGGCGAAAGAGGAAAGCGAAGAGACCGCGACGGGAGCGGCCGGAGGGCAAATGGGCCCATGAAAAAGCACGCATTCGGACAATTTGATACAGCGTTTTACCCGTTACGCGGCTTAAAAGCAGGAGATTGCTTCGTCGCGACGCTCCTCGCAATGACATCCGCAAAGCTTTTCTTGTCATTGCGAGCGAAGCGAAGCAATCTCATAGCTCCACGATTTCCAAAATGTAGCATGGGAAATGCCCATCGCACGCACGGGACGATCCTGATCGTGACGATCTGGGTGGTGCTGGTGTTGGCCGGGCTGGCGCTTGTTTTCGCCCGGTCGATGCGGGTGGCGGCGGTTGTCTCGGCCAACCATGTGGCGTCTCTCCAAGCCGAGTGCATTGCCTCCGGCGCAGCGCAGTATGCCCGGGCCAGGCTGATCGCCAGTACAGAGGAAGAAACCTCCGACTTGATGGACAGCGAACCCTATGAGGCCATGCAGATCGGAGACGGGTACTGCTGGCTCTTGCGTTCGAACCTGGAAGACGACCGGGAGCTCGATTACGGGCTGACGGATGAAGCGGGCAAGATCAACCTTAACTCGGCGTCGGAAGAGATGCTGCTCAAGCTGCCGGGCATGACGGCCGAATTGGCCGCGTCCATTATTGACTGGCGCGATGAAGACAGCGAGATCACCCCGGGGGGAGCCGAGGATGAGTATTATATTCTGTTATCGGAATCGTATAACTGCAAGAATGCGGAATTTGAAACGGTCGATGAAATCCTTCTCGTGAAGGGCGCCTCGGAAGCGCTGCTCTATGGCGAGGACACGAATCTCAACAGCATTCTCGACGATAATGAGAACGACGGCGACGTCAGCGATCCCGATGACAATCGCAACGGCCGGCTCGATGCCGGTTTCTACGATTATGTCACGGTCTATAGCGTGGAAACGAATAGGGACAGCGAAGGTAATGAGCGGATCAACATCACAGACGCCGACAGCCGGCAGGACCTCCAGGGCCTTTTGCAGGAAACGTTCGATGAGGAGCGGGCGCTGGAATTAATGACCCTGATCCCGAACAATCCGAGATACTCGAGTATCCTGGAATTTTATTATGCGATCGGTCTGAAGCTTGAAGACTTTTCTAAAATTGCCGACCGTCTTACGACGAGCGACGAAGACACCTTTCCCGGTTTGGTCAATGTCAATACGGCGCCGAAGGCCGTGCTGCTTTGCCTGCCCGAGTTGGAGGAAAGCGACGTCGATGCCCTTTTGTCTCGCCGCGATTCCGGCGAGGGACTCGAGTCCATCGCCTGGGTGACGGAAGTGCTGGATCAGGAAAAAGCGGTCGCTGTAGGAAGTTATATTACGACCCGTTCCTTTCAATATTCGGCGGATATCCTCGGCATCGCGGCCAACGGGCGCGCTTACAAGCGTTACAAGGCGGTTTTTGACATGAGCTCGCAGACGCCGAAGATTGTTTATTGGAAGTCGATGACGCATTTCGGCTGGCCATTGAATGAATATATCGTAGCTGCCCTGAGAAAAGGGGAGCCTCTGACGAACACGATTTTAAACATGTATTAATTGGATGACGACAATGCTTGGCACTCGGACCCAGTTGGGGCTTGCTATTGATGAATTCGGAATTGTGGTCGCTGAAGTCGGCGCCCGGTCCGGCCGTCCGGACGTTCACCGTGCCGGCCACTGGCGCTTCGAAGAAAAGCTGAACCTCGACAACGCAAAGGCGTTGGGACAACAGCTCAGGCAGTTTCTCCGCGCCAACCACTTTTCGTCGAAACAAGCCGTGATCGGCATCCCGACGAAATGGGTCATAGCCAAAGAAATCACGATTCCTCCCGCGAGCGCGGATGCGTTGACGGGCGTGCTGAATATTCAGGCGGAGCGGGCGTTTTCTCTCAACGCCAGCGAGCTGGTTTTCGACTATTGTGGGCGCACGAGCACCACCGAACGGAGCGACGTGTTGCTGTTGGCGGCCCGGCGAGAGATTGTCGATCAGGTCAAAGACTTCGCCGCCGGGGCGGGCCTTCAGATTCGGTCCATGACGGTCTCGGCCCTGGCGCTCGGTAGCGTAGTGTCGCGGGCATCCTGCCCGCGAATCGAGGGCGGGACGCCCTCGACACGTTCGGACGACCGCGAGGAACATCGATACGGACTCTACACCCGGCCGACCTACTGCGAATTCTGGACGCAGGTTAACGGCAGCCCGCGATCCATCCAGCATGTTTCGCTGGCATCGACGAACGGTACAGCCGGCGACCGCGCCGAACTGCTGACCTCGACGATTCAGCGCTTGCTTCTGTTGTCCTCGCAACAGGATGCCGCTTCACCTCAACGCGTCACGGCGTACGACGGCTCCGGCCTGCCGGACCAAACCATTCAGCAGCTTAACGAGCGGCTAAAACCCCAGATTATCGTCACGGACGGCGGCGCTCAATTGTTGCCCGACGGACTCGGCTCGCCCGATGATCCGGAACAGGCGCAATCGATAGCCGCCGTCGCCGTGGCGATGGCCGGCTTGGGAACCGACAGGCCGCCTGTGGATTTTGTGAATCCGCGTATCGGTTTGAAGAAAAAAACATCTCGCAAACCCATCACGGTTTGGGCTGGCATCATCGGCGCGGCCTGCCTGCTCGCCTTGATCGCCGTGCTGGTGGACTGGCAGGCCGACAGAAGAGATATTGCGACCTATGCGGAACAGTTGGAGCTGATGAGTGAAGATATCGCCGCGGCTCGCGAAATTGTCGATCGGATTACCTATGCGACCAGTTGGACGTCTCAAGAGCCCGTGTTTCTCAATTTCCTCCGGGAGCTGACCTTGACGTTCCCGGAAGAGCCGACGATCTGGGTGACGAATCTTCGCTTGAGCGACAGCGCCGGGGCGGCGCTCGTCGGAAATGCTTCAACCGAAGAGAGCTTCTATGAAGTCATGGACAAAATCAAACAGCAGGACGCCTTCTCCAACGTTCAGATGATTCATTTGCGAAACGTCGGGCGCGATCTCAGAGAGAAAGAATTTGCTATCAATTTTGAATACCGAGGGATGAAATAGATATGTTAACGAAACGCGAACGGATTATTGCCATTCTGGCCTTTGCGGCGGTGGGATTTCTTGTCCTGAACAAGTTTCTCGTCGGTCCGGTGACGGGTAAGCTTCAGGCGCTGGAAACGCAGAAAAGCCAGTTGCGCATCGAGCTCGATGAGGCCCAGAACCTGTTCCGGAAAAGACGGGTCCTGGAAAAGAGATGGAAAACCGCCTTGTCGGAAAGCCTGCGAAATGAGGTGGAGGCCGAGATTAAAGTCGGCCGGGCGATTAATGAGTGGTCGTATAAGGCGCGGCTCACGCTCAGTTCCGTCAAGCCCGAGCGCGTGGCCAGCGACAAGGGGCTCAAGGAGATGACGTTCGTGGTCGTCGGGACGGGATCGCTCGACGCGGTCACTCAATTCCTCTGGAACATCGAGACGGCCGCACTACCTATCAAAGTCAAGGACATGCAGCTCGGTTCGAGCAACGAGTCCGGCCAGAGTATGTCCGTGCAGCTTCGCCTTTCCGCATTATGTCTTGGCGAAGATCAGCCCACTGCTACTGAAAGCAATCCACCACAAGAGGTGAGCGATGAACAAATTTAAGACCCTATCGATTTGTCTGGTGCTGCCGGCGGCTTTCGTCTCCGTCCTTTTCCTCCGACCTCAACCGGGTCTGGGCCGGGAAGCAACGACGCCGGATCCGAACGCGGTAGATGCGAACGAGCCGCCCGTTGCGATTGAGCGCCCCCCGGTCGTGCAGAATACATGGGCGTCGTACCGGATCATTCTGCAGCGCAATATCTTCTCGCGACAACGCGGCCCTCTCCGTACCCGGCAAAGGCGCGAGAGGCCTACTCGAGCGGTTGTCACACGAAATCCTGAGTCATATCTCGTGCTCAAGGGGATCGTCCAGGAGGACGGCACGTTCATCGCGTTCATTGAGAATACCCAGGACAATACGGTTCTCAGATTGCGCGAGGGAGAACGCGTTGCCCGAGGCGCCGTTAAAAACTTTACGCTCGATTCCATCGAGTATCAACTGGAGGACAAGACAATCAACGTCACGCTCGGTCGGGACCTGGAAGGAGGACAGGGCACGCTTCCGCTGAACCGGCTCATAGAACTCTCGGCGGGATCCTCCCCGGTCAGCGATCCGAACGCCGCACCTGAAGAAGCGATCCCCTCGGAGGAAGAGGCGGAAATTCTAAGGAAGCTAATGGAACAACGCAAACAACAACTCGGTCGATAAGGCACCGATGAGAAGAGTATCAAGAAACGTTTTGACGTAAAGGAGACAAAAGCAATGCAAACTCTTAAAGTCATGATCATTGGCGCGATGTTGGTGGTCGTCATCGTTCTGATGCCCGGTCATACCGTCGCGCAACAGGCTACGTCCCGAGCGCCGTCCGAGACTCAAGCCAAACCCGTCGAGGTCATCCATAACGGCACCGGCGTCAAGGTCAAACTCAATTTCCAGGACGCCCCTCTCCAGACGGTCTTGGAGTACCTGTCCGAAACCACAGGATTGACGGTGGTCTCAGATGAGCCCCTTTATGACAGCCGCATGACCGTCATCAGCCGCCAGCCCATCTCCTTAACGGAGGCGGTCTCCCTGATCAACTCCATCCTCAAGGAAAGGAGCTTGACCACGGTACTTAACGGCAAGATCCTCAAAGTCGTCACCCTGGAGGACGCCAAACAGGAGAGCGTTCCCGTCTTCTCGGGGCGCGACCCGGATATCGTCGTCCCAAGCGATAATGTGGTGACCTATGTGATCCCCGTTCGTTACGTTACCGCCAGCGCGCTGAGGCAAAACCTTCAGACCTTGATCCCGGAATACGCCAGCCTCGAAGCCAACGAAGACGGCAACGCCCTGATCATTACCGATACCACGGCCAACATCAAGCGCATGATGAAAATCGTGGCGGCATTGGACACCCACATGGCGACAATTTCAGAAATCAGGGTCTTCCGCCTGGTCAACGCCGACGCCACGAGCGCGGCCAACATGATAAACACCATGTTCGAGCAGAACCAGCAAGGGGGCTCACGCGGCAGTCGCGGAAGCCAGCAACGAGGGTCAGGGCCTATGAATCCCCTGCAAATGATGATGCAGAGAATGAGCGGACGCGGCGGACCCGGCGGAGGACGCGGTGGACCCGGCGGAGGACGCGGCGGACGCTAGCCCGGAGGGAACGATAGAGCCACAGGGTCTGACAGAGGATCAGGCAGATATCCTGAATCAGCTCTCGGACTGAGCAAGAAAAACACTTGGGCAGTGAAATACAGATAAGACGAATAACAAAGCGCGTTTGGATGCTAAGGAGACCGTAGCGATGGAAATTTTGAAAACACTTATCATAGGCGCCGCGCTGGCCACCACCAGCGTACTGATGCCCCGTTATAGCTTCGCCCAAGGGAGCGCCGCCTCATCGGCGGGAGCCGGGGCCGAAGACACGGTCGTCCTCACCCCCCGCAGCAACGAAGACCAGCGCGACGGCAGGCGGGTGGATATCGAGGAAAGCGGCTCTGTGCAGGGCGGGGGCGGCGTCAATGTAGAGGTGGTGGCCGCCGCCGATGAACGGACCAATTCCGTGGTTGTTAGAGGGCCGGCCGAAATCCTGGATCTCGTAGCCGATGTGCTCGCGGCTCTGGACGACACGACCACCCAGGTCGCCGGCGTCAAAATCTTCCAGCTTAGATATGCCGATGCCATGAACACGGCCGAGGTCATCAATCAACTCTTTGGCGATGAAGAGAGCTCAAACCAAAACCAACGCACGATGTTCTTCGGTCCCGGTCGAGCCAGGCAGAGTGACCAGGAAGATAGCGAGCAAGCCCAAGTCGTGGCGGCGGCGGACAGCCAGACCAACACCGTCGTTGTGGCCGGCCCGGACGATCTCCTGGAGCTCGTGGCCGAGGTCGTCGAAAAACTGGATACGCAAATTCCCAACGTGGCGGATGTGAAGGTCTTTCACTTAGAGTATGCCGACGCTCAGGACACGTCGGAACTGATTAATGAAGTTTTCGGAGAAAGCCGGACATCGTCACAGACCTCGCGAAGTACCCAGCAGAATCAGCAGGTCCGGTTCATGAGAGGCGGACCCGGAGGTCAGCAGCAGACCACGCAGGGTGGCAGTAGTATCTCGGATGTGGCGATTATCGCCTCGGCCGATTCCCGCACGAACTCGGTGGTCGTCAGCGGCCCGGAAGAAACACTGAATATCATTTCCGGTGTGATTAAAGAGCTGGACGAAAATCCCGAACAGGAACGCAAAATCTTCGTCTATCCCCTCAAGAACGCCAATGCAGAAAATATTAAGGAAATTATCAACAATCTTTTTGCTGAAATGCAGGCCCTGAACCAGGCCGGCAGCACAACCGGACAGCAATTCCAGGGCCAGCCAAGAGGCGCGCAGCAAACCGCCGCCGCTACGGGGGGCGGGGATTCTTCCAGTGGCGGTGACGATCTTTCCGAAGATACCTATCTCGAGGCCGACACGGACACCAATTCTCTGCTGGTACTGACCTCGACGAGAAACTACGGGTTGCTTAAGCCGATCATCGATGAGCTGGATAAACCCATCGGCCAGGTGCTCATCAAAGTCCTCTTTGCAGAAATTACGCATAATGAAGATATTGATTTGGGAGCAGAATTTTCGGCGTGGAATATTCGAGGCGACAGCACGGACTTGAATTTCGAGGCCGGCAGCGTTTTTGGCCAGCCCCTGACCGGCGCGACCGCAACGATATTCGACCAGGATGTCGAACTCGCCGTCCACGCGTTGCAGGAGACCGGCAAACTGAATATTCTCTCTCGTCCCTATATTCTGACCAGCAACAACCAGATGGCCAGGATCTCTGTTGCAGAGGAAGTACCTTATGCCACCGGCGAGAATGTGACGGACGGCGGGAATTCGCAGACCACCACGGATTACCGGGAAATTGGTATCATCCTGGAGGTCACCCCGTCGATCAATCCCGACGGCCTGGTCAATATGACCATCTTACCCGAAATCTCGTCTCAAACGGGTGAAAGCGTGCAGATCTCGGAGAATCTCACTCTGCCCGTCTTTTCGACGCGAACATCCGAGACGAAAGTCGCCGTACGGGACGGCCAGACCATCGTGATCGGAGGTTTGATTAAGGATCAAACCACGGAAACCATCAGTAAAGTCCCGCTGCTCGGTGACATACCCCTTTTGGGTCATCTCTTTAAACGCACCATCGTGGGCAACGACAAGACCGAATTGCTGATTTTCCTGACCCCGCACGTGGCCGAAACGGCCCAGGCGCTCACACCGATCTCCGAGAGAGAACGGGCACGAACCAACCTGCTCGAGGATGCGTCCGTCAGCGATATTTTCAAGAAGCATATGGATGCCATGGAGAATACGGATGTGGAAGAAGAAAAACCCAAATCCACCCAAGAGAATAAATCGAAATCGGTCAGAGATACCTTGTACGGACTCTAATTCATCGTCGTGCAAAGAGCACGTGATGTGACTTTTTGCATTCGCCTAAGCCCCTGCTTACTTTCCCTCTTCGGACTTCACCGAGCAGGGGCTTCTTTTTCTTCTTCGTGCCTTTTCTAAGCCTTCGGATATGTCAAGCCCGCACCGGTAAGAAAAAAACGGCTTTTTTAACCTGTTTGTTGGGTTTCGTTGGTGTTTTTTCCAAACAAATCGCGGATTCCGCCGGAAAATTGTTGATAAGGAGATAAAATTGCGTTATTATAAGACTCACGTTGGCAGGAGTATGAAAGTGAAGTGTAAATGAGGCCATTCCGGTTCATAATTGTTCTATAAAAAGCATGAACACCGGCGCTTTTTCTGTCGATGATTCATTGCTGCGTTCAAAATTAACTTTTTAAAGGAGGTACGACTATGTTAAAGAAGAAATGTATGTTTCTGGGAATTGTGATTTTGTTTAGTGTGGGTTTGTCGATGGCGGATCCCCCTGCCGTCCATCCGGTCACCGGAGAAGAGCTGGTGATCGACTGCCTGCGCGGTACACCGGATACCATCGACGGAGATCTGAGCGACTGGAAACTCAGCGCGATGACCCCGGCCGTGCTGGATCAGGTAGAGCAGTTGCATTCCGGACAGACGACCTGGGACGGGCCGGACGACAATAGCGCGAAGTTCTATATGCTATGGGATGACGATTATATCTATATGGCTGTAATCGTGAAAGACGATGTATTATCCCAGAACAAAACCGACGGGAGTATCTGGAATGCGGATGCCGTCGAAGTGTTTTTTGCTACGACAAACGCCGTTGCCGGACATGAAGAACATTACCAGTACGGCTTTGACTTCAAAGACCACACCTGGAACTGGTGTAACATGGACGGTGCCGGTCAAAGCGCCATCGATTATCTTCAGGTCGCTTCCACCGAAACGGACGATGGTTACATCTGCGAAGCCGCGATCGAATACGGACAGATGCTGTCGTTAGATTGGTCTGTGGGTAGTACCATCGGATTCCACCCTGTTATCGACGACACCGACATCCCCAATGGGGATAGAGAACTCCAGCTGACCTGGACGGGTCGCGAAGCCCATGACCAGAGCTTGGGATACGGGTATCTTATTCTCTCCGACGCGGAGGTCAATCCGGGCCCCGCAACGGGTCCGAGTCCGTCCAACGGCGCCGTGATCAACGATACGTGGGTGACCCTGATGTGGCGCGCGGGAACGTTCGCCGATTCTCACGATGTGTATCTGGGCGATGCGTTCGATATCGTCAACGACGCCACGCGAGACGCTGACGCATTCCAAGGCAATCAGAAAGCCACGATGTTTATCGCCGGCTTCCCCGGATACGCCTATCCCGACGGACTGGTTCCGGGGACGACCTATTACTGGCGGATCGACGAAGTGAACGCGCCGCCGGACGACACCGTCTATAAGGGCAATGTCTGGAGCTTCTCGATTCCGCCCAAGACGGCGTATGAGCCGGTCCCGGCCGATGGAGCCGGACTGACCGAAACGTCCGTGATCCTGACCTGGACGCCGGGCTTCGGTGCGAAACTGCACACGGTTTTCTTCGGCGACGATTACGATACAGTGAACAACGCGACCGTCGGTGTCCCGCGCGGAACGGCCGAGTACAATCCCGGCTCGCTTGAAGCGGAAAAGGTGTACTACTGGCGCGTGGACGAATTCGACGGCCTCGGCACGTACAAAGGTGACGTATGGGCCTTTACGACGCCGGGGGCGGTCGGCAATCCGCAGCCGGCCAACGGCGCCGACGATGTGTCGATGGCCACGGTCCTGGCCTGGACGGCGGCGGACAACGCCGCCTCGCATGAGGTGTACCTCGGACTCGACAAGGACGCCGTGGGCGGCGCCACTTCCGGCTCGCCCGAATACAAAGGCGCCAGGGCGCTCGGAGCGGAAAGCTACGATGCCGGATTGCTCGAGGCGAACACGACGTACTACTGGCGCGTGGACGAAGTGTATGCCGGTAATACGGTCAAAGGCCCCGTCTGGACCTTCACGGTCGGCAGTCATCTTCTGGTCGATGATTTCGAGAGTTATACCGACAACGATGCGGAAGGTGAAGCCATCTGGCAAACATGGATCGACGGTTTCGGCGTCGCCGACAACGGCGCCCAGGTCGGCTATCTCATGCCGCCGTATTGCGAACAGCAGACTGTTCACGGCGGTCTGCAGTCCATGCCGCTGGTGTATGTCAACGAAGCCGGCGTGACGAACTCAGAGGCGACCCTGACGTTAACGTCGCCGCGCGACTGGACGGCCGGAGGCGTTGCGGAACTAACGCTTTGGGTCCGAGGGGAATCTGATAACGCCGTCAATTCGCTGTACGTGGCGGTCGCCAATTCCTCCGGCGGGCCGGCCATCGTCGCCAATGACGATCCGGAAGCGTCCATCAAAACCGCCTGGAAGAAGTGGGTCGTTCCACTTCAGGCCGTGACCGACCAGGGCATCAACCTGGGTAACGTGGCTAAAATCGCCGTCGGCCTGGGTAGCAAAGGCGGTGCAATGGCAGGTGGATCGGGCACGATGTATATTGACGACATCCGCCTGGTTCAACCGTAAGCAGGCGTTAACTTGGAAAATATTTGATTTGCTTCAATACGGGGCCTATACCGATCCTCTTAGTCGGTATAGGCCCCTTTTAAGTAATAGCTGAACTTTTGCAAAATTGAAGTTAGGCATACTTTTGGAAAGAAAAAATCTTGTTTCTTGATTTTTTCTTTCTAAAAAACCGCTGTGTAATGTCTTACGGGGCAACATGTTATGATCTGAGAAGCCGATTATTGTCAGAAAATCATGAAATCGATTTTCTTAAATAATATATGCCTAACTTCAATTTTGCTAAACTCTTGTAACAGGTCGGGATCAGATATCGTCGGCGACGGACAATGCCGTATTTTCAATTAAAGGGGTATCCCGGCTGTCGTTCCAAACGCGGACATCTGTGATTTCCACCTCGGTCGTCAGGTCTTCAAGATAGAGATCGGCGGACCGTCTGAAATGGGAGACGGCGAAGCGCCGGCTGGAGCCGGGCAGGATCGGGCCGCGCCAGTCATCATCCGCGGCGATGGGCGTGGCCGCCCACTCATTGGACTCGCCGAGGATCTCCTCTTGCGAATCAAGAATGATGACGCGAAGCGAAAGAAGAGAAACCACTTCGCTGCCGTTATTGGTTACCTTGATCTCGGTGCGTATGCGCCCTCGCTGCTCATCCTGGACGGTGGTCCTCGCCCGGATATCAAGCTGATCGCAGTAGTTCGGCAGGCGACGGTCGTCAAGGATGTCGCCCAGGACCGGGGGCAAGGATTCTCGCAGAACGGGCAAACCCTGGACGGCGTCTTCAATGAGCGATGTGACGATCTTTTCGGACTTGTCGCCCACGAAGTGCATGCCGTAGAGGACGATCGCGGTGCCGCTGAGAATGATCGTTATCAAAAGGGCGCACAGCCCCATGACGAGCGCGGAAAAGAACGTATGGCGCTTGTAGGTGATTCGTGGATAATCGCTCATAATATCGACCCCTTAAAAAAAAGCTGATTATTTTAGTTGTCCCATTATTCAGTTAGTCGAGAGCCGCCCTCGATGATTTCACATTTTCCCCGCTTTTTTCAGCATTTTCTCGCCGAAGAGCTTCGAGACGATCTTAACACCCATCTGATCATAAGCGGTTGCTTGCTATTGGGTGGCAGCCTCAAAGCCAAATGCAAAAATCAAAATGTAAAATTGCAAAATTAAGGAGAATGTCTATGGGGATTTCTTCAGAAAGCCCGCAGTGGACTCCATGATGCGGGCGCGAAGTTGTTTGCTCTGGCTTTTGGTATTTTCCGCCTTGAGGTCTTCGAGGTTCGCGATGCAAAACGTACAACCCAGTGTCGTCAGATGAAAATCGATATACTGACGCCACTCCTCATCGAGCGTGCCCAGCAGAAACGCCCCGATGGTGCTGCGTTTGGGACAACTAAATCGCTGCAATCTCCAGATGTCCGTCAGGAGATTCTCGAATTCTTCGGACGACGGCGCGATGGGCAGGCGGGCTCTTTCGATGCGTTCGCGAATTTGCTTGAGGCTGCGATGCTTGATGAGTGCAATGGCTTTTTCCCGCAACCCGAGGATTTTTGCGACGTTCTTATTGGGGAGCTGGCAATAAAACAGCAGTTCGATCACCTGTAGATCCCGGAAATTCAGGGATGCTTTGAATCCGTCCACTAACTCGGACAGGGCGTCCATTAAGGCGTCTTTTTGCTTCTCGTATTGTTCGTCGGCCCTGACATACCAGCTTGCCGTCTGGACCGATCCGGCTAAATCGGCAAAGGGATCCGACGGTCGCTCCTGGCCCTGTGTGTCATAGGTATCCTGAATCAGGCACGTGTGCGTGGCCTTTTGCCGGCGATAGCTGTCGATGATCTTGCGTCTGAGCAGGGAAAACAGATAGGTTTCGAGGCCGCACTCACCTCGATAAACGGGTAAGCTCTTGATAAAGGAGATGAACGTTTCCTGAACGGCGTCTTCCGCGTCGGCAGGCTGTCCGAGCTTCGCCCGGGCAAAACTCACCAGCCGACCACGGTAGCGGTCAACAAATTCCGACCACGCCTCCTTGTTGCCCCGGCGAATTTTGTCCAGCAGATACTGCTCGGCCTTCGTTACTCTGCTCATGCGTGCTTTCATACCAAGGCATATTATAAACAAATATCAGAAAATTGGAATACTGGAATATTGGAATGCTGGGAGACTCGCGCTCGTCCATCATTCCAATATTCCATTATTCCAGTTTTTCGTTAACTCAGAAGAAGAATGATTGCGATGGCGGCCAGAACAATCCCGGCGATCCTTAAGGACCATGTATAATAGCCTTTCGTGGCCGCGTTGAGGAAGGCATAAACAATGGTAATCAGTGCAAGCAGCCCGAAAACTGTAATGAACATCTTCGCCCAGTTCATTTTCATCGCTCTTGCCATCATAACCTTTCGATGGGCCAACTGCTCGAGTTTTGAGGTCGAACCGTCGATCAAAAGCGCCTGTCGCCAAATCCGGCCGGCCGAGCCTTCGAAGCTCTGGACGAACCGGTCCAGAACAAGATCGCTATCGAGAATATCATCGGCTTCGACCCGCGAAGCCAGAGGGGCCGGGACGCCGGACCGACGTTTTGTAATCCGGGAGAGCATTTGAGTTAACTGGACACAGGCGTTTTGGAGGGCCTGGCGATTGGCCTCGCCTTCCGTCATGCAACTGTCTGTTGATTTGGCGATAACAAACCGTCGATTCGGCTTGGTATTCAGGAAATCGGAAAAGTCTTCGACCCAGGGCTTTTCCGAAAAATCGGCTTTAATACTCGCATGCCTGTCTTGTGATAAAACACTGGCCTGGATGGTGCCGCTGTTGACGAAACTCCCATGCTCTCCCATCCACGGAGCCGAATGGTTGTGGACGTTCACAAAATCGAGGCGAATGCCGACTTCATCGTCTTGTACGCCCGCTGTTTCAGGTTCGATAGACCAGCGGGTATCGGGGAACGTGCGGGAGATCGCTTCTCCGAACTCATCTAGAAGACTTCGATCGTGGGCGCCTTGAAACAGGACGAAACGTTTCGGCGATACCTGGGCGTCGAAAACTCGCCCGACCGCCTGGCCGATACGCAGGCCGAGAGAGCGGGCGGCGGCCAGCCTGGAAGGATAGACGTTCGCTTCGAATTCATCCTCAATGCCCGGCAGCCAAATCGCGGCTGCGGCATCCTCGGACCGGGGCGATCTTAATTCCGTGGATATTTCCGGAAGGTTAGGAACATGTGCAACACGGCGCGCCGTGCCTAAGAAGAAGACCGGCGCAAAAATCGCAAGCAACACAAGAACCACAACCCCGGCCATCCAGGGTTTCTTGGAAAAGAGCTTTGTTAACAACACGATAACGGCAATCGCTGCAAAGATCAGCAGGATCAACATTGGCAGGGCTATGAACTTAACAGCCATTAGCTAACTCCTTGATTCAGTGCCGGGGGTAACGTGATTTGTTTTCGACGGGCGGGCCACGCCAGCACGACAACAGACACTAAGAAAAAGATTCCGGCGATCACCACTTCTTCACTTTGGCAACCTTCGAGCATTCTCTCAAGGATCGTACCGAGTTGTTCGGAGCCGAAGTCATTAAAACCTCGGAACTCCCAGGCGATTCCATCGGACAGCCACATTACCGTCGCGAGCAATCCCCCTAATCCGAGCACGCCTCGCACCAAATGACGGGCCCCTAAATGACGACGGCCTGTGACGATGAATACCGCAGCGAGCACCAGCAACGCGGCCGTGACGATCATCCCCAACCGCATGAAAAGGTCCGGCCACTCGGTGTAACCGCCGAAAGCGTCTTCCATTTCTTCAGCGAGTTCAGGTACGCTCGCAGCCACCAGATAAGGCACGTGTAAGGCTACCGCCAGGCCGATGATAATGGCTGCGAAGACCAGAATGAAGCCGACCCCGGAACATAAAAAGGCCAGTGGATGAAACGGCTCATAGACGACGGTTGTCGTTGGAGCCGACGGCGCAGCGGAGTCCTTCACCGTGCGAGCCGGTTGCTCTTCGGCCGTTTGGGCAACAGCCGGGGCGACGTCTTTTTTCGGAGCAGGCGGCGGGCTGACAGGCTTGGCGCCGGGAGTTTTCATAGGCGCCGGTTTGTCTTCGTCCATCCAGATTTCCAGGGGCCGGTCGTACCGGTCCCGAAACTGACCGACAATAATTAAGATCGCATCAATAAGCTGACCGACACCGAAGAGCCCGAAGGTTAGGAACCATATAATACCTGTCCAGATCTTGCCGACGTAGAATCGATGCAGGCCGCAGAATCCGAAGAGACCACCCGCCGCCAGCAGAAGCGCCCACATGCGTTTGTAGGGCGAAACGCCGGGATGTCCCTTGGGCGACGGCGGTGGAGGCGGAGGTGCCGCTCCGTTTTTCGGGACCGGGCCGACGAACAGACGGGCCGGCAGGATCCCGACCACGAAAAACGCAATCGCCGGGAAGATAATCAGCATGAGAAAGATGAAGAATTCATCGTTATTCAGGTGGTTTTCGCAGCCCATACAGATAGACGAGAAGACCACCGTCAGCACGCAAGCCAACATAATTGCAGGTTTGATAATATAACGGTACCAGCCGTTGAATCGGTTTCGACACGTTCCCACGAGGCAGAACAGCGAGAGGATAAGGCTATCGACTCCAAAGGCCACAGCCAAGGTAAAATCGTCGCCGTGTAATCCCATCCCCGCCATGATGACAAGAAACAATCCAAGACCAAAGGCCACAAGGAAGCCAATCAGCCAGAGGGTTCGTACGAATGGCGGCACCGTCCTGCCCGTAACGAGGTTTTGGGTTAGTTTTTCTTTGATCTTTGCCTTGGCCTTTTGCGCTCTGGCCGCGGGCGTTTGTTGGGCTGCGTGGCCGAATATGCTGTAGGCCTGGACGACCAGCGACGTCCCCGCCAGGACCGCGGCGATAATGATACCCGCCTGACCGAATATCGCGGCGCTGATGAAACCTAACAGACCGAGCCATAGCGCTGAGCCGAGCGACAGGCGCTTGGATCGCTGTGGATGGGTGATTCGGCCCCAATCGACAAGGAGCATCGGTATCGCCAGAGACAGCCAAAGACTCGCTCCATCTGAAGAGGCGCCGAATATAAAGTGTCGTCTGGGCCCGATAGCGCCAAAAAGCCCCGCGATGCCCGTGGCAAGCAGCGCCGCAAGGCAGCACGTCACGACCTTGGGAACCCACTGTGATTCGGGCTCCAGGTTGCCGAACCAACGTTGACGCGCGAAGAGAATCGTCTTGGAGCAAACGGCCGTCATGGCGAAAACCGCCATGGCTATCGGGAGAAATTGACCGTGGCGTCCACTCAAGAAAGCTGAACCCATCGCGACGAGGACCATCGTCAGAAGGGCCAGTACACGCCGCTGGTGAGGATCGACGGGATCGATAACACGCGATCTTGCCCCTAACAGCTTCTTCGCTTCGACGTCCACGCGGTCCGCGACCTTTCGCCCCATCGCATCGGCCTGTTGGGCAAATTTCTGGGCGGTTTGAGTAAGCTCTTTGCCCACTCCCCGCGCCGGTTGAGCAGGTATCCGCGTCGTTTGAGCGGCGACCTGCGCCTTGGGCTTCTGCGGTCGCGGCTGATCGGCGATATTCGCTTTGGCGGCGACTTTCTCGGCGATCACCGACAGTTCGTTCGGAGAGAAATGAGAAACGCTGTTGCGGATATTCTCCGAGCCGAAGAGATCCTCGACCATTTCCTGAACGGTCTGGTAGCGATCGGAGGGATCTTTGGCCAGGGCCTTTTTAATGACCTTCTTAAAGGGATCATCGAGATTGTTAAGTTCGGGCGTGACGGTCATGTGTTTCATCAGGACCTCAGCCGGGCTGGAGCCGATGAAGGGGACGTCGCCCGTCAGCATTTCGTACAGCAAGACGCCGAGGGCGTAGATGTCGATGCTTCGATTATAGCTGCCGGCCCCGATCTCCGGCGCCATATAGGAGACGGTTCCGACGGTAATGGTATGGCCGCTGTGACGGCTGGCGCTGATGGCCTTGGCTAAGCCGTAATCGCCGACTTTCACATAGCCGTTTTCATAGAAGATATTGCTGGGCTTCAGGTCGCGATGAACGATGCCGCACTCATGCAGGTAAGATAGGCTCTTGGCGATCTCGCGAAGGAAGAAAGCTGCCTTTTGCGTTCCGAGGCCGTGAGGCGATTCGGTCAGCAAATCTCGCAGCGAAGGCCCTGAGACAAACTCCATGATGACAAAGGGCTCCTTCTGATCATTGTACTTAACATCAAAGACCGAGATCAGATGTGGACTCTTGAGGTTCATGCACTGACTGATGCCTCGGAGCTCTATCTGCTCGTAGTTCTGAATCGCTTTGATCGCCACTTCCCGGCCGCTGTCACTGACGGCATAGTACACCTCGCCAAATCCGCCGCGTCCGGCTGCTCGCTGGATGGTATATCCTTCGAGGGGTCGATCACCGTGTTGGTATTGGTACCTTTGCATTTTCCTTCTGCCGCTCTCCGCGCCCCATAGTTTCAAAGAGTTCGTTTATTCCTTCAGTTCAGTTAACACCATCGACACCCGGCCGATCCGGATCGGTTTTTCGATCGGCAGGCCGGACGTCGAACTCACCGGCTTTTCATCCACCAGGATGCCTTGGTTGGTCTTGCAGAGCAACCTTCCGTTTTTGACGTACAACGCAATCGTTTCCTCGAGCGACTCTGCATGGATATGACTGCCCGCGTTCGGGCCGATCAGAATGTCCCGGTCCATCAGGATAATCTGGCGAACGTCCGCCCGGCCTAATCGTGCAGTCGAAAGAGTCAGCATCGCCGTCGTGCTGGCCGGATTCGGAATCATGAAACGCATCCCGCATCTCGGCGACAGCCCGATACGGTCGCCGCTGGCGAGCAGTTTGTTCGTCGTTGTTGCATCATTCACCCGGACGGGACTGGCCGAACGGATGAAATAGTCGTCCTCCGCCCGTTCGATGGTCGCGACCGGCAAATTCGGATCGGCCATCAAACCCACCGTAGGATGCGCCGATGAGCTAATCGGCCCCACGGTCACGCGCCCGTCCCGCAGAACGATAAAACTGCCAATTCCATCCATTTGTAAAACGAACTTGGACGGCAGCGACCCTTCTCGAGCATCCGGACCTTCATACCCCATCGCCTTCGGTTGCTCCTGGCTCCGTTGCGAGTGGCTATCCGCCATCGTCTCTCGTCCATCGTCCATCGTCCGTCGTTCACCGTCGTCGACGTCCAATCCAATCGGGCTTGCGGCTAATTCATCAAGCAAATCAGCCGCCTGACGCGTCTGGTCCGAAAGAGTAGCCAGCCATTGCGCCGAGGGGCACACCGACGTGGCCTTTCGAAGTAACGGAACGGCCTCGCGGGGTCGGCCCGCTGCGATATACTCGGCGGCTTGACGGCATTGAGCCAGCACGCGGCCCAGTTCGGATATTTCGCCGCAGCCGTCGGCGATGGGCGACACTTTGTGCCAAACGGATTGAGCGAGATTGATCCGGCCTTCGTCAAGGTTCTCCCTGATCTGCTTGACGGCCAATGATCTAAGCTTTGAGACCAATTCGACAATCTCATGATTCTGATTGCCGGCGATCCCGGCTTTCAAGGCGATCTCAATGGCACTTTCCAGGTCATTGCGCGCCAAAGCCTGCTCGACCTTATTGACGGCCTGGCCGATCTGTAGCCTGGCAACCTCCGCCTGCTGCCGGACCATGCCCGCCTGGCTGTCTTGATCGTCCGTTCCATTTAGGATTTGCTCTCCGGCCGAGAGCCAGCCGTCCTGAATGCGCTGTCTCGCCTCGGTCACCTTGAATGAGCGATGACGATCGCGCAGCCGCCGTTGCTCCATGTCGGCGCAAATCGCCGAGCGGAGCCTGGCCACTTCCAGCGTATTGCCCGCCAGCTTTTCCGCCTTGTTACAGTCGAGCAGAGCCAGTTGGACTCGCTCGGTTTCGAGATTCTCCTGACCCCGCCTGGCAAACGCACGAGCCAGCCGGCCGATCAGCTTCTGGCCGCGACGATGTTGCCGGATATTCTCCGATTGAACGATCTCAAACGCTTCATCCAATCGGTTATCGGCGATCGCAGTTTCGGCTTGTTTTAATCGTAGGATCAGCACTGCCTTACTCCCAGCTTTTAGCTCGCGCCCCAGGCGCGCCGGGGTGATACAACTGTTCATTGTACCACGTCGGTATTAATTTTCCAATAGTGACTCGATCGGCTCGGTTTGACCTGTGGTGCTCGCTACCCGCTGTTGCTGGTCTTTCGCCTTGAAATAATCGTCAACCTGAATCAGCAGATCTTCCTCGGCAACCGCATCGACGGGGATAGCCTGGACGAACTGGTTCTCGTGAGCCAGGACGCGCTCGGCGACGTCAAGACGTTTCTTGATGTCGTTGATCAGCTTTTCCGTCTGGGCCAGTTTGCTGTTATCCACCTGGATTTTCGATCCCACGGCCGCCGCCTGGATAAGGCGATGCTGGCTCACCAGCGACTCGATCTTGTCTTCGAGCATTCTCTTGCGGCTGCGCGTCTTCTCCAACAGGTTCATCGCGGCGTTAAGAGAATTCTCGCGGGTTGCCAGCAGTCGCTTTTTGCTGGCGAGGACCAGTTCGCTCTCTTTGAACCGCTCGAACCGGCTGGCGAGGTCTTCTTTAACGTAACTGCGCGGGTATTCCCGTCCGCCAAAGCAATATTCGGCCTGTGGCTTCTCTAAAGCGTTACGCAGCTTAGTGATACGAATCTGCTCTTCTTCAATGGCATTTTCGCCCTTGGCGATATCGACTTTCAACCCCTTGACTTCCACTTCTTCCTCGGAGATCAGCCGGATGTTGGCACGCATCTCGGGGATGATGTCCTCGACGAGGTCGCGGGCGCGTCGAAGCTCGAATTCGATGGGAACCGAGTCCTTAACCACGGTCCTGACCGATTTGGCCGAGCTGCGAACATAGCTGACCACGTCCTTTCCGAAGATCAGGCCGCCGACAAGTGAAATACCTGCCACAACAAGCACACTTCGTTTCAACCATTTGAATACCATGACATTACTCCTTAAAACAACTCAACTTACATTCACTTTTCAATTTTGGTCCTCACTGGGCCACATAAGGATGGTCGCGATTCGATGGGTTTTATTTCAGAAAAAAACACAACTCGTTGCTCGTTGCTCGATACGCGATTCTTGTCCGGCCCAGAGGGCACAGAGAATAGAGGACATCGTGAAAAACACGCGAATTCATGTGCATTTTCGAGAGCCTTTGGGCCGTTTATGTGAATTTATGTAAAAAAATGTAAATTTTTGACAAAGATTTCGCAGTTTCTCGCCACGAAGACACCAAGACACAAAGAAATGGCTGACGGCCGACAACAGACCGCAGACGACAGACCACAGAGGAGCAAAGTCCTACTATGGACGTAGTAAAACAGGGGATAGGCGGCGGAGGATGGACGATAGACGAGGGAGGATGGACGAGAGACGGCGGACGAGGGATGCTCGATGCGTGATGCGGGATACTCGTCACTCCTGCGGAAGCAGGAATCCAGTTTCCTTCAAACGCAATACGCTTCACGCAATACACACGACGAATCATTGACACGGTTTTTAGATTTGTAGGGTGGCGGCTTGCCCCACCGTTGTCATTCTGAGCGGAGCGAAGCGACGTCGAAGAATCTAATAGAACCGGTCATTGCGAGGCCTATGGCCGCGGCAATCTTCAATACATCTTTTTCTTTCTTTCGACACAGATTTCACTGTTTAACACGGTCTTTTACCCTTCGATATTCGCTATTCATTATTGGATATTCAATATTCACTATGAAAAAACTTTTTGTTGATCCTGTTATTGCGTCAAAAATGAGGGTCGAGCTCGTAAAAATACGTAGTCACCACAATAGACACAGTGACATTTCGTTTGGTAAAATGGACCAAGTGAAGGCTTTGCAGGCGGTTTTTTCGGCGGAAAAACAAAAAATTTTCGTTCGGAGTGACATAATGTTGTCACACCGTGACATCATTTCCGGTTTTTTTATTGCCGGTTTAGCCGGACCGGCCATTAATATGGATTAACTGACACGACGCGGCACCTTTGGTTTACATTCTTTGAAGGCAGGAATCCGTCTTTTTTGCTC
>Ga0180431_10002906_pt1 | contig 22452 bp, 20 predicted proteins | sample SS_ome_11_FD_132459 | JGI IMG/M metagenome (GOLD analysis project Ga0180431, IMG submission 132459) | Hypersaline lake sediment archaeal communities from the Salton Sea, California, USA - SS_1_MS_1 metaG | ecosystem: Environmental > Aquatic > Non-marine Saline and Alkaline > Hypersaline >...
AAGCTTCAGGATGCGCGCGGGGGCAAGCGACATTTTCTCGATGAGCTGCTCGAGAGTGAGCACCTTCTTGTGCAGCAGCTCGTTGCACGCGAGCGACAGCGCGGTCTCGAGGCCGATGATGCCGAAGGCGGCGAGCGGGAACTCGACCTGCTTCTCGCTGTAAGCGTGAGGGGCGTGGTCGGTGGCGATGCAGTCAATCGTGCCGTCCTGGAGGCCGCGGATGAGCTCGAGCCGGTCCTCTTCGGTCCTGAGCGGCGGCTTCATCTTGAGGTTCGTGTCGTAGGTGGCGAGGCACGCGTCGGTCAGCGTCAGGTGGTGCGGGGTGACCTCGGCGGTGATCGGCACGCCGCGCGCCTTGGCCTCGCGCACGATGCGGACCGAGCCCGCCGTGCTGATGTGGGCGATGTGGCACGGGGTGTCGGTGAGCTCGGCCAGGATCGCGTTGCGCGCCACGTGGATCTCCTCGGCCGCCGACGGGATGCCGGTCAGCCCGAGGAGCGTCGAGTAATGCCCCTCGTGCATCACGCCGTCGGCGGAAAGACGCGTATCCTCGGCGTGCGAGATGTAGGGGACGCCGAACATGTTGGCGTAGTCGAGCGCGCGGCGGAGCACGTAGGTGTCCTGCGAGCCCTCGCCGTCGTCGCTCACGGCGACGGCGCCGGCTTCGACGAGCGAGCCGATGTTGGCGATCTCCTTGCCTTCGAGCCCGGGGCTGATCGCGCCGATCGGGAAGACGTTGACGGCGCCAACCGCCTCGGCCCGCATCATGATGAGGTCAATGACGCCGGAGGTGTCAATGACCGGGTTCGTGTTTGGCATACAGGCGATCGAGGCGAAGCCGCCGCGCGCGGCGGCCCGGGTGCCGCTCTCGATGTTTTCCTTGTGCTCGAAGCCCGGCTCGCGCAGGTGCACGTGCATGTCAATGAGGCCCGGCACGACGATGGTGCCTGAGGCGTCAAGCACTTCCACGCCCTCCGGGGCGAGGCCGAAGGCGATTTCGACGATGCGGCCCTCGACGATGAGCACGTCGAGCCTGTCGTTGAGGCCCTGGGCCGGGTCCAGGACCCGGCCGCTTCGGATGACGAGTGTTCCTTTTCCTTTCATCGTCGGTTTCCTTAATTGACGCCCGCCAAGAGGAAGAGCACGGCCATCCGGACGGCGACGCCGTTGGTCACTTGGTCGAGCACGACCGATTGCGCGCTGTCGGCCACTTCGCTCGTGAGCTCGATACCGCGGTTGAGCGGCCCCGGGTGCATGACGATCGCGTCGGGCTTGGCGAGCTTCATCCGTTCGGCCGTCACGCCGAAGAGGCGCACGTACTCGCCCACCGACGGCAGAAAGTTCGCCTGCTGGCGCTCGAACTGCATGCGCAGGCAGTAGACGACGTCCGCGCCGTCGAGCGCCTCCTCGAGCCGCGAGGTGCACGTGGCGCCGAAGGCTTCGAACCGCTTCGGCGCGAGCGTCGGCGGGCCGCAGAGCACGACGTGGGTGCCGAGCTTGGTGAGCGCGAAGACGTCCGAGCGCGCCACGCGGCTGTGGATGATGTCGCCGATGATGGCCACCTTAAGGCCGTCGAACGCCTTGCCGCGCTCGCTGATCGTGAAGAGGTCGAGCAGCGCCTGCGTCGGGTGCTCGTGCATGCCGTCACCGGCGTTGATGACGCGCGACGTGCAGTGGCGCACGAGGAAATGCGGCGCGCCCGAGGCGGCGTGGCGCATGACCAGGAGGTCAATGTGGTACGCCTCGAGCGTGTGCACGGTGTCAATGAGGGTCTCGCCCTTGACGACGCTCGAGCCCGAGGCGGCGATGCTCAACACGTCGGCGCTCAGCCGCTTGGCGGCCACCTCGAACGAGGTCCGCGTCCGGGTGCTCGCCTCGAAGAAGAGGTTCACGACCGTCTTGCCGCGCAGCGCCGGCACCTTCTTGATGGCGCGCGTCGAGACTTCCTTGAACGACCGGGCCGTCTCGAGGATCAGGCGGATCTCGTCGGCGCTCACGTCCTCGAGGCCGAGCAGGTGGCGACGCGTCCAGTGCGTCGCGGGGGCCGTCGGTTTCGCTCGTGGTTTGGTCGTTCGTGCCATAAGACCTCCGTTACGCTTCGCTTCCGGCGTCGGCCGGCTTGAAGAGCACGACCTCGTCCACGCCGTCCACCTCGGCGACGTGCACCCGCACGTCCTCGCCGCGCATGGTCGGGAGGTTCTTGCCGACGATGTCGGGGCGGATCGGCAGCTCGCGGTGGCCGCGGTCCACGAGCACCGCGAGCATGATGCGGCGCGGGCGGCCGAAGTCCATAATCGCGTCGAGCGCGGCCCGCACGGTGCGGCCGGTGAAAAGGACGTCGTCTACGATGACGAGGTCGCGGTCGGTCAGGTCGAACCCGAAATGGGTGCTTTTGACCTCGGGCTGGTCGAGCCGCGTGCCGAGGTCGTCGCGGTAGAACGTGATGTCGAGTTCGCCCACGGGCGGCTCGACGCCGCAAATGGATTGCACGTTCGCCGCGGTGCGCTGCGCCAGCGGCACGCCCCGCACTTGGATGCCGACGAGGCCGAGCGACGACGGCGCCGGATGCTTTTCCACGATCTCGTGCGCCATCCGCATGAGCACGCGGCGCATCTGCGTGGCGTCAATAAGCCGAGCGTGTGTCGAGTTGCTTGGGGGATTGCCCACCAGTCCTCCTCCTGCCCGGTGGCGAAAAAAAAGCCCCTGCACTTGCAGTGGGCCCGTTCATCTCAGCTTTCCGGTCATGGCGTCCCCTTCCTCGCCTCACGGGACGAAGTTAAAAGGTTTCTTCTTTAATAGCCGCCGTGCGTCCCCGTGTCAAGGATATTTGCGCCGAGCCGACATGCCGGCGGTAACGCACGGCGGGATAAGCTGTTAACGGCCGCTGGGGTGGCGTGGGCCTTTGCGGGAGCGGCTGCCGGGGCCGAATTTCGTGCCGGGGGGCATGCTTGCCTGGAGCTGCTCGAAGAAGGCGTACAGGAAGGCGTAGAAGGCGAGGAGCGTTTCGGTCTGGCCGATCGGGTTCTCCGGCCCGTAGAGCTTGCTTGTGAGCACGTAGATGTACCAGGCGTCGGCGCTCAGGCGGGGCGCGTGCTCGGCGAGCCCCTTGATCTTCTCGGCGAACTCGGGCCTCTTGCCTTCCGGTTTGAGCTGCTCTTCGCGCGGGTAACGCGCCTCGATGACGTTCAAAAGGAGCATGGAGCATGCCTCGAGCTCGAGCAGCGCCTTGTGCCACGCGTGCGCCTGGTAATGCTCGAGCGCCGCGCCAAGACGAGCGCTCAGTTCCACAAGGCGGATTTTTTCGCGGATCGCCTCCGGCGTGTTGGACCGGATGACGCGGGTGTAGCGGCTGTTGAGCTCGCGCCGGCACGCGCGGACGATCCGCTCGACCTCCTGCCCCTCGACTGCGATCTCCTTCGAGAGCACGGCGTAAAACTCCCCCTCGGTGCCGAGCAGATTGCCGAGCGCGTTCGTGAGCTGGCGCTTGACGATCTCGTTTTTCGCGTGCCGCAGCTCGGGCAGGATGTAGTGGATGGCCTGGATCTCGCCGATCTTGGCGAGCGCTTCGACGACGCTCGTGACGGTGGCCGGGTCGTCCTCGGCGGCGAGCAGTTCGATGAGATGGTGCGAGGCCCGCGGGTCGCCGATCTCGCCGAGGGCGCGCACGACGTCCTTGCGGAGCTCGCCGTCAATCGTGGGGAGCGCATCGAGGAGCGCCTCGACACTGCGCTCGTGAGGGATCCGGCCGAGCGCCTTGGCCGACTGGGCCTGGATGCGCGACTCGGGCGAACGCATTTTCTCGACGAGAGGCCCGATCGCTTCGGCGTCGGAGAGCTTCCCGAGCGCGGCGGCGGCCTCTTCGCGGACTTCGAGGCTCGGGTCGTCGAGCGCTTTGACGAGCTCCTCGACGGCGATGGCGCTGCCGGTCTCGCCGAGCGCCCGCGAGGCCCTGATGCGCTTGGCCTCGTCGGGCGAGTGGGCGAGGATCTGGCAGTAGCGCACGGCGCGCAACGGGTTGCCCGCAACGAACTGGCGCAGGAACGCGCCGGTCGGCGCGCCTTTTCGGTCGCGCACGATGGTGAGCAGCGGCAGGATGGCCACGCGCAGCACGCTCGAGATGAGAAAGAGGAGCTTGTAGTTCGAGATCGGCAGGACGAGTGAGCCCACGAAGCCTTCGGTGGCCGTGAGGAAAAGGCCGCCAAGGATCGGCGCGACCGCGGCGACGACGCCGACGACGGCGTTGAGTACCGCGAGGTAGGCCGAGCGCTGGGCGCGTGGCCCGAGGCCGATCGAGAGCGGCACGGTCGAGACCGCCATGCCGGCGTTGAGGAAGCCGTCGAGAAACCACAGCGTTGTCAGGATGTAGGCGTAGTTGTGCAGCGTCGCGGCGACGAGGGCCAGCGGCGCGATCGGCTTGAGGTACGTGCAGAGCGAGAGGATGGGCTTGGGGCCGAAGCGGTCCACGAGGTAGCCCCAGAATCTCGACGAGATGACGCTGCCGAGGATGTTGAGGCCGCCGATCACGGCGATCCACGTGTAGCTGAGCCGGAGCTCCTTGAGGAAGAAGACGACGATGAACGGGACCATGACCCAGCAGGCGAAGTTGAAGCCCGACGAGAAAATGAGGTAGCGGACGAAGGTGCCGTGGCGGAACGGCGCGGCGAACGTGCGGAGGAACCCCCGGGGCTTTTCCCGCGCGGCCATCCGCGGTTCCGGGATGCGGTAGTGGAGGATCGTCATGACGACGCCGAAGAGGATCGCCGCGCCGAAGAGCGCCTGGAACCCGGCCCGATTGTCACGGCCCACGGCGTCAATGAAGAGGGAGGCGCCGACGGAAGCGACGAGCATGCTCAGGTTGACGAGGCCGTTGCGCCGGCCCCAGAAACGCCCCTCGACGCGCTGCGGCACGATGTCGCCCATCCACGCCATCCAGACCGGCCCGCTTGCGGCCATGAAGAGACTGTTGAAAAAGACGGCGCCGAGCAGGAGCGCGAGTTGTGTGCTCTGCTGCTCTTGCTTGGGCGCGACGATGGGGGCGAGGATGTAGAGCACCACGGTGGCGCGCACCGCCCAGGCGCTGATGAGCCAGAGGGTCTTCCGCATGCGCCAACGGTCGGCCGCGTAGGCCGAGAGCGCCGCCGCCGGCAGCGTCATGAGCGGGAAGGCGCCGAGGAGGCCGATGGTGACGGCGCCCGCACCGAGCAGCAGCGCGTAGCCGGTCAGGAACGTGCCGGTCACGAGGGTTGCGAACACGATGTCGAACGAGCTCGCGAGCACGTTGATGCGCATCGCTTTTTGCGCCTGGAGGGGCATCAGAGTGGTGGGTTGGCTGGACATCGTGACGTGTCCCGGATTCTCCTGAAGCTGTCGGTCAGCGCATGACGAGATGAGAACACGCCGCTCCCGGGGACGCCCCGGGAGCGGCGAGAACAATCATGGCATCGGCTTTAGAAGTTGATCACCCAGTTGAGCCGCAGGGTAATCGTGTTTTCGGCGTCGTCCACCGTTGTCCAGGTGTACCAGCTCTCGAGCACGAAGCTCAGCGGCAGCTCGTACTCGAAGCCCGCGCTCACGAGCCACTCGTCCCCGTCGGCGGTCTGCATCACGTCGAGGCCGACCGTGGCGGGCATTTCGAGGAAGCTGAAGCTCGTGTCCACGCCCGCGAAAAAGGCCTCGTCGTCGTCCTGGAAGCTGTAGCCGAGGTGGCCGCGCACGGGGCCGAAGTCGTGCATGGCGACGAGATACGGATCAATGTTGCCGTTCTCGTTTTCGTCGCCGGAGACATTTTGGATGCCGGCGCCCAGCGTCGGCAGGTCGTCCCCAAGCGAATAGACGAACTTGCCGAAGAAGCGGATGTTCCCCTGCTCCTCGTCGGTCGGGCCGAGCACGCCGTGGATGCCGACCTCGGCGTAGTCAAGAAGGCCGATGTTGATGGCGCCGAGCCAGTCCGGCTCCTCGCCCTCGCCGGTCGTGACCCACGTCGTGATCTCCGCGGTCCGCCACGCAAGGACCTCGGCGATCGGGATGTCGTTCAGGTTCGTTCCAGGCGTCCCGGGTGCAGCCGTCCACGCGAGCACCACGCCCAGGCACGCAGCGACGAGAAACGAGTTGCGAATTGTTCCAGCCATTCCAAACCTCCCTCCGCATTGAGCGGTTCTGTGTCCCCGGTTCACTCGGATCGGCGCGACCCGCTTTCCCGGGCGAACGTAGGCAATCGGCGTGCCGCTGTCAACCCCGTTCTCTTCAGGAGCGGCTTCCTTGGGAGAACCGCCCGGCTCGCGGCTTTCTCAGAATGATCGTGGGCGTTGGGTTCTCCTACAATTCTGAAACGCCCGCTCCGGCGTCTGGCGGTTTCGGTGAAGCATCTTTGACCCAGGGTCCGCAGCCTTCTTCACGCGATAATTTCCTGGAAGTAAGCGAGTTGAGGTCAGGCGAGCGGTCCCCAGGTGCTCGGCCACGTGTGTTTCCGGTTTCTTTTCTGCTTGGTGGCACGCTCCTTGCACTTACGGCGGCCTACGCGGGAAGTGTTGCGTGAGGAGCGGGGATGCAACAAAGCGTTGTTATTCGGGCGGACGGAAGTCATCGGATCGGCGCCGGGCACATCGCCAGAATGTGTCATCTCGCCGATCGCCTCCAGAACTCGGGCAGCCGGGTAACGTTCGTCTCGCACGCGAGTGATGGGTGTGACGCCCTCGTGAAGGCTCGCGGCCATGGACTTATTCTCCTCCCCCCCGTTTCTCAAGGCTCGAGCCCGCATGCGGCGTCCGCCGTGTGCGGGCTCGGGCCACATCTCGTCGTGAACGACATTCGCGACACGTCGGACCACTACATGCGCCTGCTCCGGATGACCGGTGCGCAGATCATCAACTTCGATGACCGAGGCGCCGGCGCGGAGCTCGCGGACCTTCTGGTGGACGCCAACCGCTTGCCCGAGGAAGCGGCCGAGGTGGCCCGCTTGTGCGCCTTTTTCGGGCCGGACGCCATCGTGCTCGACGAGGCGTTCGAGCGGGCGCACCGCCGGCCGAAGATTGTCCGCGACCGCGTCGAGACGTTGTTGGTGTTCATGGGCGGGAGCGATCCGGCGGGGCTGACGCTGCGGGCGCTCGAGGTGCTCGAACGGCTCGACCCGGCGTGGCGCACGACGGTCGTGCTCGGCTACGCCTTCCGGAAGCGTCCCGAGGTCGAGGCGGTCGCGGCGCAGCGGCCGAACGTGGAAGTTGTCGTCGGCCCGGGCGACCTCGCCTCGCGGATGCACGAGGCGGACATGGCGCTTTGCTCGGGCGGCATCGCCATGTTCGAGCTTGCGTGCGTCGGCACGCCGTCCATCGTGTGGTGCCAGGTGGCGCACGAACGGCGCAACGCGCGGCTCTTGGCCGAGCGCGGCATCGTGCGCTGCGTGGGGCTTGGCGACGAGCCGCAAATCGAGGCGGTCGCCGAGGCGCTCCGGGCGCTGGCGAACGACACCGCGGCCCGTTGCGCCATGAGCAAGGCGGGCAAAGAAACTGTGGACGGACGCGGGCTCGACCGCGTGATGGAGGCGATTGAACAATGCGTCCCGCAATCATGATCGTTGGGGCCGGCGTCCTGCAGGAGCCGGCCATTCAAATGGCCAGATCCCTCGGCTACGCCGTGATCGCCACGGACATCCGGCCCGACGCGCCCGGCCTGCGGTGGGCCGACTGCGCCGGGCTCGTGAGTAAGTTCGACGTCGAGCGGCACGTTGACTTCGCCCGGACGTGCCGCGAGTCCTATGACCTGCACGGTGTGCTCACGATCGGCACCGACGCCTCGTGCGTCGTCGCGGGCATCGCCACCGCGCTCGGGCTGCCTGGCGTGGACCCCGACACGGCGTTCATGGCGACCAACAAAGCGGCGATGCGGCGCCGGCTCAAACGGTGCGGCGTGCCCTCGCCGGACTATCGCGAGGTGCGCCGCCTCGGCCGCGCGCTCGAGGGCGCCGAGGCGATCGGCTACCCGCTCGTCATCAAGCCGGTGGACAACATGGGCGCGCGCGGCGTGCGGCGAATTGATACGCCCGAGGAGCTGCGCACGTCTTTTCCCGTCGCCATCGCCAACAGCCGCGAGAAGAGCGCCATCATCGAGGCCTACATGGACGGGCCCGAGGTGAGCATTGACACCATCGTCGAGAACGGCGAGGTGTACCTGCTCACGGTCGCGGACCGGCATATTGCCAACGCGCCGTACTTCGTCGAGGTCGGCCATACGATTCCCTCGGCGCTGCCGCGCGAGGCGCTCGACGACGTGTTCAACGTCATGTGCCGAGGCATCAAGGCGCTTGGCATCACATCGGGCGCCTCGAAAGGCGACATCAAGATCACGCGCGAGGGCGCGATGATCGGCGAGATGACGGCCCGCCTCAGCGGCGGCTTCCACTGCCAGTATACCGACCCGCTCGCGACCGGCATGAACTCGATCAAGGCGGCCATTGATCTGGCCGTCGGCAAGCCGCTCGACATGGCGGACATCACCCCGCGCTGGCATCGCGCCGCGGCCGAACGCGCGATCCTCGCCGAGCCGGGTGTGGTTACGGCAATCGAGGGCGTGGACGAGGCGCGCGAGATCCCCGGCGTCGAGCACATCTTCCTCAACATGCATGAGGGCGACGTGGTGCCGCCGCTCTCGAGCAACATGGGCAAGCCCGGCCACGTGATTGCTTCCGGCGCGACGCGCGCCGACGCGATCGCCTCGGCGGAGCGCGCGCTCGAAACCATTCGGGTCGTTACCGCTCCGGCCGCACAAGAAGCGATAGCTTACGCATGAGCTGGAAGGGCAAAGAACATCTCGCCGCCGCCGGCTTCATCATCGTTACCGCTTCGACCACACAAGAAACGATGGCTTACGCATGAACTGGAAGGGCAAAAAAATTCTCGTCACGGGCGCCGGCGGCTTCATCGGGAGCCATCTCGTCGAGGCGTTGGTGCGTCGCGGCGCCCGGGTGCGCGCCTTCGTCCACTACAACTCGCGTAACGATTGGGGCGAGCTCGAGCGCGTGCCCCGCGCCGTGCGCGAGGCGCTCGAGGTGGTCGCCGGCGACGTGCGCGATCCCTTTTTCGTGAAGACGGCGGTCGAGGGGTGCGCGGTGGTGTTTCACCTCGCGGCCCTCATCCCGATTCCGTACTCGTACTGTGCGCCGCAGAGCTTCGTCGAGACGAACGTGCTCGGCACGCTCAACGTGCTCGAGGCGTGCCGCGCCGCGGACGTTGCCCGGCTGGTGCATACCTCGACGAGCGAAACGTACGGCACGGCCCGACGCGTCCCGATGGACGAGACCCATCCGGTCCAGGCGCAGTCGCCGTACGCCGCGAGCAAGATCGGCGCGGACAAGCTCGTCGAGAGCTACGTCCGATCGTACGGCGTGCCGGCCGTCACCGTGCGGCCGTTCAACACCTACGGCCCGCGCCAGTCGGCCCGGGCGGTGATCCCGGCCATCGCGACGCAGGCGCTCGCCGGGCGCAAGCGCATCGCGCTCGGCGCCCGGGCGCCCGTGCGCGACTTCAGCTACGTCGCTGACACCGTGCGCGGGTTTCTGAGCGCCGCCGAGCTCGACGACGCCACGGGCGAAGTCTTCAATATCGGCAGCGGCGCGGGCGTGGCGATCGGCGAGGTCGGTCGCGCGATCATTGACCTGTGCGGCAACGGCGCGCGCCTCGTCCGTGACGCGCGACGCCTGCGGCCCGATTCGAGTGAAGTGATGCGTCTCATTGGCGATAGCTCGAAGCTCAGAGCGCGCACGGGCTGGCGCCCACGCGTCTCGCTGCGCGAGGGGCTCGAGCGCACCGTCGAGTTCGTGGCGCGTCACCTCGACGAGTACAAGGCGGATTCTTACACGCTCTAGGAGTATCGGATGAAAGCGGTGGTGCTTGCCGGCGGGAAGGGGACTCGGCTGCGGCCGTACACGGCCGTGCTGCCGAAACCGCTCGTGCCCGTGGACGACACGCCGATCCTCGAGATCATCCTGCGCCAGCTCGGCCGCGCCGGCATCACCGAAGTGATGATCACCGTCGGCCACCTCGCGTCGCTCGTCGAGAACTTCTTCGGCGACGGGAGCCGGTTCGGTCTTCGCATCCGCTACTTCCGCGAGGAGACGCCGCTGAGCACCGTCGGCTCACTCGCGCTCATTGACGACCTGACCGAGCCGTTCCTCGTCATGAACGGCGACGTGCTCACCGACATTGATTTTCAGCGTCTCGTCGCCTTCCACCGCGAGAAGGGCTGCGTTGCCACCATTGCCACGGCGCCGCGCGAGGAGCAAGCGGACTTCGGCGTCGTACGGTGGGACGGCGATACGCGCATCATCGAATTCCTCGAAAAGCCGATGTCGCGCTACCACGTGAGCATGGGGGTGTACGTCTTCTCGCGCACCGTGCTCAGCTACATTCCTGCCGGCGAGCCCTTCGGGTTCGACGAGCTCATGCAGGCGATGCTCGACGCCGGCGAGCGGCTCTATTCCTTCCCGCACGCCGGCTACTGGCTCGACCTCGGGCGGCCCGACGATTACGAGCGCGCCATCAAGGATTTTGCGCAGCGGCGCGAGCATTTCATCGGAGCGACGCAGCCATGACGTGGGCGATTCCACTCGCAGCCCTTGACTTCGACGAGGCGGAGACCCGCGCCGTGCTTGGTGTGCTTGAGAATAAATGGCTCACAATGGGGCCGGTGACGGAACGCTTCGAACGCGCGTTTGCCTCGGCCGTCGGGGCGCGCCATGCTGTGGCCGTCTCGAACGGTACGGCGGCGCTGCATCTGGCGTGCCGCGCTCTGGACATCGGGCCCGGCGACGAGGTTGTTCTGCCGTCGCTGACCTTCGTGGCGACGGCAAACGCGGTCGTCTCGTGCGGTGCGACGCCCGTCTTCGCCGACATCGCGTCCGACGACGATTGGACCATATCGGCGGATGACATCGAGCGGCGCATGAACGAGCGGACCGCGGCAATCGTCGTGATGCACTATGGCGGCTACCCGTGCGACATGGAGGCGGTCCTCGCTGTGGCGCGGCGGCACGGCGTGCCGGTTATCGAGGACTGCGCACACGCGCCGCTCGCGCGCCTCGACGGGCGCGCCGTCGGCACCTTCGGCGCGGTGGGCTGCTTCAGTTTCTATACGAACAAGAACCTCGCGGTGGGCGAGGGGGGCATGCTTGTGACCGACGACGAGGCGCTCGCGCGGCGGGCGCGCCTCATGCGGTGCCACGGCATGTCGAGCACGTGCGCGGACCGCCACGGCGGCGCCCCGCCGCTCTACGACGTCGTCGAGCTTGGCTCGAACTACCGGCTCGACGAGCTTCGCGCAGCGATCGGCCTCGCGCAGCTCGACAAGCTCGCGCGCGGCAACGAGCGTCGCGCCCGGCTCATGAAACGGTATCGCGGGTTGCTTGCCGGCGTTGAGGGCGCGCGGCTGCCTTTCGCCGGGCCTCGGGGCGAGCCCGCCTACCACATTTGCCCCGTTTTGCTCGACGAGGACGTGGACCGCCAGGGCGTCATCGAGGCGTTGCGCGGCTGTGGGATCCAGACGAGTGTGCACTACACCCCCGTGCACTTGTTCGGCTATTACCGTGAGCGTTTTGGCACTCGTCGAGGTACGTTGCCGCGGACCGAGGCGGTTGCGGCGCGCGAGCTCACGTTGCCGTTGCATCCGCGGCTCAAGACGTTGGAAGTTAACGTCGTCGTGCAGGCGTTGGCCCGGGCGCTCGGTGCGCGGCGGCGGATGCCGTTGCGGGAACACGAGGTTGTTGCTTGAGGCCCGAGGCTGATTTGCGTATGATGCGCGGATTCCGGCCGGAGGAGCTCCCCATGGAGCGGCCGGTGGAGCGTTGGACCGACGGTCAGTGGCGCTGCGGGCACGGGGGTATCGTGCCGGATCCTGGCGCTGTTTGCTGCGCTGTTCACGAAGGAGAAGGAGCACTGAATGGCCACAAAGCAAGAGCGCTTGATCGTCCTCGGTCACCTCTCGTCCGTGCTCGCGCATGAGATCCGCAATCCGCTCGCGGGGATCAGCGCGGCTACCCAGATGCTCGACGGGAAAATGGAGGGGACGGATTCGAGGAAAAAGTACATCGGCATGATCCTCAAGGAAATTGACCGCGTCAACGATATCGTCAAGAACCTGCTCGATTTTTCGCGCGAGGGCCGCGCCTACATGATGCAGGCCAGCGTTCGCGGGCTCATCGAGGGGGCGCTCGAGCACTTTGCCGAGCCGTTCGAGCGGACCGGCATTCGGGTGGAGGCGCATCACGACGAGCGGCTGCCGTTCGTCGTTTGCGATTCGGAGCACATGGGGCGGGTTTTTCGCAACCTCATCGCGAACGCCGTGGACGCGATGCCCGACGGCGGCACGCTCACGATACGGACCACCTTCGACGCGATCGCCCAGCACGTCACGGTCAGCATCGGCGATACGGGGATCGGGCCGCAGGTCGAAGAGCTCGGCGAGCTCTTCTCCCCGTTCTACACGACCAAGACGAAGGGGAGCGGGCTCGGCTTGCCCGTCGCGCTCAACTTCATCGAGGAGCACGGAGGAACGATCGCCGCCCAACGCGGGATGCCGCGTGGGTTGACCATGCTTGTCCGGTGGCCCGTCGAGCCGCCACGCGCGGAAGCCGCGGCCGCCGCCGGCCAGGCCAGTACACCTCGGACCACACAGCCAGGAGCATAGGCACGCAGATCATGGACGCATCCATCCTTGTTGTTGACGACGAAGAAGCGATCCGCGTCTCGCTTGCCGGTGCGCTTGCCGACGAGGGATACGCCGTGCTCGAAGCGGCCACGGGCGAGGAGGCGATCACGCTCGTGCGCCGGAAACGCCCGGACCTTATGCTCCTCGACATGAAGCTGCCCAAGACGAGCGGGCTCGAGGTGCTCAAGCAGGCGAGGAAGATCCAGGACGACATTGTCGTCATCATCATGACCGCGCATGCCGACGTCGCGAACGCCGTCAAGTGCATGAGGCAGGGCGCCTACGATTACGTGGACAAGCCGTTCAGCCTCGACGCGCTCAAGCTCGTCGTGCGCAACGCGCTCGAGACGCTCTCGTTGAAGAAAGAGCTCTCGGTCGTGCGCGAGCGCGAGCAGCGCGAGTTCGAGGCCGAGTTCATCGTCGGCGAAAGTCCCGAGATGCGCAAGGTGTGCGAATACGTCAGGCGCGTCGCGCGGAGCAATTCCTCGACCGTGCTCGTCCAGGGCGAAAGCGGCACTGGCAAGGAGCTCGTCGCCCGGGCGATCCACTACTGGAGCTTTCGCCACGACAAGATGTTCGTGGATTTCAATTGCACGGCCGTGCCCGAGGCGCTCGTCGAGAGCGAACTCTTCGGCTTCGAGAAAGGCGCGTTCACCGACGCGAAGTACCAGAAGAAAGGGCTCTTCGAGCTCGCCGACAAAGGGACCCTTTTCCTCGACGAGATCGGGGACATGAGTTACCACCTCCAGGCGAAGCTGCTCCGCGCGCTGCAGGAACGCTCGTTCACGCGCGTGGGCGGTGTCTCGAAGATCAACGTGGACATCCGCATCATCGCCTCGACGAATCGGGACCTCCAGGCCTCGATGAACGCCGGCACGTTCCGCGAGGATCTCTTCTACCGGCTCAACGTCGTGCCGATTTCGCTGCCGCCGCTTCGCGATCGGCGCAAGGACATTCTGCTGCTCGCGAAACACTTCATTGACCGCTTCAACGGCGAGTTCAAGAAGAACGTGTATAAGATCGCGCCCGAGGCCGAGGCGCTCATGCTCGACTACCACTGGCCGGGCAACGTGCGTGAGCTCAAGAACACGATCGAGCGCGCCGTGCTCCTCGAGTGCGATGACGTGCTCGAAGCCGAACATCTCCTGTTTGCCGAGGCCGAGACGGCGCCGCGCCCAGCGTGCGTCTCCGAGCCGGCGCGCACGGACCTCACGCTCGAGGAAGTCGAGCGCGACTACATCCTCTCCGTGATCGAGGCGGTCGGCTGGAACAAGAACCGCGCGGCGAAGACGCTCGGGATCGACCGGACCACGCTCTACACGAAGATCAAGAAGTACGGTCTCGTGCGCGCCTGATGTTCTGAATCTCAACGGCTTGTCGGAATTGCCGACAAGCGTTCGACCATTCACTCACTGAACGTACACTCCCCTTGCGCTCGCGGCATGCGTTTCTGCCGCCCCTGGCCGTGAACGCGCCGCTTGGTACAGAAGTTGCTCAGGTTTGGCCCGTCTGTTCATTTCCCAAGGGAGAAGACCATGCGCGTTGCCTGGGGTGTCGTGGCGATTTTGGTTGTGGCCGTCGGCTGCCAGTGGGGCCGTCGCACGCCGCCGCGCGAGCAAGAACGGCCGTACGATCTCGTCCCGCAGTCGGGCTATCTCGCCGAGGGAACGACGGTCAGCCCGGAATACGCGCCGATGCCGTCCGAGGACGACGGGGTCGAGTATGACGAGGCGGCGTACCGCGAAGCGATCCGCAAGGACCTGGTGCGGATCAACGCGCTGCTGACGGAAAACGACCGGTTGCGTCAGGAGCTCGTCGTCGCGACGGTCTCGCTGAACGAGGCGCGCGACGAGATCGAACGTCTTCGTGAAAGAGTCGCGGCGCTCGATGCCGAGCTTGAACAGGCCTTGGCGCGGGCTGAGCGTCGTGCACCCGGTGCCGACGAATGACCGCCGGGCCGACGGCGGCTTTTTTTAAAGGAACAAAGGACTTCCCGCACCACACGCGCAGCAGCCGGACGGCCGGCGAAAACGGGTCGAGCATGGATGCCGGAGACATTGTGATGCGTTCAAGTTGCTTACCTCCTCCCTTGAACGAGCAGCGCGTCTTCGGGCTGTGCTTCCGTTCGCCGGCCTCCGGCAGCTTCTGAGCGACGTGTCGGTAAGCTGGATGACGAGCCAAGTGGAGTCATGAAAGGTTCAATTCTAGTTGTTGACGACGAGGCGACGCTCGTCGAGACCATCCGCGACCACTTCGTTTCGGGCGGCTTTGACGCGACGCCCGCGCAATCGGGCGAAGAAGCGTTGGCGCTTGCCCGGGCGCGTCAGTTCGACGTCGTGGTGACGGACCTCAAGATGCCCGGCATGGACGGCATCGGCTTGCTGCGCGCCCTGGGGGATTTGCCGCACACGCCGCCGGTTATCCTCATGACCGCCTATGGAACGATCGAATACGCCGTCGAAGCGTTTCGGCTTGGATTGTTTGATTTTCTGCAAAAACCGGTTTCTCTCGACGAGCTGAGCCGAACCGTCGAGCGGGCGCTCGAGGCCTGCACCGCGCGGGTCGAACGCGCCTCGCCGCCCATCCCGCTGAGCTCGTTTCGCGAGTGCTCGCGGCGCGTCGGGCCCGTGCGGGCCGAGGTGGCGGGCGATCCGTCGGCCGCCGATGCCACGGCTGTGTGGCAACTCCGTGCGCTCGACCGCACGCGGACGGCGTTTGTCTGGGCCCATGTGGTGCCGGAAAGCCGCTGCGCGCTTGGCGCTCGCTTGATCATCAGGACGTTGGCGGGCGCCGTGGACCTCAGCGCGCCTGCCGAGGCACTCGAGACGATGGTGGGCCTGCTGAACGAACTCGACTGTACCGCCATGGTCCGCGCGCTCGCTGTCGGGGTGATCGAATCGAGGCCGCAATGTCGCATCTACGGGACGGCCCGTGGCAATGCCGGGATTTTCCGCCTTGTGGCGGGGGACACGGGTGTCGAGCCTCTCGCGGCGGGGCCGTGGGAGAGTGCGTGCACCTGGGAAACGCGCCTCGCGCAGGAGGACGTGCTGCTGTTTGCCGACCCGCGCGTCGTCTCGGCCGCCGGGGAGCGCTGGCCCGAGGTGCTCTTTGCCACGGGGCGTCTGATCACCGGGGGAGAGCCGAACCCCGCGCGACGCATCCTGGGCATGGTGCCCGAGGCCGCCGACGCGGCGCCGGTCATGGTGGCGCTGCAGGTGAACGAGACGATCGAATCGAAAGAGATGGCCCACGTGCGTGTCTCGTCAAGCTGGGCCTGTCTTGGCCACGTGCGCGACGTGACGGAACAGTTCGTGCTCGCCTCACCGCTCGACGAGCACGCCGCCTACGAATGGATCACCGCAGTGCACGAAGCTGTTCTCAACGCCATCCGTTGGGCCTACCCGGGCCGCAAAGGTTCCATCTCCCTGACGCTCGAACGCAGCATGGGGCGTGTCCGGGCGAGCATAAGCGACAGCGGCGTCGGCTTCGACGTGGGCGATACCTTTCGCCGCACGACCGAACCGTCGCGGGATCCGCTGCGGTCTTCCGGTCGCGGGCTGATGCTCATGCGGCGGCTCAGCGACGAGTTCGAGCTGAGTTCGAAGTCGGGCTGCGGCACGAGCATCGTGGTGGGCAAGATTATCCAGGCGCCCGTCGGCGACGGCGCCAGACAAGGCGAACCCGAGAGGGGCTGATGAATCGGGAAAACTTTAAGGACGAGGCGAGACCCGCTGTTCTGGCCGCGACGGACGACCTGGTGCTTGAATCGGCCGAGGCGGCGCGGGAGTTGCGCCGGCTCGTCGAGGCGGGCCCGTGCGACATCGTGCTCGATTTGCGGCAGGCGACCTACGTCTCCGGGATCGGCCTCGGGCTCGTGGCGGACGCGGCGAAGAAGGTGCGGCAGAAGGGCGGGGATTTGAAACTCGTCGTGTCTCGCCCGGAAATCCGCCGCCTGTTCAAGCTCGGCGAGCTCGATTCACTGCTCGAGTTCTACGAAGACGTCGAGAGTGCGTGCGCGGCCTTCGGCCCGTGTGTCGGCGAGGTCGAGCGCACGCTGTTGTGGGGGCCATTCAACGGTGCGTAACAGAAACCGACAGGACACCGAACAGCCCGCGGCAATCCGCGGCGGCACGCCGATCGAGCCTGTGCCGATCGAGGTGGCCGCGTCGGCGGCTCGGGCGCAGCGGCAGCGCCGTCGTTGGCTTGCCGCTATTGTGCTTGCGCCCGCAATCGCGGTCGCTCTGGCGATCGTCGCGACGCAGGTGAAGCTCGGCGGGAGAAGCGCGGCGCCGGCCGTGCATGACTGGACGTTGGGCCTGCGGCTCGTCGAGGCCGGCAAGACGGCGAAGGGCATCGCGCTGCTCGAAACCCTCGTGGAGGCCCTCCCCGAAGGGACGGAACGCACCCGCGGCCACCTTCGGCTCGCCGAGGTGTACGTGACACTCGGAGAGAAGAAATCGCACTACTTCAATTCGGCCATTCGCCACTATGCCCGCGCGCTCGAGGCGCCGGCCGATGGCGTACCGCTCGACGAGTTGCTTTACAAGACGGGGCGTTGTTTCCTCCGCCTTGGCTCGTACGAGAGTGCGCTCGAATTCTTCCAGCGCCTCGGCGCTGAGTTCCCCGAGAGCCCCTTTACGCCCGAGGCGCGACTCGAAGCCGCGGAATGCCTCCTGGCGATGGGGAAGTACGAGGCGGCGCGCCGGGCGTTTGCCGAGGTAGCCAAAGTCTATTGGGACGATCCCCTCGGCGAGACGGCCTTTTTCCGTTTCGCCGATTCTTTTGTCGTTCAAGCGCAATCGTTGAGGGGGAAATGAGGATACGACGGGTCGCCCACACGAGAGAACAGACGTGCGCTGCGGCGAGGCTCGCTGCGGCGGCGCTGTTGCTCGTCGGCTTTCAGTCGGCCGAAGCCGGGCCTTCGGCGTTGGGCGGCGAGGCGCCCCTGGGGCCTCGTTCGAGCGGACCACGCAGTGCCCCCGGCCTCTTTGACGCTGCCAACGAGACCATCGCGCCCGTCGAGCAAGCCGACGTGCTGAAGGCGACGGGCACTGAGGACGAACGTGAGGGCGCCGCGCCCGAGGAAAGCCCGAGCACGCTGCGGGCGTTTCTCGACGAGATGCTCGATCAAGGGCGGCTGTGGGCGGTCCTGCCGAAGCGCATGGCCGTCGAGACGCGGTGCGCCTTTCTCGAGGAGCAGGCGATCCGCACGTATCGCGAAGGCATGCTTCGGTTTCCCAACTCGCCTCGTGTGCCGGCGGCGTACATGGAAATTGCTTCGATCTGGGCACGCCGCGGCGATCGGCGCGCCGCGCTGGACGAGTACGCGCGGCTCCTCGAGCGATTCCCGAACCACGACGCGGCCGACAACGCGCGCCTCGCACGGGCCCGGCTCATGCTCGAGGGCCGCGACGATGCCGGCGCCCGCGACGAAAGCTACCTGCTCATGGATACGTTCCCCGAGAGTCCGCTCGTTGCCGACGCGTATCTCATTGCCGCCCGTGCGCACGAGCGGCTGGGCGAGCTCGACGAGGCGGTCCTGGCCTACACGCACGTACTGCACGGCACGGGCGCCAAGGAGGCGCGGTACGTCCAGGCCCGCGAAGGCATGGCCGCCATCGAGTTCAGGCGAGGTCACGTCGAGAACGCGATCGCCATTTACAAAGAACTTTTTGAGAATGCGCCTGGCCAGGTCGAGCGCGACGCGCGCGAGTTTGCGCTCGCCGCCGCGTATCTTGACGCCGGCGAGACAATGCGTGCCCGCTTGTTACTGCGCCGCATCGTCGTCGGCGACGAACTCAACGCGCACCGCGCGGAGGCGGCCTTCCTCCTCGCGGACGCCTACGCGGCCGAGGGCCGCGTCGCCGAGGCGCTGCAATCCTACGTCAAAGCGTTGCGCGACTTCCCGGATTTCGAGGAGCGGATCCCGGCGCTGTTCCGGGCCGCAGAGGCCTACGCGCAACTCGGGCTTTACGACGAGGCGCTGGCCATGGTGCGCCAGGTGCCGGCGTCGCGGAATCCGGCTCCGACCCCGCGTCAGTGTGCCGAGGCCGCCCTGGCGGCGGCGGAGTTCCTCTACGCCGATCGGCGGTACGACGCGGCGCTCGAGGCGTTCTACGGCGCCCTCGTCGCCGAGCTCACGCCGGCCGAGCAGGAACGCGCCGCCTATCGCATCGCGCAGTGCTATTACCGCGGCGGTTACTACAACGAGGCGCTCGAGGCGTGCGAGGCCGCGATGGCACGGGCCCCGGAGCACGAGCTCGCGTTCGAGGCCGCCCTCGCGGCCGCAGACTGCTATGAGAAGAAGGGATGGCTCGACGATGCGCGGCAGTGCTACCGGGCTCTGCTCGACGAGACGAGCGGAAACGATTCGCCCGCGCAGCACGCCGCCTGCTCGACCGTCGTTTTCAAGCTTCTCGATACCTACAGCGAGCGGGGGTTCTACCAGGAGGAGCTTGACTGCGCGCGGGCGCTTCTACAGCGTCGGTATCCTTTTCTCGACGATGCGCGGCTGCTGTACCGGATGGCGCGCGCTTACGAGCACTTGAACAACTCGGCCCAGGCCAAGGCGCTTTATGCGCAGGTGCAGACCCAATTCCCGAACGGCCCCTGGGCCGAACACGCCGCGATCAAGATCCGGCATATGGACATGCTCGAACAGATCACGGCCTGGGCACACTAGACACGCTCAAGGAGGTGCGTGAGCGATGGAGAACACGCTGCTCAACACGCTTCGTGACGGCATCCGCGAGGAGATTACGCGCTACGAGGAGCTCTTCGACCTGGCCACCCGCGAACATGAGATCCTCGCCGACGAGCAGTACTCGACCGAGCTCGCGACGCTCGCCGCCCAGAAGCTCAAAGTCATGGGCGACATCAATGAGCTCGCCATGCGCGTCGGTCCGCTCAAGGTGCGCTGGAAGCTCGAGGCGTCGGACCGCGAGGCGGGTGAGACCGCTGAAGAAATCACACCCCTGCTCGAAGAGCTTGGGACGCTCCTCGAACAAATTCTCGACGTGGATGAGGAAAACCAACGGATCCTTTCGCGTCTCATCGGAACTCCCGAGGCAAGAGCAGCCGGCCGAAGCCTCAACACGGCTTCCGCCGCACGCGCCTACGAGCAGACACGCTCGACGACGTAGTGCTGAGCCGCACGCGTCGGAGGGCAGGAGACGAGTCCATGGAAAGCGCTGTGGCGCCCGAAAAGGTCATACGCGAAGACGTGCTGGCCGAGGCCGGCGACCTCGAGCGTCTCGTCGGGGCGTTCGAGCGGTTCACGCGCAAGGCCGCGAAGCTCCAGGGCGCCTATGACAAGCTCAAGCGCCATGTCCGGGCGGTCAACCGCGAGCTCGAGGAGAAAAACGTCGAGCTGCAGCACAACGTCAAGGCGCTCGACGCGACGCGCGCCTACCTCGACAACGTGCTGGAGAGCATGGCGAGCGGCGTCATTGCCGTGGACACGCTTGGCCGAATCACTACCTTCAACGCGGCGGCCGAACACATGAGCGGCTACCGGCGTGACGAGGTGCTCGGGCGCCCATACGACGAGATCTTCCGGGAAGGGGACGACGGACCGCCGCCGATCCTGCGCTCGCTCGAAACGCAACAGCCTTGCGTCGTCAAGGAACGCGCCCTTCACCGCCGTGACGAGTGCACCGTGCCGGTCGGCGTGAGCAGCGCGCCGCTTCGCGATCCGAGCGGCGCGCCGTCGGGCGCCCTCGAGATCTTTCATGATCTGACCGAGGTGAAACTCCTCGAAGAACGGGTGCGTTGCGCCGACCGACTCGCCGCCCTCGGCCAGATGGCGGCGACGGTCGCCCACGAGATCCGCAACCCGCTCGGCGGGATCGAGGGGTTCGCGGGGCTGCTTGAGCGCGACCTCGCCGAGCGCCCCAAACAGCGTGAGATGGCGCGGCAGATCCTCCAAGGCACTCGTTCGCTCAACCGGATCGTCACCTGCCTGCTCGATTTCACGCGCCCCGTCGAGCTCAAGCTGCGCCGAACACGGCTCGCCGAAGTCGCGGAGGCGGCGCTCACCGTCGTCGAGCAGGAGATGGTCGCGGCGTCACGTCGCGTCACGATTGTCCGCGACTATGCGCCGGACGATACGGCGACCATGGATCCGGAACAGCTCTACGGCGTCGTCCTCAACCTTGTGCGCAATGCCTGGCAGGCCGTGCCCGAGGACGGCGAGATCGTCGTGGCGACCGCGCGCGATGAGGCGGCCGTCGTGCTCACGGTGCGCGACACCGGCTGCGGGATGACCGACGAGGTTCGCGAACAATTGTTCTCGCCCTTTTTCACAACAAAAGAAACCGGCACCGGTCTTGGCCTGAGCATCGTGCGCAAGATCGTGCTTGCCCACGGCGGCTCGATCGAGGTGGAAAGCGCTCCCGGCCGGGGCACGGTGTTTCACGTGACGCTACCGCGGCGCCTGCCGGCGCCCGCGGCCCACGAAGCAAAGAATCACGACAGGGATCACCCCAACCAGAGGCACTGACGCATGGCTATCCAACACATCCTCGTCGTTGATGACGAGCCGCTCATTCGCAAGTTTCTCGTCGAGACGCTCAAGCGGATGGGCTTCATCGTGCAGGACGCCGCCGACGGCGCGCAGGCGTTGCGGAAGGTCCATGCCGAGACGTTCGACCTGATCTTCGCCGACATCAAGATGCCGAACCTCGGCGGCATGGACCTGTTGCGCAAGGTCCGCGAGGTGTCACCCGAGTCGGTCGTGGTGATGATGACCGCCTACGCTACCGTCGAGAACGCCGTCGAGGCGATGAAGATCGGCGCCTTCGACTACATCATCAAGCCGTTCTCGCCCGACCAGATCGAGATGGTCACCCGCCGCGCGGCCGAGCACGAGAGCCTCGTCGAGGAAAACCGCTACCTGCGGAGCGAGATCCTCAAGGAGTACGGCTTCGGCGAGATCATCGGCAACACGCCGATCATGCGGGACATCTTTGAGGTGATCAAGAAGGTGGCCAACAGCCGCGCCACCGTCCTCGTGCAGGGCGAGAGCGGGACCGGCAAGGAGCTCGTCGCACGGGCGATCCATTACAACAGCTCGCGGGCGAATGCGCCGTTCATCAAGGTCAATTGTGCGGCGCTGCCGGAAACCCTGCTCGAGAGCGAGCTGTTCGGTCACGAGAAAGGCGCCTTTACGGGCGCGGTCACGCGCCACCCCGGTCGCTTCGAGCTCGCGCATCGCGGCACGCTGCTGCTGGACGAGGTGAGCGAGATTCCGCTCGGGCTGCAGGCCAAGCTCCTGCGGGTGCTTCAGGAACGCGAGTTCGAGCGGGTCGGCGGTACCCGGCCGATCAAGGTGGACGTGCGCATCGTGGCGACAACAAACCGAAACCTCGACGAGGAAATAGAAGAAAAGCGCTTTCGGGAAGACTTGTTTTTCCGGCTCAACGTGATCCCGGTCACGCTCCCGCCGCTGCGCGAGCGGCTCGAGGACGTCCCGCTGCTCGCCGAGCACTTTGTGGATTGGTACTGCCGCGAGAATAACCGGCCCCCGAAACAGCTTGAACCCGAAACGCTCGATTTCATGCGTACCTATTCGTGGCCGGGCAACGTGCGGGAACTGCAGAACGTCATTGAGCGCGCCGTCGTGCTCGATGCCGATGACGTGGTGCGGCCCGAGCACATCGCCCTGCGCTCGGAGGCCGAGAGCGACACCGATGAGATCGTGGATGCGGTCGGCACGACGGTGGCCGAGATGGAACGCCGACTCATTCTCAAGACGTTGCG
>Ga0180431_10002907_pt1 | contig 22448 bp, 21 predicted proteins | sample SS_ome_11_FD_132459 | JGI IMG/M metagenome (GOLD analysis project Ga0180431, IMG submission 132459) | Hypersaline lake sediment archaeal communities from the Salton Sea, California, USA - SS_1_MS_1 metaG | ecosystem: Environmental > Aquatic > Non-marine Saline and Alkaline > Hypersaline >...
CTCCCGCTCCCCCAGCAGGTGGACGTGGACGGTGCGGCCGCACTCGGCGCAGTTGCTCAGCATGGCCACGGCCTGGCGCTCTCCGAGCCAGCGGTAGCACTCGACGTCCTTGCCGGCCGGCGACGCCAGGTGGAGTTGACGCTGGCTGGAGAACTCGAAGCCCTTCTTGCGGGCGCTTTTCCCCACCTTCTTCAGGTAGGCGTTGACCGTCTGGAACGGGGGTGCGGGGCGGTCAACGGTCTCCCAGCGCAGTTCCAGGCGGGCCCTCTCTTTGTCGGCCAGCCGCACGTACCCGGCGCGGTGGTCGCCCCGGGTGGAGGCAAGGTCCCAGTCGGCGGGAATCGTCACGGTGATGCCGTGCCACCCGAAAGTCTTCAGGGCTCGCCTTGCGGACACGGCGTGGTCTGAGCCCATGCGATCAGCCCATGAGCGCTACGACGGCTTCGTCTTCGGTCTTGGAGATCTTGAACATCTTGTCGAATCGCATGATCTCGAATATCTCGTAGATGCTCTCTTCGATATTGCACAGCCTGAGCTGGCCCCCGCTGCCCTGGACTTTCTTCAGCAGGCTGACCAGCTTACCCATGACGGCGCTGCTCATGTAACCGACGTTCTCGAAGTTGACGACGATCTTCTTCAGGTTGTGCTTTTCGACCAGGTCGTCGAACTCGTCCCCAAGCTGCTGGACGTTGGACTGGTCAAGGATGCGGGAGGTGGCAAATTTGACGACGGCCACGTCGTTCTGCTTGACGATCCTGAGCAGCGCGTCCTGGTCCGTCTGTATCTCGTCCACCTCAACGACCTGCTGCTCGCTGCCGTCCTGCCCGCCTTCGTCGGCTCGCTGCAGGCGGATGACAGCACCGCAACTGGGGCAACGCCCCTTGCGCCCCATGAACTTGGCGTCCGTGACGAGCTTCTTCCCGCAGTGCTGACACTTGATGACGATTTCGCCTGCCATTTGCCGTTCTCTCCCGCAGAGCACCTGCGCGTGATCCCGCGCTCTTTATTCTACATGCCCGCCGATGATTATGTCCAGTCTGTCTCTGGCCTCCTGCGGCATCTGCGATGGCTGCGTGACCAGCGCCTCCCGCAGCGCCTGGCCGCACCCGCACGAGCGCCCCACCGGCAGAACCGACATGAGCGCGCTCAAGATGCCCTGTGCAGTGTCAACGTTCTTCTTCAGGTTCTCCAGCACCATCTGCCCGGTGACGGCCTCCTCGGTCTCGTGCCAGCAGTCGTAATCCGTCACCAGGGCGACGGTAGCGTAGCACATCTCAGCCTCCCGGGCAAGCTTCGCCTCGGGCAGGTTTGTCATCCCGATCACGCTCACTCCCCAGGACCGGTAGAGCTCCGACTCGGCCCGCGTGGAGAAGGTCGGCCCTTCGATGCAGACGTAGGTGCCCCCGGGCCAGACCTTGACGCCGCAAGAGCGCGTGGTCTCGACCAGCGCGGCGTGCAGCTGGGGGCAGACCGGGTCCGCCAGCGACACGTGGGCCACGACGCCGTCGCCGAAGAACGTCTCCACGCGCCCGCGCGTCCGGTCGATGAACTGGTCGGGCAGCACGATGTGCAGCGGCTCGATCTCCTTCTTCATGCTGCCCACGGCCGAGACGGACACGATGCGCTCCGCTCCCAGTTTTTTGAAACCCCAGACGTTGGCACGGAAGTTGAGCTCGCCCGGCAGGAACCTGTGGCCTCGCCCGTGCCGCGGCAGGAAGGCCACCGGGCGCCCGCCCAGCTCTCCCAGGACGTAGCTGTCCGACGGCGGCCCGAACGGCGTCTCCAGGACGACCTCCTCCGTGACGTTCAGGCCGTCCATCTGATACAGGCCGCTGCCGCCTATGATGCCCGTCAAGCCCTGCTCCGGCATAGGATCCTCCTTCTTCGCGAGCGCGGCGTCACGCGCCACACCGGAGGCATTGTAACGGCTGACCCTCGACAGTCAAGGCCCTTGCAGCCGGTTAGGGCCGCCCTGGCGCGGACGGCGTTTTTTGGTTGACACGGCCCGCACGGGGCAATACACTCTTGGTTGTGACGGAGAGCCTTTGCGTTCAAAGGGAGAACGATCCGATGACCAGGTGGCGCCCCAGGCTCTTTTTGTGCCTCCTCGCGGTTGTGGCTGTCGCCATGACGGCGGGCTGCGGGATGTTTAGCCCGGAGAGAAATCAACGACGCGCGGACATCATGGGAGCGGACCTCAGACGCATCCCTGACGAGGTGGACTGGATCCTCGGCTTCGACCAGGCGAGCACGCTGAGCGAGAAAAGCTTCCCGCCGTACGCGTACTGAGGCCGGCGGCCGGTTTGTCCCACCGAAGTTGCGCCGGCGACGCGGGCCGCCCGCGCGCCAGGCAAGGCACGGTCCGTGTGTCCTCGGGCCGTCCTTTTTTGTGCACTGCGCAACTCCCTTGACGCGGCGGCGCGACTCAGCAATGATATCGCCCGCCGGCAAGCGGCGCGGCGCACTACACAGCGCACCGTGGAAGAACCCACGCCGAGGAGGCGCAACGCGTCATGAAGGTAGTCGTGTTCGAGCAGGACGGCTTTGAGTCCCTCTATCCCCTGACCTACCTGAAGGCGGCCTTCGAACTGCGGTGCGGCGCACTGACGCTCCTGGAGAAGGTCCGCAGGAAATTCCCCGACACCGGACTGCGCCTGGAAGTGCGCGATGCACTTGCCGGGGTCACCCGGGAGACATACGGCGCGGCGGTCCTGAGCGGCTCCCAGCCGGCCCTGCCCGACGACGACCTGCTTCTCATCAGCGCCGGCGCCATCCTTACGGCGGCCCCGGAGACTTACAGGCAGGCGGAAAGGGCGGCGGCAACGCAGGACGGCGACTTCATCTGGGCCTATCTGAAGGCGGACACGGTGCGCGGACTCGGCGCTGGGTCGGCGCGCGAACTGGCCGCGCTGGCGGCCGACCGCCTGCCCGCCGAGGCCACCGACGACATCCTGATAAAGTACCCGTGGGACCTGGTCGACCGCAATCCGGCGCAGATCACGGCGGACTTCGAGGCGTCCTACGCCGCCGGCGCGGGCGCGGACCCGGGACCGGGCGTGGCCGTCTTCGGCGAGCCGGAGCAACTGTTCGTCGGCCAGGACGTCGAGGTGCAGCCCTGCACCTTCATCGATTGCAGGGAGGGGCCCGTCGTGATAGACGACGGCGCCGTGGTTCACGCGCACTCGAGCATACACGGGCCGGCCTACATCGGTCGCCAGGCGCGCCTCATGGAGGCCCGCGTGCGCGAGGGCACCACCGTCGGCCCGGTCTGCCGCGTCGGCGGGGAGATCGAGGAGAGCATCATCCACGGATATGCCAACAAGTACCACACGGGATTCCTCGGCCACAGCTACGTGGGCGAGTGGGTCAACCTCGGCGCCATGACGACCAACAGCGACCTGAAGAACGATTACAGCAACGTCAGCGTTTACGTGAACGGCCAGCCCCGCGACACGGGGTCAATGAAGGTCGGCTCGTTCATCGGCGACCACACCAAGACCAGCATCGGAACCCTCTTGAACACGGGCTCCTTTGTCGGCATAATGTGCAACCTCGTTGCGGGGTCCAGCGTGCTGCCGAAGTACATCCCGTCCTTCTGCTGGTACCTGAACGACAGGATCGGCAAGGGACTGGGGCTGAGTTACGCGCTGGAGACCGCGCGGGCCGCCATGGCAAGGCGAGGCGTCACGCTGACGGACGCCATGGCGAAGCTCATCGAGTACACCGAGGAGTTGACACGCCCTGAGAAGATGGAAAAAGTCAAGAGAGACAGGCGGAAAGCCTTTCGCTAAACCGCTCGTTGCGGGAGTTCGATCATGGACAAGGATCAAGTCCTGGAGACAGTCTGCGAGGTGGTGAGCGACGTGCTCGGGGTGAGCATTTCGGACATCACGGACGAGTCGCGCTTCGTCGAGGACCTGGGGGCAGAGTCCATCCAGAGTGTTGAACTCGTGGCCGCCTTCGAGGAGGCCTTCGAGATAGAAATGGATGAAGACGCGGCGCTCCAGGTCAAGAACGTCGGCGACGCCGTTGACTTCATCAGCGCCGTCCTCGACCAGCAGGCGGGCCAGTAGCCGCTGCCCACCCTTTACGGGTAGGCCCCGGCGTCCCGCCGGGGGCTCAAGAGTCCAGCGTGCTGTTCTGAAGACGCCTCGAAAAGTCCACAGCCGTCCGCCCATGCGGGCAAAGGAGCAATTATGCAGGTCATCATAGTGACGGACTACGAGGAGATGAGCGACCGCGCCGCCGGTATCGTCACGGAGGCCGTCCGCCGCAAGCCCGACGTCGTGCTCGGCCTGGCCACCGGCAGCACGCCCGAGGGGCTGTATGCGAAGTTGGTCCAGGCGCACAAGGAAGACGGGCTGGACTTCTCCCGCGTCGTCACCTTCAACCTGGACGAGTACGTGGACCTGCCGCCCGACCACCCGCAGGGCTACCGCTACTTTATGAACGAGCACCTCTTCAACCACGTCAACATCGACGTGGCCAACACGCACGTGCCGGACGGGCGGGCAGAGTGCCTGTCGAGCCAGTGCGAGCGGTACGAACAGATGATTCGGGACGCCGGGGGCATCGAGCTTCAGGTGCTGGGCATCGGGCGCGACGGCCACGTCGCCTTCAACGAGCCGGGCACGTCCCTGGGGTCCGGCACGCACATCACGGCCCTGACCCGCGAGACCATCGAGGACAACTCCCGCTTCTTCGACAGCCCGGACGACGTCCCGCGCTTCGCCATCACGATGGGCATCGGCAGCATCCTCCAGGCCCGGCGCTGCATCTTCATGGCCACCGGCGCCAACAAGGCGGACGCCGTCAAGGCCGCCCTCGAAGGCCCGGTCACGGCCACGGTCACGGCCTCCGCGCTCCAGATGCACCCGGACACAGTCGCCATCGTGGACGAGGCGGCCGCCGCCAAGCTCGACCTGCTCGACTTCTACCGCTGGCAGCAGGACAACTGGGACCGCATCGCCGACCGCCTCTGAGAACCGCCGGCAAAACGGCTTAACCGCCGAGAACGCAGAGAGCGCAGAGAGCAGCAGAAGCCGTTGTGCAGCGGGTTCCTGGCTTTCTCCGCGACCTCTGCGGTTGATTCTGTTGGCCATCTCAGGGCGCGCGGAGGTTCAGGCTAGACAGGATATCACTCCTCGCTCCTCATCCAGTTCGAAGCGCGCGGGCAGGAACTGCTCGATGACCCACACGTTGGTGCGGCAGTGCTCGGTAATCGCGTCCACGCGCACCTGCGAGCGGCCGCCGGCGAGCGCCAGGTAGGGCAGGACCTGGTCCGCCATGTGCTCGTCCAGGCAGGCGCCGCGCTCGATTGCCGCCGCCAGCGCGCGGGCCGCCTCGCGCCCGACCTTCTCGGCCGGCTTGCCGCGCTCGCCCAGTGCGGATGACCCCAGGCGGCAGCCGCCGCAGTGCGCCGTCAGGTGAATCGCGCTCCCCGTCGAGGGTGAGCGGACGTACTCCGCCTCGGCGCGTTCGAGCGCCAGAAGGTCGGCGACGGCCTCGATCTGCCGCTCGGCGACGCGCGCCCGGCGCAGGTCCTCCGTGGCGATGCTCCGGGCGGAGACGCCCTCGCACTCGCCGCGCTCGGTCAGCGCAAGAGGCTTGAGGCCCTCGGGGCAGACGGCCACGCGCACCCGCCCGCCGCCCTTCGGATAGAAGCCGAGGCGCGTCTCCAGCAGCTCGACCGCCACGCCCATCTGGCCGAGGAACAGCGCGGTGACCTCCCCGAAGTAGTCCGCCGTCGGCGACCAGTTCACGTGGGTTCCCCCGCTCACGGTCACCTCGACGGCCCGCCCCGCGGCGGCGAGCGGGATCATGAGGGCCTGCAGCACGAGCGTGACCGAGCCGGCCGTCCCCACGGCGGCCGAGACCCGTTCGGGCGGGTCCAGCGGGCCGGGGCGGAACTCCAGCCCGGGCGAGCCGACGTGCGCCCCCTCGACCCGCGCGCCGCAGAGGGACGCGACGGCGCGCACGCCGGTCAGGTGCTGGGCGGCAAGGCCGGGCTTGCGGCGGCCCTTGCGGATGTCGGTGATGCGGCAGGGCTTGCCCGTAGCGGCCGAGAGCCCGATCGCCGTGCGCACGATCTGCCCCCCACCCTCCAGGTAGCCGCCGTCTATCTCGATCGTCTCCACCGCACCCCTCCCCCGCGCCGATCCCGGCGGGTATTATACATAGGGGGGGCGCATCTTGCAGCCCATGCCGCGTGAAGGTAAGATGAGAGCGTGTTTTGCCTCGCCGGCGGGGCCTGCGTTTGGGGCAAAGGAGAGAAGACCCGGTGGCCGAGATCGACATATGCAGGACGGATCCTCTTTTCTCATGGTTCGGCCATTGGCCCTGGCTGATTCGCTACGCCAGCGTGGTTGCGATTGTCTACGTGCCGGCTGCCTTAATCACCATCTTGGCGGGCACGTTCCGCCAGCCCTGCAGAATCCCGTGCCATATCTCGTTTGTTCAGGACTACACGTTTCATATCATATGGGCACTGGCCGTGCCCCTTTCCCTGTCTCTGATCCCGTTCTTCTTCGACGAGACTGAGTCAATGTTCCAGACACTCCAGGCGGCGGGTGCCGGTGCGCAAGTGCGCGAGCGGGCTGTGCGCACTCCTGGAGAGCCCTTGCTTTCTCCGGAAGCGCTGAACCGTGTCGGGCAGTTTAACCACGGCGCGGCAGCCCCTGTTGTTGGCCTGGCCATGGGACTGATAGTTGTGACGGCCGTGGCACTCAGAAACTTGCTGTCGTTGAGCAAGGCAGAGGAGACGATATGGTCTTGGTGGTTTCCCTCGGGCAGATTCTGCGCCGCTACGGTTCTATTCCTCGTGCTGTGGGCTATTGTGTCCTGGGTCTGTTTCACTGTCCTGGTACGGTATTTCTACACTGTCAGTATGATCAGGGCAGCCGTGTCGCACGTACCATCCGGCGGACTTCCCGCGTGGCTGGCGGGGAGCAACGGCGCACTGTGGCCTTTCTTCCGTGCCTTCTCTCTCGCCCTCTTGCCCCTTGCGGTTATTCCCATCTTCGTATGGATGGCAAGGACCTTCAGAGGAGGTATTCCACTCGCGGATCCCGTGACGATGCTTAACGCTCTTGCTTTGCCGGCAGCCATCAGCCTATTGTTGATCGTTCCCGCTTTGGCAACTGGTGTCCCTTCGCGGCTTCGGGAGCAACGAAGGCATTTGCTTTTCCTGAATGCGGTCCAGACGACCAGGGTGCTGGACAGACTTGCTGCAGCCGAGACGACAGCGGATTCTGAGCCGCTGCTCGGCGAGCTTGAGTCTCTCTCGTCGGCCAAGGCGGAGATCGAGGACGCTTACAGTACGTGGCCGCTCCCGGGGAACTCATTCCGTCGGTTTGCCCTGACACTCCTTCCGTTACTTATCTCAGTTGCCCAATCATTGGGCGCGAAGTTTCTTGGCAAGACTGCCTTGGTTATCGGGTGAGCAAACCCGTAGGGACTCTCCAGGGCATCTTCCGACAGCCCGTGGAATCTAGTCGCAGAGACCGTGGCGTGCGCAGAAAGTGAGATGCCCGGCTGCGCGGCCTCCGGCTTAGGGAGGGGCACTGATGGGCAAGGCGCGGGCCGCCTGGATGGCGCTGAAGCTGCTGGCCGTGCTGCTCGTCGTCGGGCTGCTCTGTTACACGCTCGAACGCATCGGCCTGCGCCGCATCGTGGCGGCGGCGCGCCGCACGGACCCGCGCTCGATAGCCCTGGCGGCGGGGCTCTTCCTGGCGGTGTTCTGGCTCTGGGCCTTCCGCTGGCAGCAGGTGATAGGGCGCGCTGACCGCCCCGCCCTGCTCCGCATCTTCCCCATCTTCATGGCGGGCGTGTTCGGCAACACCATAACCCCCGGCGCGCGCATGGGCGGCGAGCCGGTCCGCGCCTACTACATGAGCAAGGCATTCGGCGGGGAGAAGACGCGCCACCTCGGCGTCATGCTCGCGGACAAGCTCGGCTACAGCGCGGTGTTCTTTCTGTTCCTGGCGGCGTCCGTGCTCTACGTCGTCGGGTTCGTGCCGATACCCGCGATCTACAAGGCCGTCCTGGGCGGGCTGGTGCTCCTGATAGCCGCCGCGACGGCGAGCGGGTTCCTTCTGCACAAGCAGGTCGGCGTCAGGTCCCGCGTGCTCGGCTGGCTGCTGCCCTTCCTTTATCACGGGCGGCTGCTGGAGTTCATCCGGCGCCGCTTTCGCACCTATCAGCAGTTCGAGCGCTACGCCATCCGCAAGATGGACAACGTGCTCAGCCCGATCGGCCAGGCCGCCGGCAGCCCGAAGGCCCTGGCCAAGATTCTCACGATATCCGTCGTCTCCTGGGTCGTGTTCTGCTGGGCGCACTACGTGCTGTTCCGCGCGCTCGGCGCCGACCTGGACTTCGCCAGGATCGTGGTCATCGTCACCGTCTCGACTTTCTGCGGCGACGTCTCGGTCTCCCCCGGCGGCGCGGGATTCATGGAGGCCGCCATGCTGGCCCTCTGCGCGGCCTTCGGCGTGGAGCAGGGCGTTGCGGCGGCGGCGATCCTGATGGGACGAGGCATCTACTACGCGTGCAGCCTCGGGCTCGGTGGGCTGTGCTTCGCCGTGCTGGCCGCGCGCTACGGCCGCAGGTGAGGGGCCCATACTGGGGTAGCCCCCGGCGTCTCGCCGGGGGGCGGGCAGCCCGACGGACCATGTGGCTCGGCCGCCCCCGGCTGAGAAAGCCACAAGCGAGGCGCCTGTGCTACAGCGGCGCGTTGCTTTCGAAGGCGGTCCGCGCGGCCTGCGCGACCTCCCTCAGCGAGACCCCGTGGGCTTCGGCGGCGGCGCGGCAGTCCTCGTACTCGGGCTCGCAGCGCACGGCCCGTCCTCCCAGGAAGGCTACCTTCACGCGCACCTCGCCCCAGCGCGTGCGAACCGGGCGCGTCTCGCGCCTGAGCTTCGAGCGCTGCCAGAGGCTGCGCCGCACGCCGAGCGTGGACGTGTGCCGCCAGAGCACCTCTTCCATCGCCCGCAGGCGCTCCGGCTCGCAGAGGACGGTCAGTTGCACGCCCGGGCGGCCCTTCTTCATCTGCACGGGGACGACGAACGCGTCCAGCGCCCCCCCGGCCATCAGCTTGCCGGTGCAGTGCCCCACCTCCTCGCCCGTCATGTCGTCCAGGTTCGTCTGGAGCACCCAGACGCAGTCCGACTCGGTCTCGCCGGCCGGCTCGGACCCCACGGCCAGGCGCAGGACGTTCGGCAGGCCGGACAGGTCCCGCGAGCCGGCCCCGTAACCGACGGCCACGACGGACATCTGCGGCCAGTGCGCCGACGGCTCCCCCAGGGTCTTCAGCAGCGCCGCGCCGGTGGGGGTGGTCAGCTCCACGTCCACGGGGCCGCCGGCGGTCGGCAGGCCCTTCAGCAGTTCGACGGTGGCGGGCGCCGGCACGGGCAGGACGCCGTGGGCGGCCTTCACCGTCCCGCCGCCGAGCATGACGGTCGAGAACTTCAGCGCGTCCAGGCCCAGTTCCTCCAGCCCGACCACCGTCCCCACGATGTCGCAGATGGCGTCCACCGCGCCGACCTCGTGGAAGTGGACGCTCTCCGGGTCGGTCCCGTGGACGGCGGCCTCGGCCTCGGCAAGGTTGCGGAAGACGGCGGCGCTGCGCTCCGCCACGCGACGTTCGAGCGAGCCGCCTTCGATGACGGCCAGCACGTCCCCGAGCCCGCGGTGGGGATGTTCGTGATGGTGGTCGAGCGAGACGACGACCTGCGTGGCGGCGATGCCGGCCCGCGTGACGCGCTCGGCCGAGAGCGACCAGCCTGACAGGGGCAGGCCCTTGAGCGCGGCCTCGATCTTCGCCAGCGGCACGCCGGCATCCACCAGCGCGCCGAGGCACATGTCGCCGCTGACACCGCTGAAGCAGTCCAGGTATCCGCTTCTCATGGGGGCTCCTTCGACAGGACACCACTGATTAAAGCACAGGCGGCGCACACACACAACGGGACGCCGGGCATGCTCGTTGGTGTGGCGCCGGCATCCCCTCGGCTCCGCTCGGGACAGGCTTGCCGGGCTGGGTGTGGGTATCCTGCCCGCACCCTTACCTGAAGCTGCGGGCAGGATGCCCGCAGCTATGCCGCCTGGAAGGCGGCGCTACAAACGACCTGCGCCTCCGGCGACGCAGGCCCCCGCGCGTCGCTTGAAGGCCCGCCGCGATTGCGGCATAATACGGGTTACCCCTTCGAGGCGCTCGCGGCCCTTGCAGGACGGGGCCCGCGGGGCCGTCGGCGGGTTGAAACGTACTCGTCATCACACACCCGAGCATCTCTCCAAGGAGCGACGCCATGGCAAGGATCGATTTCGGCGGGGTTGAGGAAGAGATCGTCACGCGGGAGGAGTTCCCGCTCGAGAAGGCCCGCGAGGTCCTGAAGGACGAAGTGATCGCCATCGTCGGCTACGGCGTGCAGGGGCCCGCGCAGTCGCTCAACATGCGGGACAACGGCTTCAGCGTCATCGTCGGCCAGGCGCCCGAGCACGGCAGCTACTGGCAGAAGGCCATTGACGACGGCTGGGAGCCGGACAAGACGCTGTTCCCCATCGAGGAGGCGGTCGAGCGCGGCACGATCGTGCAGTACCTGGTCAGCGACGCGGCGCAGAAGCTGCTCTGGCCCGTCGTGGAACCGCGCCTGAAGGCGGGCGACGCGCTCTACTTCTCGCACGGGTTCTCGATCGTTTACCGCGACCAGACGGATATCGTTCCCGCGGACGACCTCGACGTCATCCTGGTCGCGCCGAAGGGCTCGGGCAGGTCGGTCCGGGACAACTTCCTGGCCGGCAGCGGCATCAACAGCAGCTACGCCGTCCACCAGGACGCGACGGGCCGCGCCCTGGAGCGCTGCCTGGCCGTCGGGATCGGGATCGGGTCGGGCTTCCTGTTCCCGACCACCTTCGAGCACGAGGTCTGGAGCGACCTGACCGGCGAGCGCGGCGTGCTGATGGGCGCCCTGGCCGGCGTCATGGAGGCGCAGTACAACTGCCTGCGCGAGCACGGCCACAGCCCGAGCGAGGCGTTCAACGAGACCGTCGAAGAGCTGACACAGAGCCTCATCAGGCTGGTCGCGCAGAACGGCATGGACTGGATGTACGCCAACTGCAGCACGACGGCGCAGCGCGGCGCGCTGGACTGGCGGCACCGCTTCCGCGAGGCCGTCGAGCCGGTCTTCGACGAGCTCTACCGCCGCGTCAAGGACGGCACCGAGACGGCGATCGTCATCGAGGCCAACAGCCGGCCGGACTACGCGGAGCGGCTGCGGGCCGAGCTGGACGAGATCAAGAACTCCGAGATGTGGCGCGCCGGCGCGGCCGTGCGCGGCCTGCGGCCCGAGAACTGGGGCAAGACGGAATAGCAGACATGCCTGCTCGCCTTCCGCACGCGGGGGGCAGCACCAGGGATTCCGCGTGCTGCCCCCTTTCTTTCGCGTCCCCCCGCCGCGGCCGGGGCGGCGTCGCGCTGGCCCGCGCCCTGTTCGCGCTGGCCTGCTGCCTCGGGCCGGCGCGGGGCGCCGCCGGCGAGCCGACCCGGCTGACGGTCGTTGACCCCCTCACGGCGGTCGCCGGCCCGGAGGACCTCCAGGGCGTCGAGGGCCTGGAGGCCATCCGGCTGGTGGGGCCGCGCAACGGCGTTTGCTCGGCGCAGGTGGTCGCGCAGGGCTACCCGCCCGCCGCCCTGGCGGCGAGCGTGAGCGCGCTGACATCGGCGGCCGGCGCCATCCCTCAGGACGCCGTCCGGATTCGCTACGCCCTCAAAAGAACTCCTGAGAAGGAGTACGTCTACCCGGGGGCAGCGCACCCGACGGCCGCGTTCACGACGCGCTTCGTCAGTGGCGTTTACTACGACGTCCTGGCGGGCGAGCCGCCGCCGGGCGAGGACCTGGTGCCGATCTGGGTTACGGTCTCGATACCGGCGGACGCACGGCCGGGGCGCTACTCGGGCACGCTGCGCGCGTGCGGGCGGGAAGTGCCGGTCGAGCTGACCGTCTGCCCGTGGCGCTGTCCGGACCCGCGGGACTGGGTCACGCACGTCGGGCTGATGCACTCGCCGGAGACGCTGGCGGACTACTACAACGTGGCCATGTGGTCCGAGGAACACTTCGCGCTGCTGGCCCGGACCTTCGACTTCATGGGCGCCCTGGGCAACAAGGACGTGGTCATCCCCGTCCTGCACAGCACCTACATGGGCAACCGGGAGGGCATGGTCCGCTTTCGGGTCACGCCGGAGGGCGGCCACGAGCCGGACTTCACGATCCTCGACCGCTACCTGGACCTGTACAAGGAGCACGTCGGCCCGCCGACCGCCCTGATCGTGTACCTTTTCGATCCGGGGAGGATTGACCGGCGCAGCGGCCGCAACAGCATGACGGTGACCCGGGTGGACGCCGAGGGGAAGGCGACGCCCTTTGACGCGCCGGAGTTCGGCGAGCCGGGCAGCGCGCAGTTCTGGAAGCCGCTGCTGGACGGCGTCCGGGAGCGGGTGCAGCGGCTCGGCTGGCCGGAAGAGGTGATCCTGCTCGGGTGGGCCTTCGACGCGATGCCGTCGCAGGCCACGGTCAAGTTCCTCCGAGAGATCGCGCCGTACGCCCGCTGGGCGGTCTGGACGCACGGCCAGGGCCACCCGGTGACCATAGAGGGAGACGTGCGGCTCATCGACGGCATGAGGGTCGCCCGCTACGACATGCCCTGGCTGCCGCGCGTGCGCCCCGAGGACGTCCTCGAGGGGGACGGCATACTGGGCGGCTGGGACCTGCCGGTCATGCAGGCCAGCTCCGCCCGCGACACCATGCTGGAGTACGTCCCTCCCTCGCAGTGGCGCTGCCTGCCGGAGGGGACGGTCGGCACCTCGAACACGGGCCAGCGCAACGACCAGTACGCCGTCCTGCATTCGTTCAGCTTCGGCGGCTTCGCGCATCTCTGTCTGGACTACTCGTTGGTGGGCGACAGGGATCTGCTGTTCGCCACGCACGCCCGTGCCAACAGAGTCGAAGTCCTCTACAGGCGGCACACGTCCCGGACCATACTCGCCCCCGGGCCGGACGGCGCCGTCGCGACCGTCCGCTACGAGATGCTCCGGGAGGGCCTCCAGGAGTGCGAGGCGCGCATCGCCATCGAGAAGGCCCTGGTCGCCGGGGACCTCGGCGATGACCTGGCGCGGCGCTGCACCGACCTCCTGAAAGAGCGGGTGCGCATCCGGACCAAGGACGGGGCGTTCGCGCAGTACGGCTACAGGGAAGACCACAGCGACTACATGCACCGCATCTGGGGCGTTGCGCCGGACTGGCAGGACCTGGCCGAGCGGCTCTTCAACCTGGCCGGCGAGGCAACGGCCGCCGTCACGGGCGGCTGAGCGCAGCCGACGCCTCCAGGAGCGGCCCGGCCAGGCGCGGATGGTCCCGCGAGAGCGCGTCCAGCGCCTCGCCGCCCGCCGGGCCCGCGCCCAGCAACATGAGCGCGGCCCGCATGGCAAGGACCGCCTCCGCCTGAACCGGCGCCAGGCCGGCGTGCATGGCCAGGGCGTCCGCCGCCTGCTCCGCACCCCGCGCGGAGTCGAACGCCAAGGCCAGCGCCCGGCGGAGGGTCTCGCACCGGACGGCGCCGCCGTCCTCTCCCGAGTCCTCTCCGGTCAACCCGAGCCCGCACAGGACGATGCGGGACGGCGTCCTGCCGACCTTCAGGTACGACGCGAGCCGCGCGCCCGCCGCGTCGGCCTGGCCGCCTGAGAGCGGGCGGAGACCCGCAAGCCCGACGGCGAACCGGATCGCTTCCTCGCGGCTAAAGTGGGGATCGAGGGGCAGGCCGACGGCGCCTGCCCGCGCCCGCATCCGCTGCCGGGCTCCCTCGCGAACGAGCGCGTGCGCGGCCCGGTTCAGGCGAGGGTCGGACGAGTAGCGCTTGCCGGTGTTCAGCCAGTCGAAGCCGAGCGCCAGGCCGACAGCACAAAGGGCGCCGCACAGCCACGCCGCCCACGCCCCTTTCCGCTCTGCGGGGGGATCGCCCATCATCGGCTCCGAACAGGGGAAACGGGCATGGATTATAGTCCGGCCCCCGGCCGCTCACAAGCCGGGTTACCTTGCCCGGGCCGGCCGCGCGCGTATAATACCTGGTGTCAACCATTCCCAACGCCTGAGTGTACCATGACGTCGGAAACCGCCATAGACCCCCGCCACCCGGTGACGCGGAAGCGGAAGCCCCCGCCCGTCCCCGCCTGAGCCACCGTTGACCCTCCAACTCGTATCACGTTACAGGAAGGCGCTCAAATGTCCGGACACTCACACTGGGCGGGAATCAAGCACAAGAAGGCGAAGGAAGACGCGAAGAAGGGCAAGGTCTTCAGCCGCATCGCCAAGCAAATCATGACGGCTGTCCGACTGGGCGGCAAGGATCCCAACATGAACCTCGAGCTGGCCTACGCCGTCGAGGCCGCCAAGGCCGTCAACATGCCCAAGGAGAACATCGAGAGGGCCATCCTGAAGGCGGCGGGCGAGCTGGAGGGCCAGCACGTCGAGCCGGTCCGCTACGAGGGATACGGCCCGGGCGGCACGGCAGTCATGGTGGAGGCGCTGACGGACAACCGCAATCGCACCACCTCGCACGTGCGCAAGATATTCGAGAGCCGCGGCGGCGAACTCGGCACAAGCGGGTGCGTCGCCTGGGTCTTCGAGACGAAGGGCCTGGTGATGCTCGCGCTGAACGATCGGACCGAGGAGGAGGTCTTCGACGTGGCCGTCGAGGCCGGCGCGGAGGACTTCCAGCCCGCCGGGGACGTTTACGAGCTGACCTGCGACCCGAAGGACCTCGAGAACGTCAAGGCGGCGCTCGAAGGGAGCGGCATCGCGCGAGAGTCCGCCGAGATAACCCAGGTCCCCAAGACCTATGTCGACCTGGACGCGCACGACGGGCGCAAGATGCTGGCCCTGATGGACGAGATGGAGGACGACGAGGACGTCACGAACGTTTACGCCAACTTCAACCTGCCGCCCCAACTCGTGGACGAACTCGAGGCGGAGTAATGAGGTGCAAGGACCGACGCCGCCGGCCGGCGCGCCTCAGCGCTTGCTGAACTGCGGGCTGCGACGGGCGCCGCGCTTGCCGTACTTCTTGCGCTCAACCTTGCGCGCGTCCACCGTCAGCAGTCCCTCGTCCTTGAGGGCGTCCCGCAGCGAGCTGTCGCTCTCCAGCAGCGCCCTGGCCAGGCCGAGCCGAACGGCTCCAGCCTGTCCGGTCACGCCGCCACCGCGGACGCGGACGAGCACGTCATAGCGGCCCTGGTTGTGCGTGACCCGCAAAGGCTCCCGCACGGCCACCTGGTGGTCCTCGCGGGTGAAGTACTCTTCCATGTCCCGGCCGTTGACCTGGATCCCGCCGGTGCCGGGCCTCACGCGGACGGCGGCCACGGCAGACTTCCTGCGGCCCGTGCCCCGTGCGTAGTCCTCAGGTGTCAGCTTCCTCTTCGCCATGATTCCTCTTCACTCCCTGCAACGGCCGCGCAACGTCACGTTTCCAGTTCGGCAGGCTTGTGATTGGTGTGCGGATGGTCCGGGCCGGCGTAAACCTTCAGCCGTTTCAGCATCGCGTCGCCGAGCTTGTTCTTAGGCAGCATCCGCCGCACGCTCTCCGTGAGGACCCTCTCGGGATGCTTCTGGAGCATCTCCTTCACCCCGATCTGCCGCAGGCCGCCGTGGTAACCGGTATAGTGCTCGTAAACCTTCTGGCTCGGCTTGCGGCCCGTCAGGTAAACCTTCTCCGCGTTCGTCACGACGACGAACGCCCCGGTGTCCGCGTGCGGCGTGTAGTCGGGCCTGTCCTTGCCCATCAGCGCCATGGCCAGCCGCGTGGACAAACGGCCCAGCACCTGGCCGGCCGCGTCCACGTGGTACCAGCGCCGGTTCGTCTCGTAGTCTTGTTTCCTGGCAAGCGGAGTCTGCATGGGTTACACACCGGAAAGATTGCGCCCGCGCACTCCCTGAGCGCAGCGGATGGACAGAACACAAGTATAAGGCAAACGCGCGGGACTGTCAAAGGCATTCAGCGGGGAGGCACCGCGCTCACCCGCCCGACCCGGCCAGGTAGCCGCCGTCCAGCCGCTGCAGCGTCTCGGCGTGCCGCTCCCGGCCCGTCTCGCGCAGGCGCTCGCAGTACTGCTCCAGCGAGCCGCGCGTGTGGAACGGCCCGCCCTCCGTCATCACCGTCCGGAGCGGATCTATCCGGCTGGTCGAGCGCGACATCATGTCCGCCTGCCACCTCTCCAGTATCGCCAGCCCCCTGTCGGCGATGTCCGGCCGCTCCTCGACCAGGTCGTGGGTCTCGTGCGGGTCCTCCTCCAGGTTGAAGACCATCACCGGCGGGAAGTCCTTCATGCCCGTGTGATAGGTCCGCACGACAAGCCACGGGCCGAACCGGACGCTCCGCTGGCAGCTCCAGGCGCACTGGCACACGACCAGGTCGTCGCGGCCCGGGTCGCCGTCGCGCAGCGCGCCGGCGAAGCTGCGCCCCTCCCACCGCGCCGGCCGCTCCCCCTCCAGCAGGTCCATCAGCGTCGGCGGCAGGTCGTAGTTGTAGTGCAGCCCCTCGTTGACCCGCCCCCCTTCCACGCCCGGCCACCGGATGATCAGGGGCACGCGGCTGGTGATGTAGTCGGCCGTCTGGTGGTCGCCATAGACGTTCAGCTCGCCCTGGTTCTCCCCGTGGTCGGAGCTGATGATGATCGCCGTGTCCTCCAGGACGCCCCTGGCCTCCAGCGCCTCCAGTATGCGGCCGAACCAGTCGTCCGCGTATCGGATGCCCACGTCGTAGCCGTCGATCCAGCGCCGGAAGTCCTCCAGGTTGCGGATCTCAGACGGCGCGCGCGGTCCCTCCCGCCCGGCAGTGGTGCCATACGGTTCCTGCGCGCTGTGCGGGCCGAAGCCATCGAAATGCTTCTGGATGAGCTCGTCGCTGAGCCAGTCCGGTATCGGTTCCCCCTCGAACGGGTTCCCGTACTCATCGGGCGTCCGGTACGGACCATGGGGGTCCCAGACGTTGACGTGCAGGAACCAGTCGTCCTCCTCGCCGTGTCGGTCTATCCAGTCCAGCGCGAGCGGGACCACCTCGTCCGCGCGCTCGCCCCCGCCCTTGCCAGGGTTGTACATCTCCCGCCAGCCGAAGTAGAACCACCACGCCGAGTGCCGCTCCGCGAACGGGCTCACGCTGACCGGGTAGAACCCCGCCCCGCGCATCGCCATCGGCCAGGAGAACCACTCCGGGTGCTGCCGGAAGCCGCGTTCCCGCCCGACGACGTAAGGGTCCGCCGCCGTGCCGCCGTGCCCCACCACGCCGGTCTGGATGCCCGGCCGACCCAGGAACAGCGCCGCCCGCGAGGGCAGACACGGCGCGTCGCTCGCGTAGTAGTTCGTGAAGACCGTGCCCTCGCCGGCGATCCGGTCGATGTTCGGCGACGTGTCGCGGTGGTAGCCGTAGCAGCCCAGATGGTCCGGCCGCAGCGTGTCGATGTCGTAGTAGAGCACGCGCATGGCGCTCGCACCTCTCCTCGGGAAAGATAACCCAAACACAACGAACCCGGCATTCTACGCAGCCCCCCTCGGCCTGTCAACTTGCGGCGCGACAGCGCCCGCGTTAGCATCGCCCCCGGCCGGAAAACACCCCCGGGTAGCCCCCGGCGTCTCGCCGGGGGTGGCGCAGGTGCACGAACGCCGGGCGAGACGCCCGGCGCTACCCTCGAAAAGGACCGGAGGCGAACCCATGAAGGCGCACACGGAGTACTTCACGTTCAACACGCAGCGGCACCGCGAGTACATCAACATCACCGACCGCGTGGCCGACGTCGTCGCCGCCAGCGGCATCGCGGAGGGCATGGCGCTCGTCTCGGCCATGCACATCACGGCGGGCGTTTACGTCAACGACGCCGAGTCGGGCCTGATAGGGGACATCGAGGACTGGCTTCAGAAGCTCGCGCCGGAGGGGCCGGACTACCGCCACCACCGCACGGGCGAGGTCAACGGCGACGCCCACCTGAAGAACCTGCTGATCGGGCACGAGGTCATCGTCCCGATCACCGACGGCCGGATGGACCTGGGCCCGTGGCAGCAGATCTACTACGCCGAGTTCGACGGCCAGAGGCGCAAGAGGCTAATCGTCAAAGTCATGGGAGAATAGCCGCCCCGACGCCGCCTTGCACAGCGCAGCATCGTCACGCGCGCGAGCCGTTGGAGCCGTACGGAATCCGGTGGAGGAAAGGCCCAAGGGGGTCCAGGAGGTCATCTACAGGAAGGAGAAGTGCGGGGCGGCCGACCGTCACACACACGGCATGGCCTCGACGCCCCTGCGTCAAAGGACCCCATTCCTGGACAAGTACACAATCAGCAGGATGATCCAGACTACGTGTAGCGCCATGAAAGAGATGAAGATCCATCGGGGCTGGGGCCCGGCCTTTTCCTCCCGTTGGTCTGCTTCGGGTCTTGCAGCGTTGCGGGCACCCACTCGGGCGGCATTGCGCGCGCCCAGCACGAAGTACCAAAGGGCCAAGAGGGAAAGCCCCAGGACGTAGATTGCGATGGCTGGGACAAGTCGTGCTCTGAGGTCAGGGTCCAGGTCCCGAAAGAACAGCAGAAACAGCCCGAGAACGAAGGTGCCTGCGATGGTTGGTACGCCTGCATACGTTTGCGTGAGCCACTGGCCAAGGCACAGCTTTTCCGACGTTTTCATGGCGCTTGCTCCGTTGAGGTGAGGAGTGTGTCAGCCCTGTTTCTCAGGCACCTTCCAGCCGCTCAAGCCTGCCGCAATCGGGCAAGTTTCTCTCGCAACACTTGGCGGAGTTCGACAGCAATGGCAATCAAGGAGGGACTATCCTGATTCGCCTCCTCAAGAGTTGAATCCAGGTCTTCCAAACCCTCGTCAAGCGCGTATGCGAAGTCCTTCCAAGCAAGCGCTCTGCGTCGGCGGTGGCGAGTCGCGTCTGTCACGTCATCCAGAACTTGGTCGAGGCTCATGCGGAGGTCGGTCAGCTCTCCATCAAGCTCTCCCTTACTCGCATACCATCGGTGAGCTATGTCCTTGATTCGCTTCTCAAGGGCGGCGAGAAGCTGCATTTCCTCTTCGGCACTGGGTACGCGGTAGCTTCGGCTCTCGTAGTCCTCCTCCCAAGCACGGGCAATAGGTTCTGGCAACGTGGAGGCCATCGAAACAGACAAGCCTGCTTCGCCCCCATCAAAAACGTTCACCAATGTGCCCGTGCCGTCGCTGGATTTTCCATACTGGTGGACCAGTGACCACTCCAGGTTCCAGGCTTCCACTTCCGTGAAGTCTCTCTGGACGATCTCCACTGAGTAGCCCATGGGAAGGGAATCGACTTTGGCTTGCCACTCCGATGATCTGCCCTGCTCTTGGTTGGCACGATCTCCCTTGCCCTTACCCACGTAGAAGGGAGTGCCTGTAGCCTTATCACGGTGCAGGTACACGTAGAAGCTACGATCCAGATCATCTGTCACGATCGGCGCCTGCCGGGTTGGGGTCAGGCTGGATTATAGCACCATGCCGGCAGATGTCGAGCGGTAGTCGGAGGCTTACCGACTGCGCAAGTTCAGCCCCATACGTTTGGCGGCGCGCCACGGGGGAGGATGCAGCCACAAGTGCTAAGCGACGCGAATGCGGTGGCCGCCGTTGACTGTCAACTGTGAACTACCAACTACCAACTGCCCTGCGGCCGGCCCCCTGATTCACCGCTCGGCGCTCGCTGCGGCGACGCGGCCGGCCATGTTGTAGAGCCGGGCGGTCAGGCGCATCCACTCCGGGTAGGGCGCCACACCCCAGAGGAAGCTGATGCTCGTGCGGACTTTCGCGGTTGCGTATCCCAGGTTCGTCCAGGTCTTCCAGCGATGGCGGAACATCTCCGTCAGCAGCGCGCGGGCCTCTTCGGCCAGCGCCGGGGGGAGGTCGCCCTCGACCAGGGCGCGCTCCACGACCACGCGGGCCTCGGTCTCCTGCAGGCCCTCGCGCAGCATCTCGAAACGCACCGTCGGCAAGGGGCCGTCGGGGCCGGGCTCGATCACCGACCCGCTGTTCTGCCGGTGCAGGTTGCCGGTGACACGGGGATTCAGAAACAGGTTGCGGTAACTCGGGTAAGTCGTGCCGGGCAAGTTCCAGAAGTCCAGGGCCAGGAAGCCGAAGCCCGCCGAACCGGTGTGGCTGTCGTGACCGGTCTGGCGGGAGCCGAGCATCAGCCCGTTGGGGAAGCTGCGCCACTGGTTGGGACGCATGTACTTCAGAAGGATGTTCCGCCCGGAGCCCCGGATCGGCTTGCCCTGGTTCCACCCGCCCTGAAGGTGCGGCTCCACCTGCCCGCCCCCCTCGCGCTCGCGGAGTCTGTGGCGAGGGAGGTAGGGATGGACGCAGTTGCCGATTATCATGTCATCCACGACAATCGGTTCGTCATCTTCGTATCCCTGGAGGGGCGGGTCGCCCTTGCCGTGCGACCAGGCCACCCAGGCTATGCCTGGGACGATCCGATTCCAGGCTTCGACGACCTCGTGGCTGGGGCGCTGGTCGTCGGACAGGCCGACGTGGACGATGTCTTCGGGCCAGCCCTGGTCTGCGACCAGGCCGCGCAGGCCCGTCATGAGCCGCCCCCAGAACGCCTCGCCCCCCTCAGCTTCCGGACCCGGGACCGCCCGCTTCGCCCCGTCCACGAAGACCTGAATGTTGCTCCGCCGGCCCCGTCGCGACGATTCCATCCAGTAGTTCATGATGACGTAGGACGGTTGTCCCACATGCTCGGCGAACAGCTTGACGTAACGCTCGGCGACGCGCAGGTCCGGCACAATCTCGCCGTCCCGCTCCGTGAACTGAACCAGCGCCTCGCACTGGCCCTGCCCCAGCTCCGCGTTGGTGTGCAGCCAGAGCTCGTCTGCGCCCAGCGTCCCGAGGAACTTCATCTCCTGCTCAATCAACGCCCAGTGCGCCTCGCTCCAGAACTCTACCTCGTAGTGGAGGGCCACCAGCTCGTGCGAACTGACGATGCCCACGTGCGTGGTGAAGTCGGCAGGTTCGGGCGCAAGCCAGCCGGAAACGTGCAGGCGCACCGGCACGGATGAATCGCCGATACGGAGACGGCCCGTATAGACGCCGGCTCCGGCGTCGGCCGGCACGGTGGCGGTCACCCAAACGGGATGGACCTCCGCCTCGGGGTCGGGTGCCGGTCGCAGCCGGTCGTAATACGCGTGCAGGTAGTTCGGGCCGTACACGGGGTGGTCTTCGCCGGTCTCCCGTTCTTCCCGGATGATGACCCCGAAATCCCGCTCTATCCAGGCGTAGCGGATTTGCACGGAGGCGGCGGGGAACGTGACGCCGCCCGCCGTCAGGGGTCCTATCTCCACGGGCTCTCGGTCGGCGCCGGGGCCGATGAGGACGACCTGCGCCGAGCCGACGCCGCCACGCGGGGCGGTCAGCAGCAGCTCGGTGCACCCTGGGGCCTTCCGCGCGCTCTCGGCGTCATAGATGGGCTCCAGCGGGTCCGCCACGCGCACTTCGACGGCGCGTGCCGCCGCGCCCGCGCCCGCCACCAGCAGCCAAGTTATCGCCAGCGCCCGCCCGAGGGCGCGCCGTATTCCCTGCAACCGACCGCACGATGTGAGCGTCAAGATTCCCCTCCCGAGATTGTTATGAGAAGCCCTGCTCTGTTGAAAACGTTGTAGCCGTTCACGGGTTTTCGGTCAAGCGGCGAGGAGTAAGGGTGCAGGTTGGCCGGTGAATTGGGCATGAAGGGCGCTGTGGAGGAACACGAAGACAGGTCGGTCAGGTTCCGAACGGTGCACGTGACCTCCACGGGCAATCCGTGCCCGTCACACGCGCAACGTCTCGCCCCCTCCGCCGGGCGGGAAGGCTTCGAGCGCCGGACCGACGACCTCCGACAGGAACTCGTCCACCTGCTGCGGCGCGCGGCCGATGAAGTTCTCCGGCGCCAGCATCCCGTCCAGCGCGTCCCGCACGGCGGCGAAGGCCTCGTCGGCGCAAATCCGCTCCATCAAATCGTTTACGCCGTCGCCGCCCTTGACGCGCTCGGCCGCCGCCATCGAGTGCCGCCGGATGCGCTCGTGCAGCTCCTGCCGGTCGCCCCCCGCGCGAACGGCCGCCATCAGGATGTTCTCGGTGGCGATGAAGGGCAGTTCCTCGGCCACGCGCCGCGCGATCACCTTGCCGTTGACGACGAGCCCGTCGGTGATGTTGGCGCACAGGCGCGCGATGGAATCCGCCGCCAGGAACGCCTCCGGCAGGGCCAGACGCCGCACGGCCGAGTCGTCCAGCGTGCGCTCCAGCCACTGGTCCGCCGCCGTGAACGCCGCGTGCTGCACCGTGTTCAGCAGGAACCGGCTCAGCGACGCCATCCGCTCCGAGCGCATCGGATTCCGCTTGTAGGCCATCGCCGACGAGCCGACCTGCCTCGCGCC
>Ga0180431_10002910_pt1 | contig 22441 bp, 33 predicted proteins | sample SS_ome_11_FD_132459 | JGI IMG/M metagenome (GOLD analysis project Ga0180431, IMG submission 132459) | Hypersaline lake sediment archaeal communities from the Salton Sea, California, USA - SS_1_MS_1 metaG | ecosystem: Environmental > Aquatic > Non-marine Saline and Alkaline > Hypersaline >...
AACAAACTCCTTGATTCAATAAAATTTAGTAGAAAAGATTTTAATACAAAATTCAGAAACACTGGATACAAGCCATATAGAGAAGTTTTATATAACGGAAGAAAATATATCTCAACTAACATACTTAAAATATCCAAACTAAAAAAAAGAAAAATGGTTGCAGATTTCACCATAGAGAAAACACATACTTTTTTAGCAAATGGGATCTTAACCAGTAATTGTCACCACGGAAAATCGAACACATGGCGCAGGATTCCAGCCCTATGTTCCAATGCGATTTACAAGCATGGTTTTAGCGGAACTCCTTGGGACTTCGCCAGCCAGAACATTGAACTAGAGGCCGTATGTGGCCCGATCAAACAACGATTGACAGCGAGCGCACTTATCAAGCTAGGCTACCTAGCCCGCCCATATATTACTTTCCATAGGTACGATGGCGCTGGACGCCTCATAGACGGGCAAAATTTGCATACTGTATATGAGAATGGTATAATGAACAATAAACATCGTAATAAGAAAATTCTCGAAGTTGTAGACCACGAATACAGGGAAAACAATGCCAAGCTCCTGCTTGTTGTTCAGAGAATTAAGCATGGCCACATCCTATCAGACCTGCTTCGGAAGCTTGGAATTCATGATCGTGAAATAGGGTACTTGCACGGCGGCTCCAAGGGGAAAGTGCGGGAAGAGGGCCGTAGGGAATTTGAAAAGGGCGACATTCGCATTATGATCGTAAGTAATATTTGGAACGAGGGCATAGATATTCCATCATGTGATGTCTTGGTAAAGGCTGATGCCTACGGTGGTGGCGATGTTTATGAAGGGGAGGGAGTCAGAAGCCTACTTCAGCAAATTGGACGGGTACTACGGAAGCCAATACCGAATGGTTGGGATGATGTTGATACTGAGACCGAACACACTGTCAGGGTACATGACTTCGCAGACAAGTGCCACAAGTGGATTGAGAACTGGACACGAAACAGAATGCGGAGTTGTAAAATGGAAGAGGAATGGGTAGTTGACGTTAAATAAAGGAGGCTTGGTATGTTGACAGCAAAAGAATATCTGAAGCTTTGCAATCATCTTGACACTATGGGAAATATCCCAATCAGCCAACAAGAAGAAACCACTATAACATCTCCGTGCCCTATGTGTCAGTGCAAGAGTCTTCATCCAATTGCATTTGAAGGAGAAATAACTTTTAAAATAGATAGGTTGCCGCCAAAGAGAAAACACCCTGTAATATTTATAAGGTGCGAGTCTTGCGGGTTTATGATGATGTACGATGCAGCGAAGATCTTTCCTGGAAAATATCCTGCAAAGGGGTAACTATGGCTCTGCAAATAATCAGCGAAGAAGATTATAAAAAATTTCAAGAATATCTTGATAAAATAACGAAGGTTTTTGTTGGGCCAACAGAAGATCATGATTTTCAACGATGTTGCCCAATATGCAACGCAGGAGGCATTGAAGCAACTCGATTCGGGACCAGCTTTGCAGTCGCTAATATGCTTCAGGCTGAATGCTCCAACTGTGGGTATGTAATGCTCTTTAATAAAAGGAGAGTTTTTTCAGAGAAGTTTAAAAAGGAGTAGTATATGGAGTGTATGGTTAAAGGGTGCAAAAAATAAATCTGATGAAGGTAACGGGATCCTTTTGGAAGTTCCTATTAATGGAGACAGAATGTTTTTGTGTATGCCATGTTTGGTCTTCATTATTGAAGGGGTTGGGGCGAATAACCAAGTCTTCAGAAATGCAGGTAAAATAATAGAGCATAATATTAATGAAATCTTTAAGGAACTATCAACAAAATAAAACTCGTCAGATTTTTAAATTTGGGCGAGTTTTTTAAACAGATAGGACATCTTGTACAGAGTATTATTTTTAAGAATTAATCTTTTTAAAAGGAGAAACAAATGGTCTGCCCTATTTGTGGAAGACAGATGAAATTTGTAGAATCTAAAATCGAAGAAGGGGCTAGACATCGGTGGCGAGAAACATCCTACTGGGATTGTAGCGTCTGCCTCTTAGAAAATCGGATACCCCTCTATATGCAAACAAAGGAGCGCGATGGCATGACGAGTCTTTTTTCTAAGAAAGGTAAAAAACAATGCAAATAAGCGAGATTGAAAAAATAATATATGAACGGATACGCGAAATATTTACGGCTCCGGCAAGCAAGAAATCAGAAGAAAAAATAGAGGCCCTTGCGGCAAAAATAAGGAAGCTAGGATGGGGGAAAGAAACCACCATTGAGTATTTTGAATACGCGTATAAAACATTGTCGAAGGTTAAAGATAGAATGAAAAGAAGTTCAGTTAATTATTTTATCGCCATAATGACAGGGGATAATAATTTTCTTGGCTTTATTGACTACCTTGCTTCCGCATCAACGGATGAAAAGACTGAGGCTGAGGACACCATTGAGTACAAGGGAAGATCATACATCCCATTAGGCCATAGCATAGGCAACATAGAAGTCCATTATTGCCGAAGAAAAGGCGATGGAAAGTTCATGTTCCTACTCACTGATTATAGCAAGACCCCGCCCCGCATGGGCTACCTTTCAAAATACAATAAAGTGTACCCCGAAAAGAAAATTAAACGTTCCAAGCTTATCCAGATAGCCATGCGGCAGGGTTAAACAAACCCCTTGCATTTTTTCACCACTATGATAAGCTTACCGAATTCACAAACAGTTGGTTTTTGTCGGGGAACATTATGCAAATTTTTGGAGAAAGAACTGTTGATGGAAGCCGGGAAGTACAGGATGCAGAAAGAAAAATACTTGAGTGTGTAAGGTGCGGCGGTTCAGGAGTAACACCTAATTCTATCCTTGGCAACAAAAACTCTTTAATAGCTAAAATACAAAATGGTGCCGACGGAAACGAAATAGAAGAAAGAGAAGTAAGGCTGACAAAAAAAAGAAGAGCTCGCCACGCCAAGAACAAAAAAGAAAATCCTGACAACCCCTCTTATGGCCTGTGCGAATGCAGAATCCAGGCTGAAATTGTTAAGGAAATAATCCGGGGAAATTTACCAGCCTCAACAATAGGCTCAAGGTTCGCAGACATAGTTCAGCGAGACATAAGCGTTATTGACCAAACAATTGTAGACGCCCGCAAATTTGCCCGCTTTTATAGAAGGCGATTCAGCCAAGCAAAGAAGGCATCTATAGGTTGTAATTTTTTTGGACCCTATGGATGCGGAAAAACATTCCTTGCCCAATTCATAGCCAGCCAGATAGCCAAGAAGCGTTACACGGTGCACTACACTCCGCTATTTTTGCTGCTGGAAACAATGAAGAAAGAAAATATAGTCGGCAGCACCCACCTGTACCAGATCCTTGATGTGGACATGCTGGTGATTGATGATATTGGAAATGAACAAATTAACAGACGAGCAAGTTGCGGAGAGCTAGCCTTTTTCCTTAAGCAGCGATCTACCCGCAGAAAGGTTACGTTTTATATCTTTAATAACATGAAGCCTGAAGATATGCGGGAAACATATGACAGCCTATTTTGCTCGGCTTGCAACGAGCATAACATGAATGTCATGTTTAAGACAAAAATACAAAATATTAGAGCCAGAAATACAAGAATTAAAAACTTCCTGACGAAAGTTAATGGATGAACACTTCGCTACAGCGGGAAGTACTAATAACACTTCTTACAGACAAAGAAAAACTCAAAGCGGTAAGACATGACCTCAAGCCGCAATATATTGGCGCGCCGCATCTACGGTGGGCGCTTAAAAAGCTATATAAATATTACGATAAATATAGTGATGTACCGCCCTTCAGTTATTTTAAAACCCGCCTAGAAAAAGACAAAAGACTCAGTAAAGAAGATAAAGAACGCTACTATAAACTAATCAGAAATCTATATAAAAGAAAAGTCAGGGCCAGCGTAAAAGAATACGCCGTTGATGAAATAAATCTTCTAATACAAAAACAAAAAGCAACGGAAATCCTTGAGGAAGCCATACAGCACCTTGAGGATGATAAAATAGAAGAGACCATCAAGGCCGCTGCGGCCATGACAAAGGTAAAACTATTCCAGAGTGAATATGAAATATCAAACTGGATTAATGATTGGAAAACCCGCCAAGAGCTTCGTAAAGAAAGAAGAGATAACCCATCATCTTCAGGAGTTATTAAATTTCCATGGAGTACACTTAACAGAGCTATTGGCGGCATACAGCCAGGAGAAACCTGCTGCTTTGCCAGTACCACAGGCGTTGGAAAGAGCATAGCCCTGATTCTTTGCGGCAAGCAAGCTTTTTTAGACAACCATAAAGTGGCGCACTTTGTAACAGAGAACAGTCTATGGCAAACGGCCCAGCGATATGATTCGGCGCTACTCGGTGTTGAATACGACAAATTAAAATATTTCAAATTTAAAAGAAAGGAATTAAGAGAACTCAATGATCTTATAAGACAAACAAGAAAGTATATTGGAGAAAATCTAAGGATTATAAAAATACAACCCCGCAGGGCCAGCATTGTTACAATAGAAAGAGCTCTTGGTGAACTTGAGGATTCTGGTTTTGTTCCCAACTATTTAATTGTTGATAGCGCCGACCATATGATTGCCGAAAGACAAATAAAGGAGTACAGACTTGATCAGGCTGAGGTTTATTGGGACATTAAAACAATAGCCGATGTTAGGAAAATACCATCTATTACCAGCACGCAGGTTGCAAAACAGTATAAGGGAAAGAAGAGTGGAGCAGAAGCTCTTGCTGAAGCATACGATAAGGCAAGAATATTAGATCTAGTGTTTACCATGAATCAGCTAATTGATGGCTCGCCGGAATTACTATTTAAAGTTGCCAAAGCTCGTGACGCAAAAGGCGGGCAAGAACTTCGCATGATTGCAGATTACGGAATCATGTCTTTACGGGAGATTAAATGAAATATGAAAAACGAAAGGGCCATTGACAAGGCAGTTAATATTTTACATAACAAATTAAATCTTTTAGATTCACTTATGAAGGGAAAATCTCATGAGCAAAAAACATGGCGGAGGAAATCGAAAAAGAATAGCAAAGGTGAAAAAGAAGCCCCAAAAGAAAGTAGCGGGTCGTCCAGTTGGAACAGCTAGTGATAGACCAACGCCGAACTCCCCGGCTACATTTGGAAACCTGCAATCTATGCACAGTAAAATAAGTGATGAAATTAACCGCGCCATAAAGAATTTGGAGCTTCGCTACCGTATGGAATTTTCCACCCTTCAGCAAGATTTAAACTTGATGAAGGCTAACCAGATAACCCTGCAAACCATACTTAAGGAATACGAGCTCGTTGACCAAAAAGCTTTCATGGATAAATTTAACGAATATATGAAAACAAAGGTTGGCCTCATATATGATGGCCGCATGGAGGGCGTTACCGTTATTGAAATGTTTAACGTTGGCAAACCGCCAATTGAGACTTGCCCAATCACAGAACACGCCGGGCAAGGACCAGCAACGATTCTCAATATGTAGGAGCCACTATGCTTCACTGGATTAAACTCCGCTACTATTATATCAGATTTAGAATTTCAGGTTATCGCTTTGCCATATGGCACTGGTGGAACATGGAAAAATCATGGCTCTATTATATAATTCAACGAAAGATAAACTACATTCCAAAAAATGAATTTCATAGGTGTCTCAATTTAAATTTTTTTTTAATGTCGCCAAAACTTGGTAAAAAAAGACTTGATTTTTATTCTGAAGACCTGGCAAAGCGAAGAGCCATACGCCACCAGCAAGATTTTAAACCTTTTAGGAGCAATTATGTATAAGACTAACAATATGTATTATGACGGAATACCCTCCTTTTTGCCGATAGGAATTAACACAGATAGCCTTGTTGATATAACCCGCGTGGGAGATTGCTGGCGAAGATTCATAGACCCTAACACGGGCAAGGTGCATGATGGGGCCGAATACTATAAGAAATACCAAGAGGAAATGAGGAAACGAAGCAACTAATGGGAGAAGCCAAATGAAACTCGTGCGTATTGAAAAAGATGTAGAGTTTAACTCTGGAACCCCGTACAAGAAAAAGCTTAAGGCAGGGGAATCCTATATGTTTAGCGATAGGTTAGCCCAAAACACAGCGCACAGTTATCCTGAATATTTTGGCACCAGTGCTGATCTTCGTTCGGTGTATAATCAATACCGCGGACAAAACCTTAATGGAAAATCGCTAATGTGTTGGCGGCATGGCGGCATTGGAGACCTTATGTTTATGATGCCATGCCTCCGCATATTAAAGAATAAATACCCTGAGTCTAAAATTATGGTTGGAAGCGGGCCGCGCTTTATAGATATATTTAAAAACATCCCATACATTGACGTATTAACTGTTCTTCCAATCAGCTTAACCACCATAAAGAATTCAGATTATCATTTACATTTTGAATCCATTATTGAGGACGACCCTACGCGCAAGGCCGAAAAAATGAACGCGTATGATCTGTTCCTTGATCGCTTTGGTTTTGACCCCAGTAAAATACCAGACCATGAAAAGGTGCCAGATGTTTTCCTGACAGACGAAGAGAACAGGAGGGCAGAAGAAATACTCCGAAAGAATAAATTTTTACCACAAAGCAAACCGATAATATCTGTGCAGGTTTCAGCAAGTACACCTATTCGCAGTTACCCTACCAACGAGCTAATAGAGGCCCTAGCTGGTCTTGTCAAAAGAGGGTGCAACATAATACTACTTGGCTCCCCAGACAGCCAGTTTGTTGTCTCAAGAAACATAGCCACGGGAATAGGGGAGCGTACTGGTATAAAGAATGCAGTTCTTAACGGCCCTAATGAAAAATTAACCCTTCGGGAATCAATTTCACTAGTGCGCCATGCAAACGTCATGCTGGCCCCAGACAGCGCCTTTATTCACATAGCCGCTGGCATGAGGGTGCCAATTGTAGGGCTATACGGACCATTCCCAGCTGCCTTACGCATGAAATATTACTACAATGCCATTGGCCTGAACGCCTCAACCGCTTGTAGCCCCTGCTTTACCCACGGGCACAGTCCTTGCGTCAAGGGGGCACCAAGTCCATGCTTTGGTCCCCTGACGCCAGATATCATAGTAAACGCCATATCTTTACTATTGAAGGAGACGGGCAATATTGAACTTACCGATATGAAGTACTATCAACAAGTTGAGTTTGATAAAATCCGTAATGATGTTGAAGAATATATGGTGGGCCACGGCGCAGACTTAGGTGCTGGCTTTACCAAACACAAAGATAACGTCACCACAATAGATGTTAACCCGTTGTGCAGGACCGTAATCGCTGGCGATTATTTCTCGACCAAGCCACATGAGAAAATAGACTTTGTTATTTCCAGCTTTGTTGCCGATACAATTGAAGAGCTAAAGGGTGTAGCGAAAGTTGCTGCCGAGATCCTTAAACCAGGAGGCTACTTCATTTTATATGTTGGCGACACAAATATTGTTAGCAAAATAAGCACGTCTTTTGGAAAGATGTTTAACCTCCGGGCATCATTTAGCAGCACATTGACACAAAAGGAAACCAGTGACACAATATACATGATGAAGGAATTTGAGTTTGTTAAAGAGGCATTCCCCAAGGAGTTTTCTGAAGAAGATTATTTTGCAAAAAACATAGAAGATTTGAACTACGGCTACCTTACCGTATGGAGAAGGAATGAAGAAGGTTAGTTATGAGAGGATAATACGCTCCCTAAAAATCCCCTACAAGCCAACCTATAATGAAGATGAAATGGTTATGCGGTGCATTGATAATGCCTGCCCGAATCCGCACAACCACCTATTTATGAATAAGCGCACCGGGGCATGGATTTGTCATCGTTGTGGTGTGTCTGGCAACATGATTACATTTCTCAGAATACTTAAGAGTATAAATACGGCAGAAGCAAAAAAGATAATAGGCGAAGAAGAGGCCGAGGATGCAATAACACTTAGTCAGCTTAGGGAGAAACTATATCGTCTTAAAGATACAATGGAGTTACTTGAAGACAAACAAGGTCTTAAGAACATAATTTATCCCCCTAAAGTGGCCAAAAAAATTAAAAGAAATGCATACCCATCGGTTCTAATACGGCGGAAAATTCCATACTCCGTAGCGAAATATTTCAGGGTGGCCTATTGTAATAGCGGCAAATATACAAACAGACTCATATTTCCATTTACTTGCAATGGCCATAGATCCTTTGTTGCCTATGCGACCAATAAATATTTAAAACCAAAAACTTTAAATCCGCCGGGCAGTTACAACAAAGATCTACTATTTGGATACGACATTATGGAAGCCCTTGCGGCCAACAAAACAACCCCTATGTGGATGCCAACACAAAAGCGTGAAAAAACCCTCCTAGTTGTTGAAGGAATATTTGACTTTTTGAGGGTTTTATTATATGGTTATAGGTGTGTCGCATTACTGAAGAGTCATCTTAGTAAAGCCCAAGCGACATTGTTAAATGACAGCGGCTATCGGCGCATCGTGTTTTTATTGGATGGCGATGTTACCAATAAACAATATGAAACAAAATTGCGGCACAAGGACTTCATTGACTCAAAGCCTGTTCATATTGCCAGGATACCCAGCCCTGACGATGACCCAGACAAGTTGTCGGCAAAGGAAATAGGTAATTTGATTAAAAATTCCATAAAAAATAGCGAAATCGAAGAAAAATTACTTAAAAGATTAAAAAGAGTTAAAAAAATGTAATATTTTGTTGACAATTTGACGAAAAGTTATATAAAATGGGTAAAATTCATTAAAAAGCGGCAAAACACAACACACGAGCACAGGAGGAATCAAGGATGGCAAGGTCAAAAAAGAAAAAGGAAGAGAAGAAGCAGGAAGAAGAGAAACCGTGCCCGATGTTTGGGGAATTTGACAAGGAAGATAAGGAGTGCGCTAAGTGCGGCATCATTGAACCTTGCAAAGAAGAACAGAAGAAGAGAAAAAGCCGGGAGGAATCAGAACCAGAAGAAGAAGAGGAGGAGGAAGAAGAGGAAGAAGAGGAAGAAGAGGAGGATGAGGAAGAAGAGGAGGAAGAGGAAGAGGAAGAAGAGGACGCCGAGGAAGATAGTGAGGATGAGGAAGAAGAGGACGCCGAGGAAGAGGAAGAAGAGGAAGAAGAGGAGGAAGAGGAAGAAGAGGAGGAAGAGGAAGAAGAGGAGGAAGAGGAAGATAGTGAGGATGAGGAAGAGGAAGAAGAGGACGCCGAGGAAGATAGTGAGGATGAGGAAGAAGAGGAGGAAGAGGAAGAGGAAGAAGAGGACGCCGAGGAAGAGGAAGAAGAGGACGCCGAGGAAGATAGTGAGGATGAGGAAGAAGAGGAAGAACCGAACCCCAATAAAAAGAAAGGCAAGACCATGAGCAAGAAGAAGGAGAAACCCGCCGAAAAAGAGAAGGAGAAGAAAGCCCCAACCAAGAAAACCAAAGCCAAGAAGGAAAAGAAGGAGAAAGCCCCGGCCCCCGGCATGATTGCCGGAACAATGATCCCGGAGGGCTTCGAGGCAATGGTTACGTTCCTTGAAAAAAAGGGCACACTACAACACACCGGGTCTTTATCTCGGTTTAAAGACAAACAGGACCGCAAGCTGTTCTCCTTCTTCAAGTACGGAAAGGTGGGCGAAAACGCCGCGGCCGCCATCGTTTACCGTTCAGGCGACTGGAAGATTCCTGAAGGGGTTGACGGGATAAAGTCTCCCTATCAGAATCACAATGGCGAATGGATTGTTCGTATCCCCATGAAGGGCTGGAAAAAGGCCATTACCGAGCTGATCAGTGCCATTCAGAACCTCCTGGAAACCGAGCCCCCGAAAACCAAGAAGAAGACCAAGAAGAAAAAGAAAGCCAAAGACGAAGAGGCCCCGGCCAAGAAGAAGACCAAGAAGAAAAAGAAAGCCAAGTAGTCTGGCCCCAGCGTGAGTCAAAGGTAAGGGCGTGCGTTGCCAGTCGGCGCACGCCCTACTTGTCTAAACCAAAGGGAGGGCTTAAGAATGATTTGCCCAAGGTGTAAAGCTGTAATGTCAGTAGCAACAGAAACAGAAGGTCGTGAAAAAAGGGTTGTACTGGTATGCAATCGTTGCGGGTATGAAAGGCTAAAGGAAAGGTGGCGCTCATACCCAAGCCAGAGACAAACAACAATTAGCGATCCTGATTACGAACAGGACTGAAATTGCCTTGATTGTGGGGCGGGTATATGTTATATTTATATTCATAAATAACCCACAATTAACCGAGGAAAACAATGACTAAGAAGCAGCTTTGGGAAGACCCCTATAAGCCTGAACACAACCATCTTGTCGAAGAGCTAACTGGCGGAAAAATTAAACGCAATCTCCGCATAGGTTTTAGCTCTTACTGGTTTTCTACTGACCCCAATCTGGAAGACCACATTGATAAGAATAGCAAAGAGGCCATATACCTCCAACACTTCCTAAAGCTCGGGTATGTATACTGGCTAGGCTTAAGTCCGCAGGGTTTTAAAATCAATCACCCGCGCGCTGTAGACTGTAGCCTTGAGTTTAAAGAGAAGCTTCCCAACTGGGACCGTGATACCTTTGGCACTACCCCAGACTATATGCGGGCCTGCATTGAGGGGTTCAAAGGCAAGTATGGCATCAAGCTTCCAGAATTGGACTTTGTGTTCATGAACCTTATGCCGACTTTTGTTCGGCGGAATGCAAGAAATTATGTCTTGCTGCATAAATATGCGGTTCAGGATAAAGTGCCCGTACTTTCATACGACCTTGGCCTGGAGTTGGTTTATCAGGGGGTTAAAGAAGGTGGCCGCACTGCTGACTCAGATGGAGGCAAACTTATGAACATCAGCGGCTATGATTATAGGGATAAAGCCGCCCACCTGAAGATGGCCCCTAACATGGTCCACTTGGTACAGACTGGCAAAGCTGGCTGTAAAATTCTACAAGAAGGGAACCCTCTTTTACGATTTTGTACTTGGTGGTTGCCATACACAAAGCACCTAATCAAGAAACGCCGTGTAATTACCGCCCCAGACGAACTCAGATACCCCTTGGGCTACGTTGGCAATGATAACCGGCGCAGGGGTGCAATAGCCAAGTGGTTCGGCCCACAGCCCAAGGATTTCGTTCACATGTGGGGTGGCAACTACAGAAAAGACCTTGGTATAAGCTGGCCAGAAGATTTAATGAGGAAGCACCCAAATATTGCTTTCCACGGTCCTGTGAATATGGATAGAGTTGCACGGCTATATCAAAAGAGTGTTGCCAGCATGAACATAGCCGTAAAACCTTTCGAGGCCATAGGCGTTCAGGTATGGCGACACTTGGAAGCGCCGTTTGGCGGATGCCCAATTTTCGTGCCATCATCAACAGAGAATGCCAAGTATCTTGCCCTTCTAGATGATGATTGGCTAGTGCCGCAAACACCCGATACCCTGCGAGCTAAAGTTGAAACCCTGAAGAAAAACCCAGACCTTCGAGCACAAATTGTTTACGAGCAGCGTGGTGTTATTAAGAAGCGATATTCAATGAGAAAAAACTTAAAATATTTGTTCAAGGAGATTACCAAAAACCTCGTACCATAGCGAAGGAGCTATTATGCCTAACCGGGCAACGATCAATGAGGGAGCCGCTTTCATTGTTAATATCTTTGAAGTGTGGAAGTCCCTTGATGAACTGGAAGGCAGCAAGTTTAAAAGAGTATATCTTGCCTTTAAAATAGTGCGGTGCCAGCTTATGATTATTAAACACGAGAGGCTATCGCATAGCATCCAATCTACGTTAAAGTTTCTTGAGGGTGAAAGGGTGAAAGTCTTTTACAACAATGAAGAGATAACATATGTTGACGAGGATGAAGATATGTGTTCTTGCGGCTGCAACCATGTAATACAAAGCGAGCTTGAAGAAATCACAGACAGTTTGAAGCCGCCGACCATACACTAAAACTCTTCAGATTTTAAAAATTGGGGACATTTTTTTTGCGAGCAAAGCGTCTTTGCCAGAGTTTTAAAATGCAGGAGTGTTATAATGTCAGAGGTAAGACAACAGATTAGAGCTTCTGCAAGAAATATTTTTGCAGAAAATCTTATTAAGATAAAATTTGTAAGTGGTAAGGATTTAGCTGAATGTGTTTCAATATACTCAAGGATGAAATGCCAGAACTGCGGCTTGTATGGAAGAGCTATTCTCTGCCCGCCCCTGTTAACACAAACATATCCCCAATTTGAGACCATACAGTCCAGCATTAAATTCTACAACAAAGAGGTTGCTACGTCCGCTGTTTTCGTTTTTAAGAATGACGGTACACTTCCTTGGAAACGCAATCCAAAGGATCTTGAACACATTGAGTTTAAGAAGCGAGTAGCCCGCCAGCTTAAAGGGGTTGAAAATGGCAGTGCTAAAGAGATTAACAGGCAGATGCGGCGATTGCAAGTTTCCATGCACAACAATTATGGCAGAGAATGTATTAGCCTCATAGCCGGTCATTGCGACATTTGCCCCGGCAGTCACCGTTGCCCCAACAGGGAAAATCCCCCCTGCCGCATGAAGGGAATGCCCAGCATGGAGGCCACAGGGCTAGACGTGTACGGCATTTTAAACCACCTTGACATAGAATACGAGTATCCGGCGTTAACATATTTAACACAAGTGACATGCTTATTAGTGCTTAAAAATAAAAGGAGGCGTGATGAAGATTAACAGGCTGATTCATCTTAGTGATCTTCACATTGGCAAGGGAAAGAAAGAAGAGAAAAACCTACAAAGAATTATCAATACCCTATTTGCCCGCCGCAATGATCAGCGCTATAATGAAACCAGAGTTGTTATTACTGGCGACATCACTGATTCAGGAACACAAAAACAACTTATTAAAGCAAAGCATTACATTAACATTATCAACGGAATTTTTCCGGTATATCTTGTTCCCGGCAATCACGATCATGGATGGCTTGGAAATTTTTGCCAAGCCGATGCCAAAGGCCGATGGAATGATCACCTTGGCGGATACTTTATGATAGGCGGGGAAGACCTTAGCCTTAAATACGATTCAGCCTTCAAGGCTAGCTTTATAGGCATTAATACTGGCGACCCACATGATAAAGAAATATCAGCCCGCGGCATTGTTACCAAAGACCAGCTTGCAGACATTGATCATTGTCTTATGACTACAAGATATAGTGACACAATAATTGTTTATTTCCATCACCACCCCTTTACGAAAAAATTCTTTTTAAAGATGCGCGGTGCTAATAGGTTAATGAAGTTGCTTAACAGCTACCCAATTGATCTTATTTTATTTGGCCATCATCACAACCTCGGTGTTTGGGATCACACGAGCAACTATACTGCCAGAATGATATCCGCTTGTCAAAAAACAACAGAACCGATATCAGGCAACGAGCTTTCCATGAGCGTTTTTGAATTATTCTTAGACAGGGCCGGGCAAATACAAAAAATAGAAATGTATCTTTACCCCATAACAGGAGTATGATAATGGGCAAAATAGTCGTTCCACCAGCAGAGCAGGCAAAACGTATGGCAATCCGCAAGAGAATGCACCAAGAGCTAATGGCCATGAGGCGGGCGTGCAATGATAAAATCTTTGACGAGGATTTCGGCAACATCCTTGAGACTGTAGCTGGGGTACTAGCGAGAAAGATTCAGTTTAACAACAGCGACCACATTGCTAAGCTTGGCTTGTTATGCGAAAAATTTTGCGATGCCCGCATTGAAGAAATGAAAAGAGCTGGCGAATGGGTTGATGATCCTGAAAATAGTAAATCAGGCCAAAAGACTACTGTAATCTCAACACAAAACTGAGGACAACATGGCCAATAAAAAAATGGGAGAAGAGGAAAGGGTCAATAGGTTCCTAGCCAATAGGGAAGACTTTGAGTTTGAGAAACACAACCGCGGAATTACTCTGATTGATAAGATAACCCTAGAAGGCGTTAATACTTATTTCGATAAAGGATTATTTCGCCGCCTTAAATGCTACCTATATCATTTCAGACAACTCGGCATTAAGGAAACAGATATAACTAAAGAATTTGAAGGAAAGACCCTTCTTGTATACAAGATGGTTAAAAAGAATATAAGTAATTCTCGCAAGTGTCCGTGGTGCTATATGCCAACTGAAGATTTACGAACGCACATAGAAAAAGCACACAATAAAAACCAATACAATCTTCAGTACCTTGAATTCCAGAAAAATCTATATAAAGAACTGCTAAGAATAATAAGAGACACCGATTACTACATGAGTTTTATGTTTCTCAACGCCGGTTGCCAAATGTGCGACAACCCCGTTATGCCGGGAAGGGAGCTATGTTGCAGTATCCCCACCAGTTTCCGCGACAGAGCAAGGTCTTTAAAGATAATGGGAGTTACAGCAGCTAATCTTCCAGAGAAATACCTGATTAAATCAAACATTGGCCACATACTCCTTGCTCCATAAGTGTTTAATATCGTTAATCTTTTTCAATAAAACGATTTAGTTTTTATTTACAATTGCCGAATAATATATTATAATTAGTTAAATCAGGCCAAATAAATAAACAAAGGTTTTTTTGGGATCCCCAAATGGGGAAGTGTGTTATAAAGGTTATGCATAAGGAGAAAAGGTAATGGCGAAGAAAAAATTTCCACCACTGGAAACAATCATCAAGCAAAACACGACCATTTTAACACAGAACGAGCAGATGCTAACACTGCTAGGCAGAATTAATCAGCGACTCGGCGAAGACACTGGGGACATTGAGGAAGGCATTGCAAGCCTTCTCAACCAGTCGGCTTCAGCAAACACTATGTTGAGAGAGCTACTCGGCAAGCCAACAGAACCCCTAGGGGTCCTTTATGACGATGATGAAGAGCATGACCCTGAAAATAATGTTCTGTTCTGTTCATCGTTTGGCGAGTATGAAAAAGATAACCCCGAATGCGAAACTTGCGGAATCAAAGGTCTGTGCCTGGAGAAGTTTGAATCAGACATAAGACTTGCCGTAGAAAAAGCCGGAAAAAAGCCCAAAAAGAAGGGCACTGAGACTCTGACAACAATTGCCCCTGGACCGCTATCAAGAAGGTTTGAGGAAATCATAGAGCTTTATAAAACCTATGATGTCAAAATGTTCTTGGGCAATCATCGACGCGGTTATACCCCACTACACATTCAAGCTGTCAATGGTGGTAATCTTGAAATTCCAATACACCTTAGAATGTATGATACCAAGTTTAATCCTGATACCGGCCATTTCGCCATTACACTTGGCAAAGAGTCAATTAGCGCAAAAGGAAAGCCACGACTATTAACAGAAGCCGCCAAAAATAAATATGTAACAGGAATTTCAAAAGAGCTGAAGGCGCTCAGAGGAATCCTAATTGCTGGTGAAGTTTTTTACGGCAGCGCCACTGTAAACTCCAGCAATACACGAATAACCTTCAACCTCAAGAAAGATAGGTTAACCAAAATCTTCAACAAGATTTTTGGCGATGATGTTCTTTTAGAAAAAATGATGGGCAAAAAACGTAACTCGTGGAAAAAGGCAAAAAAGAAAGTGTTGGAGGAAAATGGCAAGTGAAATTCTCCGTAGAAGAAAATAATATCGCCAATTGTTTTTACCGCGCTTTGCTTGATCACAAAGTACACGGAAGGGCCGAACAGATTCGTGGGACCACAAGGTATGAAATTCTTGACTATACCATATGCCTGACTGATCCAGCACAGAATATTCTGTTCGTACCCTTCCGTGAAAGCAACTTCCCCGCCATAATAGCAGAAACCCTGTGGGTCCTGGCTGGAAGAATAGACATGTACTTCCTGCGATATTATTTGAAAAACGCCATGAAGTACAGCGATGATGGGCAAGTGTGGCGGGGAGGCTACGGCAAACGACTAATCAACTATAACACTATGGATGATGATGGCCACCGCGTTGCCATTAATCAAATTGATAGACTTATTAACTACCTGAAAAAAGACCGCACCACCAGCCGCGCCGTTCTTGTCATACCCGATGGCAGTGATTACCATATGAACGATGAAGACGAACAGCGAAAGGATGAGCCATGCACCATGTTTGTCCAGTATGCACAGCGGGGTGCAGAATTGCACTGTTTTGTTCGTATGAGAAGTAACGACGTCATGCTTGGATGCTTCAATGTAAATCTCATGGAATGGACATTTCTACATCAGATGATTGCCAATGAAATTAATTCACAGGTTGGCACCTATAATGTTAACGCGGTAAGTATGCATATATACGATAATTGGATGAAAAAACTCCCACTTCTTTTATATGCCCAACCAAAGAAAGACGTGTACTCTTTGATTCCGGAGTATAAAATACAATTAACATGGGCTGAATTCAAAAAAGATATTAATATTTTTCTTGCTATTGAGCAAGACATGCGTTCCCATAAAAATATTAAAAGAGCAATAGATATTTTATTTGATAAGAGAATCCACCAAGACCTTATTGACTGCTTTTGCGTCATGTCAATAACAATGTTGCTTAAACACAAACTATATGGCGACCTATCGTTTCCCCTGCGTTTGATTGATGCCCCTGCGTGGCGTGTAGCGGCCTTAGAATACGTTGCCCGAAAATTGGGGCCGCACTATAGGGGGGTGATAGAAAACCTGTCAGAAGCCATCCTCGAAGGGCTAGACAGGGAAAATATCATGCCCTATATAGAACATAGTTGGCATAAACAGGAAATTCTTGACGAAATGGAAGGGGTACGGCGTTAATGAGATGCACATATTGCGGAGCAAACACGCACACAGTAGTTAATTGCCCGAAAACATTTAGAGGAAGCGTAGATAGAAAATATCATGAATATTTAGTTGTAGATCATTTTATAAAAAATTAAAGGAGCATAAAGGGGAATACGAAAATGAAAAAAGCCTGGATATGGTTTTGGTATAATCAATGGACTAGAATATTTGTTGTGCTTATTCCAACATATTTTGTTATTTTGATCCCACTATTAAAGCTCCTTGGCGTTCCAGAAGAAACCTTTAATAAATACTTAGGGTTAATTTATATGGGAATTTTCTGGTGGGCTGTATTCGATAACGATTTTTCTAAGTTGAGACATATAGGGCTTGATGAACACAGGAGGCCACTAGATAAAGGGGTAAAAGATGACTAAGGGGCGACGTAAAGCTTTTAAAATGATGTACGGGCTTGACTCACGGGATAATATCAAACAATGGCAAGTTATCGCTATCCAAAGAGCTGACGGTACGGCCGAGTTGATCCGCGAGCATGGCAAGCTTGGCGGGAAGATTCAAAACCAGCCCAAACCCATTAAGGGCAAGAACATCGGCCGCAGTAACGAAACCACTCCCTTTGAACAAGCCTGCGCTGAAGCCAAGAGCCTAATGCAAAGCAAGTGGGATGAAGGCTACAGGTATGAAGAGCCAGACCCCAACAACCCACCAGATATTTTCCTGCCCATGAAGTGTCACCAATACATGAAGAATCTGCACAAGGTAATATTCCCCTGTGCTGTGCAAATTAAGTACAACGGGATGCGGTGTTTGCCGAGAAAAGAAGAACAAAAGCCATCAAGAGTCCATGTCAGGGATGATTGGAAATATATGCATACTGATCCTGGGGAAAGAATAATGTTTCACTCCAGCGGTAATCAGCTATACCAAGTGCTTGAACGGCACATGGGTCCGCCGCTGATGGAAATGCTTGACCTTATGGATGCCCCTGATGGTGAAGTTTACAAACATGGCTGGCCCCTTGGCAGGATTGTCAGCCGGGCGACCAAACGCTATAAGAGCACAAAGAAGCTTCAGCTATTAGTATATGATCGTGCTCCATATACGGCTGAGTGCAAGAAGGACACATTTGAAAAACGATGGGCTTGGGTTGAGAATACCATACCCCCTAATCACCCCATTATTGTGCGTGCGCCCACATATATTGTTGACAGCCACAAGGATATTGATAGACTTTACAGCCGCTTTATCAAGGCAGGGTATGAAGGCGCTATCATTCGCAACTTGAGGGGCATCTACAGGTTTAATTTCCGGTCAAGTGACATATTCAAGCGGCCTGAGTATTTGCGAAAGGAATTTAAAATAATCGGCGGCAAGGAGGGCACCGGGGTAGATGCAGGGTGTGTCATATTTGAATGCCTCGTTAAGAAGGGGGTCACATTTGAGGTCCGCCCGCAGGGAAGCGTGGCTGCACGACAGCAAATGTTTCGGGACCTGCCCAACCTCATAGGCAAACCCTTGACCGTATGCTTTAAGGAATGGACTGAACACGGTAAACCCCACTGCGGAGTAGGGGAAGCCATAAGAGACTATGAGTAAGTGTAAAGTAGAATGGTGTAGTGGAAAAATAATTAAAGACGGAATGTGCTATAGGCATTGGAAGCAAGTCCATAGGCATGGGCATGTCTTCAGATCCATGTATGATCCAAATGAAATAATTATTGAAAGAAAAATAAGCAGAGTAATAATGCGAAATAGGAAAGGGGAAATTGTAGGAGAAACAGTAATAGATACAGAAGATATACCGAAAATAAAAAAATATAAATGGAGAATGACTAATGGGTATATCAAATCTGGTGAAGAAAATTTGCAAATGTCTAGGATTATTATGAATCCACCAAACAACATGGAAGTTGATCACATTGACAGAAACCCATTGAATAATCAAAAAAGTAATCTACGAATATGTACAAGATCACAAAACCAAATGAATACAAGAAGCAAATTAAACGGCACCTCGAAATATAAAGGAGTACATTGGAATACGAGAAGAAAAGTTTGGATAGCTAAAATAAAAATAAACAGTGCAACCCATCAAATTGGACAATTCAAATCTGAAATTGAAGCCGCCAGAGCATATAATGAAAGAGCTATTGAGCTTTTTGGGGAATTTGCTAAACTTAACCCTATTAAGACAGCAGTGAAAGAGAGAGAGCCATGATTAAAAAGTACAGAAAGAAACCGGTTGTTGTTAGGGCGATTCAGTTCACCGGAAAGAACCACAAAGAGTGTAAAAAATTTATCGGTGACAGGTATGACAACACACTTAATTACCCTAACTGGACAACCCTTGAAGGGGTGATGGCCGTGTTGGACGGTGATTATCTTATCGAGGGCGTAAAGGGTGAAATATATCCTTGCAGGCCTGACATATTTGAAGCGACCTATGAGCCTGTTGAAGATATTGAGGAAACAGTAAATAAAATGCGTGACAATTTAACAGGTCCAAACAGGGGGTGAAAGATGGCTAGGATAATTGTAGATGTACCGGATGGGGAGTATTGCATAACAGAATCAAATGATAAATGTATGGTTTTATGGATGTGGTCCGGACGGTCTGGACAACAAACTCACTATGAATGTAAAAAATTTAAAAGGGGGCTTGAGGCGGTAAAATATAACACAATACCTAAAAAATGCCCCGACTGCCTGGAGGCGTGCAAGGAGGTGGAATGATGGCCGAATTATATAAATGGGAGGATGCAACTACTTATTCACGGGGTGAGCGGGGAAATATTGAGCCTACAGCATGGAAAATAATGGGAAAGCGCCTGTCAATATATATTACCTGTAATCATAGTTATTATCCCGGCGAGTGGATAATGCACTGTTTTTCGCTCGGCCTTAAAGAGATAGAACTTGGAGCAAAAGACCTTAAACAAGCAAAGGAGTTGGCTATATTTATGTGCCTTGAGGTGGTGGGAATTTTTTCTACTGACCTAAATAAAATAAAGGAAGTAACCGATGCCTGACCCTCTCCCCTGTCACACATGCCCGCGGCGGCATAACTGCCCTGTCCTGACCCACGGCACGCCGCCAGAGCCGAAGAACCTGGTCAGGGAAGATGACAAGGACGATCCAGACGAATACTGGGAACAGTGGCAGCGGCGGACGATCTATCAAAGCAAGCCGTAAAGGAGGACAAGCAATGAGGGGAGAGAAGATAAAAGAAGCATTTGATGATATGTGTTCAGGATGTGGCGAACCGGCAAAAACAGATAGTATTTATTGTAGATTAAAATGTCCAGTTACTGCTGGCCGAAATGACCTCGACGCCCTGCTGGCCGACCTGGATGCGACGCAGGAGCGGATTAAACAACTTGAGGAACAGAAAAGGATTGCAGATGAGTACCATCATCCGCATCCTATATAACCAAAAGATAAAGGAGCCTTCCTATGTACAGGAGAGAGCAAACATGAAAGCGGACGTGTTAAAGATTCTGAAGCCGAAACGGATCAAATGGTTCACGCTGGAGCACGATCCGGAGCGCGTAAAACGCCTGTTCCAACAAGCACTTAAAAAGGAAAAGAAAAATGGCTGATTATCTGGTTGGGTTGAAGAGGTTCATATCCGCTGGTACGCAGTGGAGGCGGAAACTGAGGGCGATGCCGTGGACAAGATCCGCGAGAGCGACGGCGAGGGAGCGCATCAAGGAGCTTGAGGACAAAATTACTACTGTTGTAATAAGGAATGATGAGCTTGAAAAACCTAGAATAGAAATTGATAAACGTCATCGAAAAGAATTACAGGAAATTGAACTAAGAGCAAGACAAGCAGAAGAAAGTCTTGAGGATGCTCAAGATCGTATTAGGGAACTTGAACTACAATGTAAGAAGTGTAGATGCCCCGACTTTATCAAAAACGCAGACAAGAATTTGGAAATAATATGTAAAGCTATAAAGGTGCCAGACGATGAGGTGTGAGAAGATAACATATCCATTTGGCGATAAAATGCTTAAAAAGCTAGGGCTAAAAAGGAATAAAGGTATTGAAAATAATATAGACTGGAAAAATATACCAAAACCAGGGACCATATTTTTTGATGATACGAATAAAAATATTATCTTCAATCTTGAAGATTTTGGAATTTATTTTGATTTCCCGGGTATGGCTCTTATTTTTAAATACTCTGATTGTAGGCCAAGGATTAAAAAGGCAATTGACTATACCCATATGTAGTTATATAATATAAGCATATCAAAAAATTTTGCGCTCGGCTGGTGTTTGCGGAAAAATTTAACCTTAATCATAGCGGGATTTGGGGATAAATTCAAGCGCTTTGCCGAGCGCAATTCAACCCAATAAGGAGAAACCCATGCTCATAGGTGGCCAAGAGTTTGACCCGAAATGCCCCGAAGAATGTCCCGGTAAGAAAATGGCTTTCTCTCAGGGAGGACTTTGTCACCGTTGTCCTGTTTTTAATTGTGTTCCCGCCAAAGGAGACACTTTTGTTTTGCTAGAACCAGAGGAATATAGGAAAGATTGGGCAAAAGTATGGCGACAATGGTTTGATGATGGAATGAAAGGATGCCCCGAATTAACATTAGAAATTAAGGAGTAGCAAAAATGCCCGAGTACAGCACCAATCCAGAACACACAATGAAGTTGATCGTTGAGAACGAAGCCAAGAACGACGAAGGCTTGTCCCCGGACCAGTTCATTGAGTGTGTGCATTATTTACTATGCAAGATTCTGTTTAATCAAATTGAGTTAGGCTTAGTTAAGCTGGATACCCGGGAGCGAATGCTTCTGGCCCTGCACAATATAGCGGAGGGCAACTTTTAATGGAAAATGGAAGCGGCCCTGTTTTTCAGGATGATGAAGGATGGTGGTTCTGGAATGAAATATGGGCCGATAAATATGGCCCATATGAAACCGAAGAAAAAGCAAGAAGGGCTTTGAGTGAGTACGTCGAAAAATATTTATAATAATTTATGCCCTCGTGGTGTAGGGAAGTAACTTGTTACGGGACGCTGTTTTGGGTTGCTTTGCATAACACACTTCAGCGAGCCTAGGTAATCGCTGAGGAGCAGCGGGTTAAATTCCCGCCGAGGGCAACTTTTAATTAGGAGAAATAATGGAAATATCACAACCAATATAGAAAGCAGGGGGTGTTATGAAGAAAGAAACAATGTTAGAAGTGGCACATTTGCACGTTCATACAGACTCTTCACTTTTGGACGGAGTCATTAAGCCTAAAGATTTATTACTTGCCGCGGCCAAGAAGGGCATTCCTGCCGTAGCCTTTACAGATCATGGCAATTGTGGATCACATTTAGAAGCACAAATTGAGGGGGAAACTATTGAAAATTGCCCCAAGATTATTTTCGGCAGTGAAATGTATTTTGTTGATGATGTTGATGTTCGAGATAAATCTCAGAAGCGCCGCCACATTATTCTTCTCGCCAAAAATCAGCAGGGCTATAATAATCTAGTAGCCCTGAACAACACCGCATGGCGAGACCACTTCTATTACACCCCCCGCATAGATTTTCCCATTCTCAAAAAGCACCGGGAAGGATTAATATGCACATCCGCCTGTTGTAAGGGCATTATCACAAATAATATGTGTACTGACGATGCTAAGATTACCAAGGAAATGTATCAGGAATCAAAGGATCGAGCAAAAAGATTTAAAAAACTTTTCGGTGATGAT
>Ga0180431_10002912_pt1 | contig 22429 bp, 25 predicted proteins | sample SS_ome_11_FD_132459 | JGI IMG/M metagenome (GOLD analysis project Ga0180431, IMG submission 132459) | Hypersaline lake sediment archaeal communities from the Salton Sea, California, USA - SS_1_MS_1 metaG | ecosystem: Environmental > Aquatic > Non-marine Saline and Alkaline > Hypersaline >...
CTCAATGAGCAGGCTCGGAGCGTCGAACTGCTTGCCGCCATCCTGAGCGATTCCGACAGGTTGTTGTTCGGGCTCAAGTCTAACACGAGGAACATGGCGGATGACCTCGAATCGCTGTACAACCTGCTTCCTGGATGGATCGGCAGGATCCGTGAAACAGTCGAGCAGGTCAAGATTTTCGAGGACGCGGTACGGAGGGGCAAGACCCATGACATGCGATAGTGCCGCAGGCCGCAGCGGCGTTCATCACCGCGGCGATGGCCGCGGTGAAGACTTGACACGCATCACGAGATTCGCTACACTGCATTCCACGGTCTCCGGAGCCTGCAGATTACGGCAGCGCTCCGGAGACGCCTTTCCAGGATCGATGCTCCAAGTCACACACGTCACACACGGGTCACACACCGCTTGCGGATTGTTGTGTGTGCCTAACTCTGCGCGCAAGTCCGCGGGATCACAGGACTTAGGATATCCAAACTCTGTTAGGTCACACACCACAATTTCGATGGTGTGTGACCCTTAAGGTGTTGATATGATTCAGGAAAACCACGATTTCGGCAGTTTTGAGCGCCTTATAGCGGGCGCGCAGGGGGTGTGTTGTTTGACGTCGTACACTGTAATAGGGGTGTGTGTGTGACCTTACCCTATATGCCCCCTTCTATATATATAGCGTTCAAAACTTAAGTACCTGAAATCACTGGACAATCGGGATGTCTAAGATTGTTCGGACAGGCTAATTAGGATTGCCTAACACACACTTTTACCTTGTTTCTGCCGAGTGACTTCCTAGGATATTGTGTAGAAATAGGGCCTAAACGGCCCCAAAGTGACACACGGGCTCTCGGAGACGTGTGTGACTTCACGCGTTTGAGGCAGATTTCGGCCCGATCGGCGCGCTTGACGGATCGGCGCCGGTCTGGCAGGATGGAGACTGTGGATAGGAGGACTGCATGCACGAAAGATCGACGGCCAAGATCAAGGACCTCAAGCCCGCGCCGTACAACCCGAGACGAATCGACGAGAAGGCGCTGGATGGGCTCAAGGGGTCCATCCGCAGGTTTGGGCTCGTGCAGGAGATCGTCGTCAACAGGCGCAGCATGACGATCGTAGGCGGGCATCAGCGCGTCAAGGCGGCCATGGACGCCGGGCTTGCCGAGGTCCCGGTCGTGTACGTCGACCTCGACGACGGAGAAGAGGCTGTGCTCAACGTGACTCTGAACAACCCGGAGATCCAGGGCTCTTTCACGGACGGGGTAGACGGTCTGCTCGAGTCGATCGATGTAGACGATGATCTGTTCTCAGACGTAGGGCTCGACCTGCTGATCGGGAAGGAGGATGACGCGCCGCATCTCGACGAGGAGCACGTGGATCTGACATCCGTGCCGTACAGGCGCGTCAACGTTCTGGTCAGCGTTCCTATCGACATGTGGGATGGGGAGATCGTCGAGCTGTTCAGCCGGATCCGGGAAATGGACGGGGTCGAGTATGACCAGAACGCTAACTGACAACTCTCATCCGGCAGACAAGGTCGAGATGCGTTTGTCTAGGCTTCCTCAGCTGGACAGGCCGATAAGGGTCCTTGACGCATTCGCCGGACGCGGCTTGATCTGGAACGAGGTCCGCAGGCGTTCCGATCTGGACATCGATGTTACGTCGATCGAGAAGGATCGGTACAAGGCCGCGCCTGGATGCCTGATCGGAGACAACGTCAAGTTTATGCGCTCGATGGACCTTTCCCGATTCGACGTGGTCGACCTGGACGACTACGGAGTCCCGTTCGATCAGGCCGAGGAGCTGTTCAGGCAGCACGGGGTGAAGCCATTCGAATGCGTAGTGCATGTGACTGCTATTATGCGTGCTTTGGGATCCGTTTGTTACGGCATGTTGAAGTCGGTCGGAATCTCTGCGCGCATGGTCAAGAGATCCAGAACGCTCGTCTCCAGAAGGGGCGAAGAGATCCTCTTTCGCTGGCTTGCATCGCGCGGCGTTCGAAGCGCGGAGGTCAGGAAGGATGCAGGGTCCAAGCTGAAGAAGATCTATTTCAGTTTCCGCTTGACAGAAGCATTGCAAGATGGTAGTATGCTCGTAGACATCAACCAAGGAGGATGACATGTCAGGAATCTACGAGCCGAAGGGGCGCGCGAGGGAGTACTCTCCGCTGGCGCTCAACCTCTACCACGGATGCGATCACGGGTGCGCGTACTGCTACATGCGGCGCTTCCGCGGCGGCCCGGCAGTCTCTCAGGCCATGCCGATCAAGAACATTCACGGGATCCTTCCGCATACCTGCTTCATGCACCGGAAGACGGACAAGCAGGTTCTGCTCTGCTTCTCCTGCGATCCGTATTGCTCCGCCGACGTCGAGTTCCGCGTGACCCGCTCCGCGCTCATCGAGATGAGCGACCAGGAGATCCCGACCGCAATCCTGACCAAGGGCGGCATGCGTGCCCTGCGGGATCTCGACGTCGTCGAGACGATGGACCGCGTTGCGGTCGGCGCGACCCTGACATTTCTCGACACGGACGACTCGCTCCGCATCGAGCCCGGCGCGGCTCCTTCGCAGGAGAGGCTCGCCATGCTCGCCGCGTTCCACGACACGGGAGTCAGGACCTTCGTCAGCTTCGAGCCGGTCATCGATCCGGACCAGACGTTGGCGCTCATGGAGCTGAGCGCGCCGGACGTCGATCACTTCAAGATCGGCAAGGTCAACGGGTGGAGCGACGGGCGGCGCGTCGACTGGGCCGACTTCCTGAGCCGAGCGGTCGAGCTGTCGGAACGGCTCGGAGTCGACTACTACATCAAGAAGGACCTGTACGAGCAGGGAGGGCGTCCTCCGTTCGTGACGCCCGATCACCTCGATGCGGACAGGTTCGCCGTGTGAGAGGAGCGTAATTTGCCTAGGCGTAAGGGGTCCGGACCTCCTAATCACAAAATGACCCCTGCAGCGATGGAGAAGCTCGACCGTCAGCGCAAGGCGGTCGAGCTTCGCATTATGGGGCTCACCTACCGGCAGATCGCCGAGAAGCTGGGCTACAAGTCGACGTCCAGCGTGCAGAAGGCGCTGCAGGCTGCGATCCGCAAGACGCTGCAGGAGCCGACCGACGAACTGCGCGCGATGGAGTCGGCCAAGCTCGACTTCATCTGGAAGGGCATGCTGTCGAACCTGCAGGCCGACAAGCTCGACTACAAGGCTTGGGAGATGCTCCTCCGGGTCATGAATCGCCGCGCGGCGCTGCTCGGTCTGGACATGCCTGCGCGGCGCGAGATCTCCGGCCCTGACGGCGGCCCGCTGCGCATAGACTGGCGCGCGCAGCTCGCATCGGCGCTGGGAGACGACCGGGCGGCCGATGCGCTGGACAAGTTGGCAGAGGCGATCGATGACGGCGGCGCGGACGACGCAAGCGGCGGATGAGGCCTGGCGGCTGAGCCTGGCCCTGTTCGCTCACCGCATCAGCGGCTGCTCGTGGAAGCCGTACCGCCACCTCCGATGGATCGCGCGCCAGGTGCAGGACGCCGTGGTCCAGGGAGGCGCGCGGATCATCCTGAACATGCCGCCGAGACACGGCAAGAGCGAGCTGCTATCACGCCGGCTCCCCTTGTGGTTCCTCCATTGGTATCCAGACCGCAAGGTCATACTTGCATCATACATCAAGGACCTGGCAGAGGGGTGGTCCGTCGAGATCAAGCGAGACCTGGACGAGCACGCGGACGAGCTGGGCATCCGCCTCCGTGTCGGGCGCCACGACCGCGACCGCATGGATCAGTGGACCGTAACTCCGGGCGGCGGATCGCTTGTCGCGACCGGCGTAGGCGGCGCCGTGACGGGCAAGGGCGCGTCGCTGGTCATCGTGGACGACCCGATCAAGAACGACCAGGACGCCCGCTCGGACACGAAGGTCCGTGAGCTGCGCCGGTGGTGGAACCGGGTGATCATGACGAGGCTCGAGAGGGGCGCATCCATCATCCTCGTTCAGACGCGCTGGAACGAGTACGACCTGACGGGCTGGCTCAGGGACCACGACCAGGACGGCAAATGGCGTCACATCGTGCTGCCCGCGATCGCGCATGAGGGCGATCCGCTGGGCCGCTCCGAGGGCGAGCCCCTCTGTCCGCAGCTCAAGCCGCTTGCCGAGCTGGAGGCGCTGCGGGACGGGGAGGACGGCGTGGGTTCCGCAGCGTTCGAGACGATGTATCAGCAGGACCCGACGCCGTCCGGCGCGTCGGTGTTCCAGGCAGCATGGTTCCAAACCTTCGACCGCTGGCCGGACCCGTCGAGCTTCGATACAGTGATCCAGAGCTGGGACTTGACGTTCGGCGGCGAGTCCGAGGCGTCCAGCTTCGCGGTCGGCCAGGTGTGGGGCGTCCGCGGCAAGTCGGCGTGGCTCCTGGCAGAGTGGCGCAAGCGGGCCAAGCTGCCGGAGGTCGTGTCCGCCATGGTCGAGATGATCGAGCGGTTCCCGCAGACGGAGAGCGTGCTGTGCGAGGACAAGGCGCTTGGTCCGGCTGTGCAGCAGTCGCACGCCGACGAGATCCCGGGCCTGATCATGGTGAGTCCTGGAGGGCGGTCCAAGCTGCAGCGGGCGAGCAGCGTGTCTCCGATGGTCGAGGCCGGCAACGTGCACATTCCGTCCGCGTCCCTGGCGCCGTGGATCGGGAGTTGGAAGATGGAGGTCAGCCGGTTCCCGCACGCGAAAAAGGATGACCGGGTCGACTGCCTGAGCTATGCTCTAGCGAGGGTCAGGGAGGGAGCGGCGCGGGTGATCCGGATATCCAGATGGTCGGACAGACCGGGAGCATGACATGGGACTGATCAAGCAGGCAAAGGGACGGGCGCTGAGCTGGTACGGCCGCACGCGCGCCAAGTTGATCGGAGCGCTGCGGAAGCAGATCGAGGCGCACGGCATCTCGCCGGCCTGGACCGGGTCCGTCTGGTCCGGCGGCGCGTACGTCAAGGCGTGGGACTCCTCGACCGCGATCGAGGAAGGCCTCGAGTCGACGATCTGGGTTTATGCCTGTGTGACCGCGATCTCGCAGGCCGTGAGCAGCCTGGAGTGGAACGCCTACCGCGTCGCGGAGGACGGGACCTATGGCAGGCTGCCGGACTCAGACCCGCTAGCCGCGCTCCTGGCGCGGCCGAACAATCACCAGGACGCAAAGTCATTTTGGGAGTATACGGTGCTCATGCTTCTATTGACGGGCAACAGCATGACCGTAGAGCTGCACGCGGAGGGCGCTCCGTCCGGGCTGCCGGTCGCCATGCAGACGGTCAGGTCCGACAAGCTGAGCCCGGTGCCCGGCGACTGGCGTAAACACGAGCAGTGGATCAAGCACTACAAGTGGTCGAGCGACGTGACCGGGCTTCCGAACGTGCCGACGCAGGACCTGATCCACTGCATGTTCCCGGACCCGGCAAGCGATTACTGGGGCATGAGCCCGATGCGCGCAGGCGCGGCGACGATCGCGACGGACGAGGCGGCGACCGACTGGAACATGTACGCGATGGACAACAGGGTCTCGCCGAGCGGGATCCTGTCGGCCACGGGGCCGAACGGAGAACCCCTGACCGACAAGCAGTGGAATCAGTTCCGGCAGCAGGTGTATGACCAGCACCAGCAGCCTCAGAATGCGCGGGAGCCGTTCGTGGTCGGCGCCGACGTGACATGGACCTCGCTCGGCATGACAGCCGAGGATATGGACTTCATCAACGGCCGCCGGATGACCCGCGAGGAGATCTGCGCGCTGTTCCGGGTCCCGCCGCCCGTGGTCGGCATCCAGGACACGGCGACGTACAACAACGTCGCTCAGGCCTGGCTCCGATTCTACCTCGACACGGTGTTCCCGGTCGCGGACAGGCTCGCATCGGCGTTCACGCAGTTCCTGGCCCGCCGGTTCGGCGCGGACCTGGCCGTAGGCTACGAGCGGGTCGGCGTGCAGGCGCTGAGCGCTCAGCTGGTCGAGTACGCGGACACGTACGTCAAGCTGTGGGGCACGGGCGTCCCGCCCGTGATCATCGCCCAGGTCCTGGGGCTAGACCTGCCTCGCTTCGCGGGCGACACGATCGGATGGATCGCAGGAGGGCTCGTGCCTGTGTCCACGCTGCTCGAGCAGAGCGGCGCGGCAGACGAGGCGGAAGAGCAGCCGGCCGATGAGGCTGTGCAGGTCGACGAGGCGGCGTCCGCACTGGACGACATGCCCTCCCGCATGCACAAGCGGCTGGAGGCGATCTTCAAGCCGCTTAACACAGGCAAGCCCCGCAAGCCGCTGCCCGGCGGCAACGGAAGGGTCGTGCTGTGAACGTCAAGCCCTACGACCGAATCTCCGACCTGCCGCCTGCCGTGCGCGAGCTGAGCGATCGGCTTCAGCGCATCTGGATGGCCGTGTTCAACAGCGTGTGGTCGGACCACCCTGAGCTGGACGACGCAGACCGGGAGTCTCTCGCCGCATCGAGCGCATGGGCCGCGGTAGACCGCCGTCAGGACAAGGGCCGCCCGGCGCGGATCAAGGCCGCGAGCCGCAAGGCCGAGACGGCGATCAAGAAGGCGCTGGGCAACGCGGAACCGAAGCTGCGGCGCATGTTGTCCGGGCTCTGGGACGAGATGAAGGCGTCGGTCAAGCTGTCCGAGATCGAGGCGGCGATCAGGGCCGGTCAGCTGGAGCTGCCGCAGCTCGCCGACTGGCGGCGCATGTACGGAGAGTTCATCCGCGGCGAGTGGGCGGACGCGGTGAAGAAGATTGCCGAGTCCGGGATCGAGTCGCAGCGGGAGGCGATCGACGAGACGGGGGTCGACGAGGCGGCGGTCGCCGCTGCCGTGTCGGCCTGGATCGGCACGCGCGGCTCGGCGCTGGCCGACGAGGTGTCGGAGGAGCAGCGCAAGGCCGTGCGGGCGATGATGACGCAGTTCATGATCGACACGCCGGAGGACCCGGCCAGAGCGGCGAAGTTCGTCCGGCCTGCGATCGGGCTCAACCTCCGGGACGCCGCGTTCGTCGGATCGTCTGCCGCCGCGCTGCTCGCAGGCGGCGCGGGCGTGTCTGCGGCGCTCAAGGTCGCGCAGGCATCCGCGTCGATCAAGCAGGGAGCCCGTGCGGCCCTGATCGCCAGGACAGAGGGGGCCGGAGCGTTCAACGCCGGGATCGTCGAGACGATCAGCACGGCTCTCCGGACAACGGACGCGGCGCTGAAGCCGCAGCCGCGCAAGATCTGGGTCACGGCGCGCGACGAGCTGGTCTGCGATCGGTGCGCTCCGCTGGACGGGATGGAGATCGCGTTCGGCGACAACTTCGACGACCGGGCCGGAGGCACGACAACGCAGACGCCTCCGCTGCACCCGAACTGCAGGTGCACGATCGTGATCGAGTTGTGAATATCCTTGACAGCAGGTCTGAATGTATGGATTCTGAACGCATGGAGGCGACATGAAGCGCCAAGTCAAAATGTTCGCAGTCGACAACGTGAAGGCCGACGTCCAGAAGGGCGAGATCAGCGGTCACGCCGCAGTGTTCAGTACGATCGACCTGCAGGGCGACATCATCCAGCGCGGCGCGTTCAAGACGCAGCTCGACGAGCTGTCGAGCGCGGGCCGCATCGGGTCCGTCAAGCTGCTCTGGCAGCACGACGTCATGCAGCCGATCGGCAAGTGCCTGGATCTGGCGGAAGACGAGCACGGCCTGTTCTTCCGCGCCCAGATGACCGACCTGTCGACGAAGGCCGACCACATGGCCCTGATCGCCGATGGCGTGGTCGACAAGATGTCGATCGGATTCGACATCGTGCGGGCGCACGAGCTGACAGAGGCGGACCCGGTCGAGCTGATGCCGGGCTGGAAGGTCCAGCCGCGCAGCCTCGACGAGCTGAAGCTGTGGGAGGTCAGTCCGGTTACTTTCCCCGCCCACTGGGACACGGACGTCGCGCTGGCCAAGGGCCACGGCGTGCCGCTGGTGAAGGGCGAGGACGGCCGGTACGGCGTCTGGCGACCGGACGTCGCGCGCGTCGCAGAGGCTGATCTGGACGGCTTGAAGGCGGGCGCGGTGCTGAGCGCGACGAACAAGGGCAGGCTGCGCGGCGTGCTGCGCAGCCTGAAGGCCGCGGTCAAGGATATCGACAGTCTGCTGAAGTCGGCCGAAGCCGAGAAGCCGAAGTCCGGCCGTAAGCCGGTGCTCGACAAGCGGGCGCTGGCCGCCATGAAGGAAATTCGTTCCAAGCTGCAATAGCTATATCGCACAAGGAGATGCTATGAGCAAGAGAAAGAGAGTCATGCTGCTGATCGGCGCGATGGCCGTTGCGGTCTGCGCGGCGGCGTTCGGTCCGGCCGGGCTGCTGGCGGCGATCCCGTTCATGATCGGATCGGTCGAGCCGACGGCAGGAGAGGGCGAGCCGGAAGGCACGGAGCCAGCGGATGGGGAGGAGGATGCGCTTGCGATTCTGAACGACATGCGGGGCAAGCTGGACGCGAGCCTCGCCCGCTGCGACGAGCTCGAAGCCAAGATCGTGGGGCTGCAGGAGCAGATGCAGGCCGCGGATCAGGCGGGCGCCGAGGAGAGCGCCAAGGCCATGTCCGAGCTGAACAAGAAGCTCGACGAGGCGACCCGCGACGCGGTCAAGCAGTATCAGCAGCTGCTCAACGCCAAGGCGAGCTTCGGCACCGGACTCCCGACCGGAGCAGCGGCCGACAAGCTGCAGAGTCCAGGCGAAGCGTTCACCAACAGCAAGGAATACAAGGCGCTTGTCGAGCGCAAAGCCGGCGCCGCCGAGTACAATGGCCTGCAGGTAGCGGTGCCGGGAGGCCTGAAGTCGTGGCACGCGCGGCTGAGACGCATGGGCCGCAAGGCCGAGTACAGCGGGATCGACACGGCGAGCGCCGCGGCGTTCTCGGCTCAGTACAGCTACCGATGGGGCGACCTCGTGAGCGCTCCGGACCTCATGGTCAGTCTGCGGGACCTGCTCAACACCATCACCGTGGAGAGCGACCTCATCGAGTGGATCGAGGAGACGAACTACCACGAGCTGAGGACGGAGCTGACCGCCGCGTCCGCTCCTGGGGACCTGACCCTGGCCGTGAGCAACGCCAACGGGTTCTACCCGGGCCAGGAGATCACGATTGAGGAAGGCTCGAACTCTCAGACCGCCGAGGTGGACTCGGTCGCGGTGGGCGACGACGGAGACGCCGGCGTTGTGACCCTGACCGCGGGCATCACCGGCACGCACACCTACGCGATCGGAGCCGAGGTGCATTCCGATACGTTCACATTCACGGCGGACACGAACCTCAAGCCGTCGGCGAAGCTGACATACGTTCAGCGGACCTGCTCGGTCGGGACGCTGGCCACGACCATCCCGCTGCCGAAGCGGTATCTGCAGGACTACCCCGTGCTTCGCGACCGGATCGACAACAGGCTGATGTACGGCCTGATGCGCTCCGAGACGCAGCAGATTCTTTACGGCTCCGGGACCGGTACCGACCTGCTCGGGTTGATGATCAACCCGTCCGTGCTGTCATATCTGTGGAGCTCCGGCGACGCTGGAGACACGATGGCCGATGCGATCCTGGAGGGGAAGACGCTGGCCGCGCTCGGCGGGTACCTGCCCAACGCGATCCTGATCAACCCGACAGACCTGACCAGCATCCGCAAGCTGAAGGGCTCGGACGGGCACTACCTCGTCGGATCCGCCTTCGAGGACGGCGAGGTCCCGACGCTGTGGGGCGTGCCGGTAGTCGAAAACACGGCGATCGCGCAAGGAGAGGCGCTGATCGGCGACTTCAAGCGCGGGGCCACGCTCTGGGACAGAGAGGAGGCCATGGTGTCCATCGCCACCCAGCACGAGGATCACTTCACCCGCAACATGGTGGATCTGCTCGGGGAGGAGCGCGTCTGCTTCAGCACCGAGCTGCCCGAGGCGTTCGTGAAGATCACCTTCGACTCGGCGCCGGGCGGCTCCAGCTCCTGATCACGAACAGGCGGGCGGGAGAGAGTACGGTCTCTCCCGGGTCTAGTCCGCCTTAGGACCGGATCCCAACAGGCTGCATGGATCCGGAACCGAGCCTCGGCCCCCGTACAGGCCGGGGCTTTTCAGTGAAGGGATATCGACATGCAGATCAACTCAAACAAGCGGCGCGGCAAGGTGAAGATCAAGGCGCTGCGGCCGATCAGCTGCGGTTCGAAGCGCTACGACGAGGGCGCGGAAATCGCGGCCGACTTCGCCGTCGGGCACATGCTCGTGCGCAACGGCCTGGCGGAATACGTCAACGCCGGCGACGCGAAGAACGATCCGGGCGAGCCGACGCAGCGGTGCCGTCCGAGCCGCAACAGGGTGTACAGTCCGGCAGAGATCAAGCGCCGCCAGTCGGAGCGCGGCGCGATCACTCAGGTGAACAACCCGGCCTACCGCCCGGACGCCTGATCCGTCCATGCGCATCGTCCTGATCTCCGAGCACCTTGACCTGGCCAGGGCAGAGGCCCTAGCCGCGTCCGGCCATGCCGTCACGCTGATCACGTCGTGGAGGGATCCGCTCGCCCCGCGACGCCGCTTCGGCGACGTGCGCGGCGTGCGGATCCGCATGGGCGCGTCCAGGCGGGACGTGCGCAACGTCGCGGCGTGGATCGACGAGGAACAGCCGGACCTCGTGCTTGCATCCGGATGTCTGGCAGCGGCGGCTCAGGGCCATGCGGTCATGGCCGGGATCGAGTATGGAGAGGATGCGCTTGCCGCGCACACGCTGCGGGCCGACATGGAGCGTGCGGCGCTGATCAGGGAGCCGACAGTCCGAGACATGCGCCCCCCGCTGTGGACGTGGGTCATCTACGATATGGGCATCGGCGGGACGCAGCAGGCGGTCTGGCGCTATGTCAGGGCGCTGCCTCCGTGGCTCAGGGAGCGGGCGCAGATCCTGGTGCAGCGCTGGCCGCAGGGGAGATGGAACCTGGTCGACGCGATCGAGCGGGAGCTAGATGAGCCGCCGGCGATCGTCCGGCTGTACGACAGGGCGTCAACGCACGTCACGTGCATCTATGGGCGGCTGCTGCCCGAGGACGAGCGGGCTGCGATCACGGACCCGTCCGTCCGGCACGACGCGATCATCGCGAATCAGCACGCGGGCGACCACGGGCGCGTCTACCCGCCGGCCTGCCGGTGGGGCAGATGCATGCCTGCCAGCGAGGGCATCCTCAGCAATCCGGACATGGATCGATGGATGGCCGGCCAGTCGGACGAACCGCCCGTCGTCGTGTCGCCGCCTATGATGCGTCCGTCTCGGATCAGCGGCCGCGCTCCGATCACGGACGGCGGCCGGATCAGGGCCGTCTACGTCGGCCGCATCTCGCCGGACAAGGGCGGCGGCTGCATCCCGTCGATCCTGGCCGCGGACCCCGAGATCGAGATCACGCTCTACAGCGGCGTGGACGACTCATACCACGAGTCCGTCATGACCTGGCAGACCGGCGCGACGGCCCGTCTGCTCGGGGAGTGCTCGAGGCTCGGAGTGCATGACCGTCTGCACATCAAAGGCTTCGACATCACGACGGACTACGCGCGCATGTTCTCCGATCACGACGTGTTCGTCGCGACGAGCCCGACCGAAGGATTCTGCCTGTCGCTCGTCGAGGCGCTCGCCTGCGGCCTGCCGGCGGCCGTCACTCGGGGAGCCAACGCGATCGGCCTGATCGAGGAAGGGAAGACCGGCGCGCTGTACGACTTCGACGACTCGGACGGCAAGAGCACGGGCAGGGCGGACGTCGACTGGCGGCGGATGGGCCGTGATGCGGCTGCGGCGATCAGGCGCGCGGCGGCGTGCGCATCCGAGCCGTGCGTGTCGGCTGTCGAGCCGTTCATGGTCGACGGCGGCTGGCCGGAGAAGTTCGGCCGCCGGCTGCTCGACGTCGAGGGGCTGCTGCCGGACCCGAGCCGGGACGATCCTCGCGTGACGGTCATGCTCCGGTACCACCACGGCTGTGATCGGCTGTCCTGGCTCGACGCGGCGATGTTCTCAATCACGCGCCAGACGTATCGGGACTTCAAGGTCGTGCTCTGCTTCGACGGCCTGCCGGATCAGGCTCAGGAGGTCGCCGACCGCTACGGCGGGATCGACTGGGTCTGCAGCGGCGAGCCTGCGAATCAGGAGCACATGGGCTGGGCGTTCCGCCAGTGCATCGAGCAGTCGACGAGCGAGTACGTCAAGCCGCTGGACTATGACGACGTGCTGATGCCCGACTATCTGGCGCGCTCCGTCGAGGCGGCGGACGAGCACGGCCTGGACCTGTGGTCATGCCGCATGCTGGTTGCATGGCCGGACGACGATCAAGGATTCCGGCTTGAGCCGGGCGAATGGCCGCGTCTGCCCGTGGAGTCGATCGCCGCGCACAGTACGATTCCGCACTGCACGGCGCTCATGCGGCGTGCGTCGCTGCTCGCCGCCGGCAGCTACGGGACTGCGCGGCTCAAGCCAGGCGACGATGATCAGGAGACGTTCCGCCGGCTGTACAAGGCCGGCGGCAGGCTGCATCGGGACGACGACTACCACGGAGCGATCTACCGGGTGCATCCCGGACAGGTGACGCGGAAGATGAACGGGGATCGATCATGAGCGAATTCGACTACGGAGAGATCTGGGACCGTGAGCTGCTGCACAACGGTTTGAGTCTCGTGCACACAGAGGTGGGAGCGCGGGGCAGAGTCATGGGGCCTGATGTGATCGTCGAATGCATCGGGCACTCGGCGCTCAAGCTGGCCCGGTGCCGGATCCCGAGTCAGATCAAGCCGGGAGACATCGTGCTCGAGATCGGCTGCGGGCCCGGGTTCAATCTGGCGGCGATCGGCGCGGGGCGGATCCAGGAACACTGTCTTTACGGAATCGATCCGAGCAAGGAGATGATCGAGCTCGGAGCCGGCGTGACGCGGGGTATGGGAAGCATTCTGCTCATGCACGGCAGGCTGCAGGACATCGGGGCGATCATGCCCGGCGTGCCGAAATTCGACGTAGTCTATGAGTGTATCGTGTTTCAGCACTTGCGCAAGGCGGAAGTGCAGCGGATCTTCCATCAGGTACGCCGGCTCCTGAGCAGCACGGGCCGCTTCGTGTTCCAGCTGCTGCGCGCGGACTCGCCGGCCGTGAGGCCGTGGGACGGCCCGGAGGATGAGCGGCCCGTGCCGTGCATGCGCGGGTACGAGCCGGACGAGGTATCCGCCATGCTGAAGGATGCCGGGTTCAACGCGGAGCGGATGACGAGCTGGACCGTCGACGAGCACTGGTTCGTCGTGCGCCAGGAGGCCTGAGCCCATGCGCCTCCTGTGGACCACCCGCCACTACCGGCCGCGGATGGCCGGAAGCGAGTTCTACACGGAGGGCGTCGCGGTCGAGCTGGCGTCGCGCGGACACGAGGTCCACATCCTGACATCCACGCCGAACGGGGCCAGGCGGATCGACGGCGACCGCGGCGTCAAGATCTGGCGCCGCCGGTCCATGCGCGACTTCGCCGCTGTCTGCCGTGAGGTCAAGCCCCAGGTCGTGCTGACTCAGTACGAGTGGGCGGCGCAGACGCTGCAGCAGGCTCCGTGCCCGGCCTGCGTCGTGATGCACAACGCCTGGAGCCCGGCGACGATCTCCGCGCCGGTGCGTCCGTCGGCGGCGCTGTGGATAGCCAACTCGCCGGTCACGCTTGCGGCGTCGAGGCATCACATCGGCGATCTGCCGGCCTGCGTGCTCGTGCCGCCGCTGGACGTCGAGCGGATCGAGGTGCAGGGCATCCCCGGAGTCCACACCTGTCAGGACGCGGTCGGGATCGCGAATCCGATCGCCGACAAGGGCGCCGACCTGTTCATGGACGTCGTGAGGGCCATGCCGAGCGAGATGTTCATCGCTCAGCTCGGCGGCTACGGCATCCGCGTCCCGATGCGCGAGCGCAACCTCGACGAATGGACGCCCGGTCCGATCCATGAGCTGTTCGCCCGGCTTCGCGTGCTGCTCATGCCGAGCCTGCATGAGAGCTGGGGCATGGCGGCCGTAGAAGCGCAGTGGAACGGCATCCCCGTGATCGCGTCGGACCTGCCGAGCCTGCGGGAGTCGCTCGGGGACGGGGCGGTGTTCCTGCCCCACGACGCGGCGCGGTGGGTCAAGGAGATCGCGCGGCTGTTCGACGACCAGGAACGCTTTGACGATCTGGCCGGCCGTGCTATCATGAACGCAGATCGGGTCGCGGCTCTGCACGAGGCGCAGCTCGACGAGCTGGTCGAACGGCTGGAGGCGATCGCATGACGGAGACGCGGACATACGAGGGCACGGTCTACACGACGATCCAGGACCGCATGGGTTCTACGTCCGAGGTGCCTGGATTCGTGTCTCATATGGCGGACTGGCTCGGCGTCGCCGAGTCGGACATGTCGGCCGAGATGGCGGCCGCATGCTGGATCGAGGCCTGCTGCGAGGCCGACCAGTACTGCCAGTCCGACTTCGCCGACTACGAGTCGGCTCTCGCTCCGTTCTCCGTGGCGCTTCCGTCGTCCGTGCAGTCGTTCGTTCTGATGTGGGCATGCAACTGGTACGTCAAGCGGCTGCCCGGCGCGTCGGCCGGAGCGATCGGATCCGTGTCCGTGAGCTGGAGCGAGACGCAGCTCGCTACGGACAAGGGCCGCATGCTCTACCCATACAGAGAGAGTCCGGGACTATGAGCCAGGGGGTCAAGGTCCAGCTGGTCGAGAGGGACAACGGCTTCGAGCGGGCCATGAAGGCTACGCTGGAGCTCGGCGAGCTGGCTGCTCTGGTCGGGATATTCGAGGGCTCGGTCATGGGCATGTTCGGCAAGGACGTGCCTCCTTCCAAAATCGACTACCCCATCGCCCTGTACGGCGGACTGCACGAGTTCGGGTCGGACGGCGGCAAGGTGCCGGAAAAGGCCTGGATGCGCAAGGGTCTGGACAAGAACAGGGCGGACTACGACCGGCTGCGCGCGTCGCTGCTGGCCATGGTGCAGGACGGGCGCTTGACTCCGGAGAAGGCGCTCCAGTCGCTGGGCGTCCGGGCGCAGAAGGACATCCGGGAGTCCGTCGAGTTCGTGAACTGGACGAACTCCAAGGGCGAGCCGGTGAGCGGGCTCGTCGACACAACGGCTCTGCGCAACTCCATCCAGGTCGAGGTGCGCAAGGGCGAGCGGGTGGTGATCGGGAGGACGAGATGATTGCCGCCGTGCTGTCCAGGTCGTTCGTCGTCGTGCGGGAGACAGGAGGCGCCTTCACGGCCGGCGTCTGGTCGGCAGAGCTGGAAGAGATCTCGGTGACCGGCATCCTGCAGCGGCTCACGACGCGCCAGATGGAGCTGAGGACCGAGGGGCAGAAGGAGAACCGCGTAGAGTGGGCGTTCTACCTGGTGCGCGGCGACCAGGAGCTGAGGACGCTCGTCGAGGGCGACACGTCCGGCGCGCGGTCGGCAGGGCGCAAGGCCGACAGGCTGATCGCCGATGACGGGCATCAATACGAGGTGGTGGAGGAGATGCCGGAGAATCTCCCGACGTGGAGCCCGCGACCGGTGCGGCACACGCGCTACGCGCTCCGGGAGGTCAGGCCTCCGGAGGGAGGGGAGGAGTCATGACGGCGCGCACGCAGTACGAGCCGGAGCCGTGGGAGGCCGCGATTCAGGCGTGGCTCCAGGCGGCGATGGACAAAGTAGGCTCCGGCATCCCGGTGATCTACGCGAACCAGAGCGCCCCGCGCCCGGCGTGGCCTTACGTCACGCTGCAGCCGGTCTCCGTTGTCGACGTCGGACAGGGCGAGCGGGCGCTGGTAGACGAGGCGGGCGGCGCGCCGACGGACTACGAGTACCGCGTCGACCAGATCAAGCGCGGGTCCGTCTCGGTCAAGTGCTTCGGGTTCGACGCGCGCAACATGGCGCAGACGGCGAGCATGGACTTCAAGCTCCCGTCGTCTGTCGAGACGAACAGGGCTGCCGGCCTGTCGATCATCGGCGTGGACGGCGGCCCGAACGACGTCTCTGTCCTCGAGGATGAACAGCCGTACAGGGTCATGCAGTTGGATCTTGCATTCCTGTTCAGTTTGAGGCTTACTGAGGATGTCGGCTCAATCCAGGAGATCCACGCCGACGGAACGGTCGGCGAGGCGCCGGTCAAGGTCGACTATCCCTGACAGGAGGTCCCATGAGCTTCGATGGTGAAATTGCAGTCAGCGTGAGCTTGGACGCGTCGAGCGTCGGCAAGACGGCGTTCGGCACGCCGCTGATCCTCGTTCCGCTGGCCGACGGCGACTACGCGATCACGGGGATCGGCGTGGCTCCGGCCAACACGATCACGATCGTGGGCGACCACACCGCGCATTTCAAGGACGGCGACGAGCTCCGCATCTACGCCAGCACGGGCAACGACGGCATCTACACGTGCAGCGGCGACGCGGTGTTCGGCGCCGGAAACACCACGATCACGACGGCTGAGGACATCGACGATGCAACCGTGGACGGCGGCGTCCTGATCGACGAGTTCCTGAACTTCTACAAGGAGTACTCGTTGCCGTCCGAACTGAGCGCGGACCAGGCGCTGTTCGGCGTCGCGGCGGACGTCGACGAGATCGGGTATGCCTTCACGCAGTCTCCGCGGCCGAAGACCATCGCGGTCGGCGTCTGGGGCTCGGAGCACGCGACGATCAAGGACGCGCTCGACGACCTGTGGGAGCTGTACCAGGGCTTCTACGGCTTCGCCGTCAAGGACGCGACGGATGCGGACTACGTCGCGTCCCCGAACACGGGCACGGCGAGCCTGTGGGCGGAGACGAACGGCCGGATCCTGTTCGCCGACTCGGACGACGCCGACATCCCCGGATCGGCCGTCGAGGCGACGTCCATCGCCGCACTGGCCAAGGCGGCAGGACTCGAGTACACGGTCGTCTGCTACCACCCGACTCCGGCCGAGATGCTCGGATGGGCTCTGTGCTGCAAGTACTTCGCCTTCAGCCCGGATTCCTACGCGACCATCGCGTACTGCCAGACGCTCACCGGCGTCACGGCGCAGAGCTACACGTCCGGGATCCAGACGATCATGGACGGCAAATACGCCAACTACTACACCACGATGGGCGGCGTCGGCGCGTTCGGCAAGGGCTACACGGCCAAGGGGAGGTGGCTCGACGTGCGCGTGTCGGCGGACTGGGCCGCGGCCCGGATCCGCGAGGACCTCATGCAGGCGTTCGTCAACGCGTCGAACGCAGGACGAAGGATCCCGTATACCGATGCGGGATTCAAGATCCTCGAAGGCCTGACGCTCGTCGTCCTGCAGCGCGGCGAGGGCGTCGGCCACTTCATCGAGGGGTCGAGCGCCGTGCAGATGCCGGCGCTGGCAGACGTCACGCCGGCGCAGCGCACGGCGCGCAGCCTGACCTACGAGTTCGGCGCGCAGCCGAGCGGGGCCGTGCAGAGCGTCACGGTCGCCGGGACCGTCTCCGTTTCGTTCACCGCGCCGACCGCCTGAGTCGGCTCAGATAGGAGATCGCCATGCCTGTGAACCCGATGGCCGGGACTTACGACATCAAGGTCGTCTCCGTCTCCATCAACGGCGTCCCGATCGACGGCTGGAGCGACGGCGACGCGATCACGATCACGCACACGTCGCCTACCTGGGTCAGCCGAGCCGGGATCGGCGGCGAGGTCGCTCGAGCCAAGCACAACGATCGGCGGACGATGGTCACGTTCAACGTGCTCGGCACGTCGCTGATCAACAACATCATCGACGGCTACCGGATCACGGACGAGGCGACCGGGCTCGGGTGCTTCGCGTTGTCGATCATCGACGCCCGCTCCGGCGCGTCGCTCGTGTCGCCGCAGGCTTGGGTGACCAAGCGTCCGGACAAGGCGTACGGCGCGGAGGTCCCGCAGCTCTCCTGGGAGATCGAGTGCGGCTCGACGCTGGAAGCGAATCTCGGCACCGTCCCGACGCCGCTCGGCTGATCGGGGCATCTGGCCTGTACGGAGGCTGAACGCCATGGAAGACACGAGCAACCTGAAGACGAGCACCATTGAGTTCGAGCTGGACGACGACTCCGGATCGGCTCACTCATACAGGCATGTGCTGCACGGCGGCAGGGACGGCTACCGGCTGATGATGCGCCTGAGCAGGATCATCGGCCCGGCGCTGGCCGAGCTGGTCGAGGCAGTCGGAGACGGGCCGGGCCTCGACGGAGATGTGGAGTGGGATAGGCTGGGCGCCGTGATCAGCGGGGCCGCCGAGCGCATCCTGGACGACGAGCGGTTCGTCCAGGACCTGATGCGCCACGCATTCCGGGACGGCAAGGCGCTGCGGGACGATCACCAGTTCGATCTGGCCTATCAGGCCAACTACGGCGAGCTGGGCGCGGCGGTCAAGCGGCTCGTGATCGACAACTTCGGCGACGCGCTCAAGCGGCTCAACGTCCCTTTAGCCGGGGCGGCGGCTCAGGGCTCTCCGAAGACGCAGGGCGGCGCATCGAGGAAGCCGCCGAAGCGGCGGACGTCGAGTGGATGATCTGGCGGCCCGTGTCCGAAGGTCTTGCGTCCGGCCTGGCTGAGGTCAGGCTCTGCTGGACGACGGCCGATCTCATGGAAGCGCACGCCGCCCTGATCGCCAAGGCGCAGATCGAGCGGATCGCCATGCAGGACGCGGAGCGACGCAATGCCGTATCTTAGAGAACTCCTGACCAAGCTCGGCTTCGATGCCGACACGAGCGGGGCTGAGAAGTACACGGCGAGCCTGAACGCGGCCAAGGCCGCGGCCAAGGCGCTTGCCGCTGCGGGCGCCGCCGCAGGCGCGGCGCTGTTCGGGCTGGCTTCCGAGACGGCGGCGGCGGGAGACCAGGCGGCGAAGCAGGCGCGGATGTTCGGGTTGACGATCGAGAGCTACCAGGAACTGGCTCACGCAGCCGAGCAGAGCGGCTCGAACATCATGGAGGTGACCGACGTAATCAAGGACTTGTCCAAGAACGCATATGACGCGGCGTTCATGGGCAACCTCCAGTTCGCCGACATGTTCCGGGAGCTCGGAGTCACGTTGACCGACTCTCAGGGCAATCTGAGGGACCAGGAAGAGCTGCTGCTCGACGTGGCCGACGGAATGAGGGCCGTGGCCGACGACACGAAGCGGCTGGCGATCGCGGAGAAGCTGCTCGGAGGATCGGCCAAGAAGCTGCAAAATTTCTTCATGGCCGGCTCGGAGGGGATCCAGGCCATGCGCCAGGAGGCGCGGGATCTCGGCATCGTGCTCTCCGAGGACGTCGCAAAGCGATCCGAGGTCTTCAGCGACAGCATCGACGAGGTAAAGAAGGCGTTCCGCGGCATCCGGTTCATTATCGGGTCCAGCGTGATGCCCGCCATCATCGAATATGCACAAGGGCTCAGAGACTGGTTCACCGCCAACCGGGAGATCATCGCGCAGAACATCCAGGGCGTGCTGGTCGGGCTGGCCGACGCGGCGCGGATGGCGTTCAAGCCCATCGTGATTCTGGTCGGCTGGCTCAAGAAGCTGCTCGACGCGATCGGCGGCGTGGCGACGGCGGCGACCGCGCTCAAGGTCGTGCTGATCGGGCTCGTCGGGACGAACCTGCTGCTCGGCATGAAGGCGCTGCTCGGTTTGACGATCGGGACCGGCAAGGCGTTCAGCTGGCTGAAGGTCCAGGCGGCTCTTGCTCAGGCTGCGATCTTCGCTCTGATCGCCGCGGTCGGTCTGATCATCGAGGACCTGTATAGATTCTTTACAGGCGCGGACTCGCTCGCCGGGCGGCTGATGGATTGGCTCGATACGAGCGACGCGGCGATCGCGCAGTGGTACAGATCGAACATCAGGCCGATCTTCGAGTGGATCGCCGACAAGTTGCATGCGTTCATCGAGATGCTTGACGCGATCGGCGACCGGGCGGCCGTGATCCGAGAGGTGGGCCAGGCGCTGGGGCTCGTATCAACGGAGGCGCAGCGCAAAGAGCAGCAGAGGGCATCTGCCGCGGGCACGCTGAGCACGGAGGAGCAGCAGCAGATCCTGGAGAGGGCCAGGAGGATCGGGCAGGCGCGCGGGCTAGGCGCGGACGCCATGCGCAGACTGGCGTTCCAGATGGCCGAACGGCAGGCGGCCCGCAATCAGGCCAATGCGTCAGTCAGCGTCGGGTCGGTCTCCGTGGAGATCCAGGGCTCGACGGCGATGGACGGCGAGCAGACCAGACAGGTCGTGCGGCAGGGCGTCGAGGACGCGCTCGCCAAGCCGCTGCGCGACCTGCAGACCGCGACGGAAGGAGGTCTGGAATGAGCGCTCAGATCCCGCTTGTCAGGCCGCCGCGCAGCACGGGAGCCGTGATCTACGACCAGGAGACCGGCATGGAGCTGGTCGTCTTCGACGCGGCGGTCATGGAGCAGCACGGCAGGGAAGGCACGATCACCGATCACCCGGTCGAGGACGGCTCGGACGTGACCGACCACGTTCAGCTGTCTCCGCTCTCCCTGTCGATCGTGGAGATCGCGTCGGCCACTGCGCTGTCTCCGCTGATCGAGGCGCAGCCTGACCGAGACCTGCTGGTCTGGGACGAACTTGTCCGCCTGTGGAACGAGAAGCGGCTGCTGACCGTCGCGACGCACAGGGCCGACTATGAGAACATGATCATAACAAACCTGAACGACGCGGACACGGACGGCGGCCCGCAGTGGATCGAGCAGTCCATCATGCTGCGCGAGATCCGGGTGGCGTCGAGTCAGGACGTCGAGCTTCCGCCGGAGCGGTACGACGAGAGGGTGAGGCACTCCTCGCCGGGCAATCGGGACGTAGGGCGGCAGCAGGGAGCGGACGCGGAGACGGAAGGAGAGCAGGCGGCCGAGGACCGCGGCAAGTCGGTGCTGGCCGGGATCGCGGACTCCTGGTTCTAGGCGCGGGACTCCCCGTGGTGGAGAGCCCCGCAGACAACGCATCAACCGAAAGGAGGATGCGTCGACTATCTCACAGGTCGGAGGTCGAGTCAAGTGTCTCAGGTCATCCCGGTGTTCAACAATCTGGCGGACAACGAGGGGTTGACGGACTGGACGGAGACGATCAGCCTGGACGGCGTCTCGTACAGGCTCCGGATATGGTGGAGCGACCGCGTGCAGGCGTGGTATGCCGACCTGTACGCCGCGGACGGCTCCGAGCTGTGGAAGGGATCGAAGCTGCAGCTCAACTGGCCTTTGTTCTCCAGGCTGCGCGGCGACGGCGCGCCGGCCGGGACGCTGTTCGTCGCCTCCACGTCTACGGACGACTCGGAGCCTGTCGCGGCGATCACGCGGACGAACCTCGGGACGGACGCTGTTCTCCTGTACCTGACCGGCGACGAGCTGGACGCGATCGAGGCCGCTGCGGCGGCAGGAGAGCCGGGCATCAGCATAGCGATCACGTAGGATGGACAAGCGATTCTTCGATCGAGTCGTCCGGCTGGACGCCGGGCGGGCAGGGGAGACGGGCAAGAGCTGGACGGACCTGCGCTTCACGTTCGAGGCCGTCAAGACGTCGAGCCGCGAGCCGGACACGCTTGCTCTGACCGTCTACAACCTCAACGAGGACAGCCGCGGCATGCTGCAGCAGCCGGACATGATCGTCCGTCTCTTCGCCGGATACCGCGGCCAGGGCGCCAAGCCGCCGCAGATCTTCTTCGGCGACGTGCGGGCAGGGACGGTGAAGCACGTCAAGGAGGGGCCGGACTGGATCACCACGCTCGAGGCGGCCGACGGCGGGACGATCTACTCGACTGCGCGGCTGAGCCGCAGCTGGGACGGCCCGATCCTCACGAGCGATCTGCTGCGCGGGATCGCCGAGGCCATGGGTCTCGACTTCTCCGGCCTGCCGGACGGAGCGCTCGACCTGGAATACCAGGGCGGATTCTCGATCATGGGTCCGGCGAGGCAGGCGCTGGACGACGTCGCCCGCTCCGCAGGCGTGCGGTGGGCGATCCAGGACGGAGAGCTGGCCGTGTGGACTGCAGGCGGCTCGACCGGCGAGACGGCCGTACTGCTGTCTTCGAGCACGGGGCTCGTAGGAACGGTCGAGCGCATGGACGACGGCCGCATTGCTGCCAGGTGCCTGCTCAACGGACGGATCAAGCCGAAACGGCGGCTGCAGATCTCAAGCGCCGCATGGTCCGGCATCGTCAAGCCGTTCTCCGTCAAGCACAGAGGCGACTCGGGCTGGGCGCCGGACTACTACACCGAGATCGAGGGCAACGAATGACGACGGAACCACAGGCGATCGAATTCGCGTCCGTGCTGACCGACGCGATCAAGGCGCAGATCAGGGCGCTCCACACGAGCACGCCCGGCGTCGTGTTGAGCTACGACGCGGCGCAGAAGCGGGCTCAGGTGCGGCCGGTGCTTCGGGCGCGGTTCTCGGACGGCGAGACGCGGCAGGCTCCGACGATCACGGGCGTGCCTGTGGCGTTTCCTCGAGGCGGCGGCTTCCAGATCAG
>Ga0180431_10002913_pt1 | contig 22421 bp, 19 predicted proteins | sample SS_ome_11_FD_132459 | JGI IMG/M metagenome (GOLD analysis project Ga0180431, IMG submission 132459) | Hypersaline lake sediment archaeal communities from the Salton Sea, California, USA - SS_1_MS_1 metaG | ecosystem: Environmental > Aquatic > Non-marine Saline and Alkaline > Hypersaline >...
GTTCACGACAACATAAAGGAGCTGAATCCAAACTACAGCAAGAACGGTCTCAAGGATGCCGAGACAGACCAGCCCCATGAGGAAGCGGTTTCGCGAATGGTGAAGGCGAATGCGAAGATATACGATTACGCCGCCCACCCATTGGAGAAGAGTGAGCTGGCAAGGCTCAAATCAGAGCACCAGGACAGGTGGCGAAAGGCCTTGCTGCCGGGACTCTGGCCCACGTACCTGGCATTTGTGATGTAGGGGCAGACGTGAGCGATTACGACAAGTTTGGGGGATGGCGAGGTCTGGCCTTCGGAGGCACGGGCTTTTTCAGGGTGGAGAAGGCCGACCGGTGGTGGCTGGTGACGCCTGAGGGAAATGCATTCTTGAGCCTCGGCGTGAACCACATTCATCCGGACCTGCTCTTTCAGGAATACAACAGGGAATACTGGGCGGATCAGCTCGGATATCGGGAAGTTCCCTATTCGCACAAGGGCTTCGAGGCGAGTCCGGCGTACGGGAAGTGGCTGGCGATGGTGGAGGAAGACCTCGGGAAGTGGGGCTTCAACACGATCGGCGGCCTGTCCATGATCAATCGTTGCCCGACGGGCATACCGTACACGATGTGCGTGAGATTCGTAGATAATTGCCATTGGATGAAGGCGGAGGATATTTCGTTTCCTGATGCATTCTCCCAGGACTTCGCGAACAAGTGCCGAGAGATTGCGAAGAAACAGTGCGCTCCGCGACGGGATGATCCTTACCTAGTGGGATACTTCTATTCGGACACCCCGATTCTCACATGCCGGGGGGCGCATGCCAAGGAAGGGCTGCTCTACTACGACAACCCGCGGGAGGAGGTGCTCACGTGGCCGAGGGCCATTGCGGCCCTGCCCGCTGGTGCGCCGGGCAAACAGACGTATGTGGAGTTCATGAGGGGCCGCTACCACGGACGGATAGGGGATTTCAATGCGGTTTACGGTACATCGCTGAAGAGTTTCAGAGAGTTGCTGTCGGGGAGCTTGCCGAGCAGTCCCGCCAGGCATGAGCAAGCCCACTCCGATGAGAAAGCCTTTCTGAAAGAGATTCTAGAGAAGCTCTACAGGGTGTTGAGTGGCGCGTTGCGGGAGCACGACCCGAACCATCTGATCCTGGGCGATAGGTACAACGGAAACACGGAGCTACCCGACGCGGCGATGGAAACGATGGCGTCCTATTGCGACGTGTTGAGCATCCAGTACTACGGGCATTTCGATGAGCAGAAGGCAGACCTTGATATGGCCTACGGGAAGACGGGCAAGCCGGTCGTGCTATGCGACTCGTGCTTTTCAACGCCGTCCGAGGAGATGCCGAATCCCTTCGGCAGGTGGGTCGAGAACCAGAAGCAGCGAGCGGTCGCGTACGAGGGGTATGCGAGGGGCATATTCTCGCAGGACTGTGTCGTCGGGTGGCACTGGTGCGGATACGTTGACAGGTGGTCGGCGTCTCAGGGGTTCCGTCAGCATTCGGGGATAAAGGACGCTTTCGGGAGAGAATACGAGGTGGCCTCGGCGATGGCGAGAGTGAACAGAGAAGTGTACGCCATCGCCGGCGGCGGAGGCGCCCATATGCGGGTTGGCGATTGACCCTTCGAGCGGGGGTTCATATAATTGATTTCTGGGACTGCATCGAAGGATTGCAGCCGAGTCTGCGCCACTGAAGTGTCAACTCCGACGTGAAGGAGGCTTAGAATGCCGATGGACACCGTGGGTCCGGACCCCGCTGTGAAGAAGCTGATCGAGAGGACAAAGGAGCAAGGCATCGAGACGGCGTGGGACCGTCTTGAGAAACAGCAGCCGCAGTGCGGATATGGTGCCCTAGGCATATGCTGCAAGAACTGCAACATGGGGCCATGCGTCGTTAATCCCTTCGGCGGAGAGCCTAGCCTAGGGGTCTGCGGGGCGGATGCAAACACCATAGCCGCAAGGAACTTTTTGCGGATGATCGCAGGGGGCGCTTCGGCCCACTCCGACCACGGGCGGGCGGTGGCGGAACTGATGATCGAGGTCGCCCAGGGGAAAGCTCAGGGCTACAAGATCAAAGATGTCACCAAACTGAAGGCCGTGGCTAATCACCTGGGGGTCGAGGCCGGGGACAAGTCGGTTGAGGAGCTTGCGCTTGCCGTGGGCGAGGCGGCTCTGACCGAATTCGGGAAGACGAAGGGCCATTTGAGCTTCGTAAAGCGGGCTCCGGAAGCAAGACAAAAGGTATGGGAGAAAGCCGGCATCACCCCTCGGGCCATCGACAGGGAAGTGGTGGAGGCGCTCCACCGCAGCAGCGAGGGGGCGGATCAGAACTACCGGTCGCTGATAATGCACGGGAGCCGTCTGGCCCTCGCGGACGGCTGGGGCGGATCGATGATCGCGACGGAGCTTCAGGACATTCTCTACGGGACTCCTTCTCCCGTGGTCGGCCAGGTGAATCTGGGTGTTCTCAAAGAAGATCAGGTGAACATCATCGTTCACGGCCACGAGCCGAACCTGTCGGAGATGATAGCCTTGGCGGCAAGCGACCCGGAGCTGATCGAGGAGGCGAAGAAGGCCGGGGCGAAGGGAATTAACGTGGCAGGGATATGTTGTACGGCGAACGAGCTCTTGATGCGTCATGGCATACCGGTCGCGGGGAACATGCGGATGCAGGAGCTGGCGTTGGCCACGGGCGCGGTTGATGCGATGATTGTGGACATCCAATGCGTGATGCAGGGCGTGTGTCCTCTTTGCGGGCAGTATCACACCCGGCTGATAACCACGTCGCCGCGTGCCCAAATCGCAGGGGCTAAGCACGTGGAATTCGAGGAATCCCATGGGCTCGATTCGGCGAAGAGCATCGTGCGGGAAGGAATACAGGCATTTCGCGAGCGGGACCCCGAAAAGGTCTTCATCCCGGAGGAATCTTCGCAGATGGTGGTGGGATTCAGTCACGAGACGATTCGCTACATGCTGGGCGGGTCGTTCCGAACCTCGTACCGGCCGCTGAACGACAACATAATCAACGGTCGCATCCGGGGTGTAGTCGGGGTGGTTGGCTGCACTCAGCCGAAGGGATCGATTGATGAATCTGCGTACGCGAGGCTCGTGAAGCATCTGATTTCCAAGGACTATCTCGTGGTTCAGACGGGGTGTGCCGCGGTGGAGTCGGGGAAGTACGGCTTGCTGCTGCCCGAGGTGAAGGAGTTCGCGGGTCCGGGTTTGAGAGAAGTATGCGAGGCGGTCGGCATGCCGCCGGTGCTGCATGCGGGCTCGTGCGTGGACAATTCGCGCATACTGATAGCGGCTTCGGAGATAGTCAAAGAAGGCGGCCTCGGGGAGGACATTTCGGACCTTCCGGCCGCGGGCGTTTGTATCGAGTGGATGCACGAGAAGTCGATAGCGATCGGGCAGTACTTCGTGGCGTCCGGCGTGTTTACGGTGTTTGGGACGTCGAATCCGATAGCGGGTAGCCCGACCGTAGAGAAATTCCTGACGGAAGAACTTGCGGGCATTGTGGGCGGCAAATGGGCATTTGCGGAGAACGAGGAGGAGATAGCCGAGCTGGTGATGGCGCACATCGAGAGCAAGCGCGACGCACTGGGGATCAACGAGGAGCGCGAGAGAGTTCTCTACGACATGGAGATGCGCCGCCAGCTGGGAGTGTAGCCGCGAGAGATGCATTTTCTCCGTTAAAGGGGTGCCCGTCGGGCGCCCCTTTGCTTTGAGCATGGAGGTCGCCGAGCAGACTGAATCTCGGTCGAAAGAGGGAGGGGCTCGAGCCCCGAGCGATGTTGCGAATAGGCTGCGCTGTTCACAGGTACCACCCCGCGGTAGGCGGCGGAGAGGAGATGATGCGAATCGTCTCCGAGGCGCTGGCGGAAAGGGGCCATCACGTCGAGGTGCACACGACAACGGCGGTCAGAGAGAGCGCTTTGCAGGCCTTCAACCGGCCGTGGGCGAGCTTCGAGGTAATCAACGGCGTCCGGGTGTTCCGTCACCCCATCCGCGGCATCCGGCTTCCACGCTTCGTCATACGCGGCGTAGATTTACTGAGCATCTATCCGCACGGCCCGTACGCTCCCGGGATGCTTAGGCATCTGGCAACCGGCGATTACGACGTGATCATAAGCGCCACTTTCCCCTTCACGTACAACTACTTTGCCTGGCTGTTCTCCAGGCTGCGCGGGAAAGGGCTGGTGTTCTACCCGCTCACGCACTTCGATGATCGGTATCATTTCGACCGTTCCAGCCTATACGCGATGATGCGCGGCGCTGAGGCCGTCGTGGCGAACACGGCGTTCGAGGCAAGGAAATACCTCCGGCGCGGCGTGAGGCGCGAGAACCTGTTCGTTTCGGGCTGCTGTGTCGACCCGCGGAAGTACGTTCAGGTGGAGTCGAAAATCAAGGAGAAGCACAGAGCGTCGCGGCTGATACTGTTTCTGGGAAGGGGGGATAAGGGCAAGGGAGCGGACGTGGTGGTGAAAGCGGCGGCGGAGCTGGCTTCGCGGCGTCCGGACTGGCTGTTCGTCTTTGCCGGGGAAGGGACCAAGGGGATAGCTGGTGCGGCAAGGGTCCTGGGCCTGGGCCCGGTGGAGGAGCGTGAGAAGCTCTCGCTTCTTTCCGCGTGCGACATTTTGGTGCTTCCTTCCACGATGGAGTCGTTCGGCATGGTCTTCCTGGAAGCTTGGATGTATGAGAAACCGGTGATCGGCGCGCTCACGGGCGTTACATCGGAGGTAATACGTCACGGGAAAGACGGCTTACTGATTCCGGCGGGGGACCACCTCGCTCTGGCCCGCGCAATTGAGCAGGTTGTGGCGACTCCCGGAAGGGGGAGGGGGATGGGGGCGGCCGGTCGAAGGAAGGCACTGGCTCGCTTCACGCCGGAAGTTGTAGCGGGGGTCTTTGAGAAAGCCGTGAATCACGCGGCTGGGAAGAGGAGAGCAAGGTAGGGCAGGTTAGGCGGGATGAGGAGGGGCAAATCAAGTGCGCGGCGTTTGGCCGCGGTCTTCAACTGCACGCCGGATTGACGCCAGGAGCTCCTGGAAGCGTCCTGCCCCCCGGATGCTTTGCAGGTCCGGGTCCCTACGCATGTGCCGCTCGTCATCGTAACCGAGGGCTATGGCGGTCTCGAGAGAGTCGAATGCTTCCACGTAGTTCCCGACAAGAGCGTGGCTGCAAGCCAGGTTATAGTGAACAGTTGAGTCGTTGGGGAGAAGCCTTGCCAGCCTTAGGTCGGCCTGGAGCCCCTTGTCGTAGAGGCCGCGTGAAGTGTAGTCTTCGGCAATCGCCCTGAGGGCGTCGATGTTTTCGGGCCAAAGCTCGAGCACGCCCTCGAGGAAGGCTATCTCGAAATCGAGTGTGGTGTCGTAATTATCGGCCAATTAAGGACTTCTCCCAGTTAAGCGGCACCGTGGTGGAGGAAGTGTACCCGGCTGCCGGGGGAGGGTCAAGGGGTGGGGAAAATCATTGTGAGACGGGAAATTTTCTGTTAACTTTCGATAGAGCCGGGCAGTCATATAACTGGAGCCGGAAAGGAACAGGGTTGCGGGGCGTCAGGAAGTACCTGAGCGACGCAGAGTTGGTCGCCAGATGTCTTCGGGGCGACCGGAAGGCATTCGCGGCGATAATGGATAGATATGCCGAAGCGGTCCGAGCCCTGGCATACTCGTATGTTAGGAACATGCCGGATGTGGATGACATAGCCCAGAGCGCATTTCTCTCGGCGCTGTCGTCACTGGAGACGTTAAAGGATACATCAAAACTTGGTGGATGGCTGGGCAGGATAACTTCCAATCTGTGTATTGATTGGCTCCATGCCCGCAACCGTGAAGTGCCCCTGGATGGTACGCAACTTTCCGGAATCAGATCGGAGGACCTGTCCGGCCATCCCACCGAGCCCCCCGTTGAAGCCGTTCTCGCGGCCGAGAGAGTTGAGCGAGTCCTGCAGGCAATCGACAGGCTCCCGGACGACTACCGAACGGCGGTTCTGCTTCGATATTGGAGTAATATGTCGTACGAGGACATCGCGACCTTTCTTGAAGTCCCGATGTCTACGGTGAAGGGACGGCTGTACAAGGCCAAAAGGCTGCTGAGGAGTAAGCTGAAGTGCTACGTGGAGGAGAGGGAGAAAGTAGAAGGCTGAGTTGCGGAGAGGTCGGGTCACTCCTACCGGAGTTTGCCGATGAGGTGCTGGAGGATGTTCTCCGCCGGCAGATTGAGGAGCACGTGGGCGGGTGTCAGGCGTGCCGTCGGCTCCTGGAGGAGGAGTACGCGGAAAAGAGGCTGCTTGAGCGGGTGCTGGGGGCGCGGAGGCTCAGCTCGGAAGGTATGAGGCGGCTAAAGCGGGGTGTCCTGGAGGAACTCCCGCGGAAGGTCGAGCATATCTATATCACACGGCCCGGCCACGTGCGGGTTGGTCCGATTGAGTTCAGGCTGTCGTTTTGGGTTCCACTTGCGGCTGCCGCCGCGGCATTCTTGGTGGCGTTCATGCTTCGGCCTGTGACTGTGGCGCGTATAGCGGACTTGGCTGGTGGGGTGGAATTGAGGCGCGCGGGGGGAGCGGAATGGACCCGCGCGGGAACGAACTCGGGTCTGAGGGCCGGCGATGCGCTGCGTACAGAGGCTTTCTCGGCGCGCCTGGCCTTGAGGGATGGGACTAGTCTTGAGGTAGAGCCTTTTTCGGAGATAGCGGTTGGCAGTGCGAGGCCGGGCGTGCGTCAGGTCGTTGAACTCAAAGAGGGCAAGCTTGTAGCGGAAGTCACCCGGGCGAGTAGTCGTTTCCGGGTGGAGACCGACTACGGAGAGGTCTCCGTCCTGGGCACGCGGTTCAGAACGGCGCTCAGGAGGATGGGTGTTCAGCAAATCTCGGCACTGGACCTATCGGTTGAGAAGGGGACGGTGGAGGTGTCGAACTCAACGGGGGCGAGGCTGGTTGCTGCGGGAGAGCGGGTGCTGGTCGGGGCGAAAACAGACCCCTCCCTGATCGGGACTGCGGAAGCTGAGGACCTGGCGGGTAAGGCTTACAAGGACATTCTGAATTCGCTGCCAAGCAGCGGAGAGAACACACAACTGGTACGGCAGGCTATATCGAATCTGGCCGACATGGTGGCGTGCTATCCCAACACGCGGTGGGCCGACGATGCTCTGTGGGTATTGAGCTTTCTGCATCCGACATATCTGCTCTCCTCGGAGCGGATGCCGAACATCTCGAACTCGGTGCAATTGTGCTCTGAGTGGGTGAGCCGATACGGGCAGTCGGCTCGGCTGGAGGAATGGACGGCGTGGAATTTCCCGAGTTTGCTGCGTGGCGAGGCGGTGGCGTCACGCTCAGTTATGGTTTCATCGCGAGGTGAACTGACCGACTTGATGGCGATCCACAAGGCTGATATTCACCTGAGATACGGCAGGTCGCTTGCCGCTGCGGGGGAGATGAGCAAGGCATTGGAGGCATACGGCGAAGGGCTGAATGTGCTGCAGACCAGACCTCAGGGGGCGGGGTGGTTGGCGCGGCTGAGGGAAGAAGTCGAAGACGATCTGCGAGACGGCCACGCCCGGCTGAGGATGCAACTCGAGCAGAGTCCGCCCGTGGAAGATTCTGATCCGTTGTATCGCGAACCGACGGGCGAGAGCGTTCAGGCGGCACGAGAGGAAGCTCGCGAGCGAGCGGCCACACAAGCGCCGCGTCCGCAGTCAAGGCCCAGAACGCGGGTGAAGTAGCCCCCGTCTCCCTGAACTGACTGAGTTGGCTCTCAATCCTCTGAGTCCTCCTTGGTGGTCTCGTTCGTGTGGCGCGGCCGCGGACTGGGAGCGATCCGAGAAGCCAATCAAGCCACACCTGGAACGAGGGTCTGGGCAATTTGCGCGGGAATGGCGACTGACGGGACAGCCGCTGCCGTTGAGTGAGGTGAGGCCGAGCGGGCCGTCAGATGTTGGATGGGCTGAGGCTCATCAGGAATTCCGCGTTGGTCTTGTGTTTATTCACTTTCTCGCGCAGCAGTTCCATCGCCTCCGTGCCGTTCATCTCGTTGAGTACCTTCCTCAATAGCCACATTCTCCGAAGCTCCTCCGGGTCGAGTATCAGCTCTTCCCTGCGGGTGCCGGAGCGCGCGATGTCTATGGCGGGAAACACTCTCTTCTCGACGAGCTTGCGATCGAGATGGAGGTCCATGTTGCCGGTAGCTTTAAACTCTTCGAAAATCACCTCATCCATCTTGCTCCCGGTATCGATGAGACAGGTTCCGAGTATGGTGAGGCTGCCCGCCTCTTCGGTGTTTCTGGCCGCGCCGAGGAACCGCTTGGGCTTCTGGAGCGCATTGGCATCGACGCCGCCGGTCATGATTCTGCCGCTGTGAGGCATCTCGGTGTTGTAGCCGCGGGCCAAGCGAGTTATGGAGTCCAGCAGGATCATGACATCGTGGCCGTATTCGACGAGCCTTCTCGCCTTTTCAATCACAAGTTGGGAGACCTGGACGTGTCGGCTGGCGGGCTCGTCGAAGGTGGAACTTATGACTTCTCCTTTCACGGACCGCTGCATGTCGGTTACTTCCTCGGGGCGCTCCGCTATGAGGAGAACCATGAGGATGATTTCGGGATGATTAAGTGCGACGCTGTGGGCGATTTTTTGCAGGAGCACGGTCTTGCCGGCCCTCGGAGGGGCGACGATGAGTCCGCGCTGCCCTTTCCCAATGGGAGTTATGAGGTCGACACTTCGCATGTCGGGGTCTTCGGGCGTTTCGAGTATTATGCGTTCGCTGGGAAACAGCGGGGTCAGATCCTCGAAGACGATCTTCTCCGACATCTTGCGCGGGTCTTCGCGGTTTATGGAGTCCACACGCAGCAGTGCGAAGTATTTCTCCTTCTCCTTTTCCTTCGGTGGCCTTATCTGGCCCGAGACGACGACGCCGGTGCGCATGCCGAACAACCTGATCTGGGATGGCGAGATGTATATGTCGTCCGGTGACGGGAAGTAGTTGTAGCTTGGGGAACGCAGAAAACCGAAACCTTCCGGCAAAACCTCGAGGACCCCTTCGCCGAAGATGGCGCCGTTCTTGGATGCATGGTGCCTGACGAGGAGATGTATGAGCTCCTGCTTTCGCAGGCCTGCCGTATCCCGTATCCCCTGCTGCTGGGCAAGCTCATGGAGCTCCTGAGGCGAAAGGGCCTGGAGCTCGTTGATGCGCAGGAGTCTCTTTTTCTTTTCCGCGTCCGGGCTTCCGGACTCCTGGGGCGGCGACTCTTGCGAATAGTCCTTTTTTTCGGGCGCTTCTAATTTGCTTCTCTTGTCTTTCTGTACTTCGCCGGTCTTGGAATTAGCCATTCTGTTCCTCCAGAGTAGGGAGAGCTATGGTGATCGCGCCTAATTCTCGATCAACACCTTGCGCCAGAATTCCAGAGCGCGTGCGCGAGTCTCCCCAATTTCACCGTTGTTATGAATTACGTAATCCGCCTTGAGCTTTTTCTGCTTAACAGGCATCTGCAATCGCTCGCGCCTGGCAATCTCTTGTATGTCCCAGCCTCGATGCCACTTTGCCCTTTCGTAACGTCGCTGGTCCTCAGCGTCGACGAAGATAACCACGTCACAATCGGGAGCGAGGCCCGCCTCGTGCAGCAGAGCTGCATCAAGAACTATCGGCTGAGCAGGATGCTCGCGCCGGAGGCGTTCTATCTCCTGTTTTATCCTACTGATGATGCGCGGATGGAGTATGGCATTGAGGCGTTGAACCTCTGCGGACCCGCTGAAGACTCTTTTCGCCAGAGCTTCCCTGTCCACCTCCCCGCCTTGCGCCAGAACGCAACTCCCCCAGATGCACGTGATCTGTGCCTTGACGTCGTCTTTCTGGAGCAGCTCTTTGGCGATATCGTCGGCGCTTATCAAAGCGGCGCCGAGGTCGACAAGCATCCTCGCCACTGTGCTCTTTCCGCTTGCGATGGCCCCTGTCACTCCAATGATCTTTCCGGTCAAGTGCCCTCTACACCTCGCGCCAGTTCGTGCCGGACGCTGTTTTCACCTTCAGAGGGACGCGAAGCTCCATTGCTCCCTCCATCTCTTTCGCAATCCATTCCAGTTCGGCATCCGTTTCGCCTGCCGGCGCTTCGAAGAGAAGCTCGTCGTGAATCTGTAGCAGCATTCGGGTGTTTTTTCTCTCGTCGCGGATGCGCTGGTGGATGCGGTTCATGGCGACCTTTATGAGGTCTGCGGCAGAGCCCTGGATTCCGGTGTTCCGCGCGATTCTCTCGGCGAGGCCGCGCACCCGCGCGTCGTCTGAACGAATTTCCGGGATATACCTTCTTCGGTTCAGGATCGTGCGGACGAATCCTTTCTCCACCGCGTCGTCGATCACCTGCTTCATGTAATCCTCAACGCCCTTGTGGATCTCGAAATAGCGTTCGATGAATTCGCGGGCGGTCTCGACCGAACATCCGAGTTGCTGGGAAAGCCCGAACGGAGTCAAGCCGTAGATTATTCCGAAATTCACCGCCTTTGCCGTCCGCCGCATATCCTCGGCCACTTCGTGAGAGGACACGGAGAATATCTGCGTGGCGACCGAAGCGTGAATGTCCTCATTCCTCTTGAATGACTCCACCAACGCGGGATCGCCGGACAGGTGCGCGAGCATCCGCAGGTCTATCTGCGAGTAGTCGACTGAGAAGAACAGATAATCATCCTCCGAGGGGATGAAGGCTTCCCTGATTTTCTGGCCGAGCTCGGTCCTGATCGGTATGTTCTGCAGATTCGGGTCGCTTGAAGACAATCGTCCGGTCGCGGTCACGGCCTGATTGAATGAAGCGTGGATCTTCCCCGTCCTTGGAGAGGCCATCCGAGGAAGCTGGTCCAGATACGTAGATTTAAGCTTACTGAGCTGCCTGAAGTCAAGTATCAGTTTCGGCAAAGGGTGGACCCGCCCGAGTTCTTCTAATACGCGCGCGTCGGTGGATACGCCGGTGCGGGTCTTTCTGAGCTTCGGCAGCCCCAGCTTTTCGAACAGTATGGCCTGAAGCTGTTTCGGGGAATTGATGTTGAATTCCTCGCCGGCGGCCTCGTGGATGGATTTCTCGAGTTCCTTCAGCTTTGCGGCGAACTCATCCGACATTCGATGCAGGACGCCGGGGTCTATTTTTATCCCGTTGTATTCCATTTCGGCAAGAACTTCGACGAGCGGAAGTTCGACGGCTGCGAAAAGTTCTTGCAGGTCCAGTTCGGCCAGTTGAGGCTCCATAAAGCGCTTGAGCCGCAAAGCCATGTCGGCATCTTCGCAAGCGTAGTCGGAGACCCTTTCGACGTCGACCTTGTCCATGGTCGTTTGCTCCCGCCCTCTTCCCAACAGCTCGTAAATCTCCGTCATCCTGTGGTTGAGATGTTCGGAGGCGAGTTGAGAGAGGCCGTGCTGCCTAGCGGAAGTGTTGAGCACGTAGGAAGCGACCATGGTATCGAAGGAAAGTCCCCTGAGTTGAAGGCCGTTACACCGGAGAAGAACGATATCATACTTGAGGTTGTGTCCGGTCTTCTTGATGTGTTCGTCCTCGAGTATCGGCCTGAGCATGTTCAGCACTATGTCGAGTTGGATGTGAGGCTGGCCTTCGGGGGAAAGGGTAGGGATGTAGTACGCGTTTCCTGGCTCCCATGAGAATGAGATGCCGACGATTTCCGCGTCCACTGGATTCACGCTGGTGCTTTCAAGGTCTACCGAGATCTCGCCCTGCTTCCTGCATTCGTCGACAAATCGCGTCAAAGATTCGCGGTCGGCGACTAGGTGGTAATTCCTCTCGGCCTGATCGTCGGCTCTGGGCAGGTCCTTCATCAGACTTCGGAAGCCGTGCTTACGGTAGAAGGAGTAAAGGGCGGGGGAGGCAGGCTGCCTGACGGCGAAATCAGTGAGCTGCTCGTCCATCGGGACGTCCGTGCGGATGGTGGCGAGTTCGCGTGAAAGGCGGGCCTGATCCTTGAATTGGACGAGGTTCTCCTTTGTTTTCGCGCCGCGGACATCCTCGACGTGCTCGAGTACGTTTTCGAGAGTCCCCCATTCCCTTATCAATGCCAGGGCGGTCTTGGGCCCTATGCCGGGCACGCCGGGGATGTTGTCGGTCGAGTCCCCGGAGAGTGCCATGCACTCTATGACCTGGCTCGGCTCAATTCCCTTCTCGCGGCGAAGCGTTTCCAGGTCGGTTACCTTGTCTCTCCTGGCGTCCACCAGCTTTATCCTGGGGTCGAGCAATTGCTCGGCATCCTTGTCCGTGGTGACGATATCGACGTCGAGGCCCCGGGACGAGGCCCTCTTGGCTAGCGTGCCGATCACGTCGTCGGCTTCGAATCCTTCAACCGACGCGACCCGGAGACCATGCACCTCGGAGGCCTCGTGGATGAGGGGTATCTGTGCGCGGAGCGCGTCGGGCATCGGTTTCCTCTGCGCCTTGTAATCCTGGTATTGCTTGTGCCGAAACGTGGGACCTTTGGGGTCGAACACCACCACAGCGAGGTCCGGCTTATGCTCGCGGAGCAGCTTTTTCAGCGTGGCCACGAATCCGTACACGGCGTTGACCGGCTGCCCGGTGGGACTTGTCAGCATGGGGATGGCGTAGAAGGACTGATAGCACTGAGAATGACCGTCGATGAGGAGAATTTTTGGGCTCATGCGCTGGCCTGTGGTAAATCCGACAGACACACTACCCTTGTTGGGCCTCGCTAACGAATCGAAATGGATTCTTTGCTGCGTCCATCCCAGATACTTCCCAGGGCGTATCCCCAAAACATTTCAGGTCGAGGTCCCATGCGGTGGTCGAGACCGAGGATCAGTCAGGGAGAGTGATTTCCAAAAGAGGCTCAGTGGGAAACCCCGAACAGCGTGCCCGTAATAGGGCCCATTCACGATCATAGATACAACGAGCAAGCGCGGATGTCAAGAGTTTTCTCTACGGTTCGGGGAGGCGAAAGGTAGCGTCGAGGGAGGCAGTGGCGCGGGGCGGGAAAGCAGGGGAGCAGGAAGTCGTGAGGTGGGCGAGGGTAGGTTGTGAGTGGTAAGGGTTGTGGAAGGTGGTGAAAAAGGAAATGGAGTCAGCGGGGATCGCAGAAAAAAAGTGAAGATGGAGGCCCATAGGTAGGGGAATAGAGGGGAGGACCCCCTACAGGTTGTGTGCTTTAGCGGAAAAGCGAGAAAAAGGGATGGATCGGCCAGAAATTGCTTGACAGGGAGGGGTACGAGCGTAAAATGCAAAACGTAAATTGCGGTTCGAGGAGGCCCGCTATGTCGCTCTCTCCGAGGCGCCTATGAGCACCCCGCGGGATAAGGACACATCGTTCGTCATCCCCAAGAAGCTCTACCGAATCGGCGACATCATGCGCTACACAGGTCTTTCCCGTCAAACGCTGCACAACTACACCGTCCTTGGTCTGATCCGGGAAGAAGAACGTACTCAGGGAGGCCACAGGCTGTACCCCGAGAGTGTATTTGAGCGGCTGAGCCGCATCCATGAGTTGAGGCGGACTAACACCCTGCGTGAGATCCGAGAGATGCTGGAGCGGGAGTCGGAATAGAATGGTGAGGAGAGCCGGGCATGGAGTCTGAAGGAGCGCCCCCGAAGCCGGGGGAATCCAAGGGGTCCCTGTTCAAGTCCACGAATTGGCAGTTCCCGGTTTTTGTCCTGTCCGCGGTCCTTTCCATCGCTTTCCTGGGGATTCAAGTCCACCGCGACCGGCAGAGGGCGAAGGCGCTTGAGCCTTTGGTCGAACTATCCGAGCTGGCGCGACTGGCGGACGAGGGAAAGTACGAGGAGGCGGCGAAAGGGCTGGACCTCTTCCCCCTCAAGTATCCGCGGAGCTCGTTAGTGCCGCAGGCGCGTCTGCGGCATGCGTACATGCTGGCGGAACTTGTGAAGTTGGATGGCGAGTACGAAAAGCGGTCAGCTTCGTTTGAGTCGTCGCTGCAAGAAGCCGCCGAGGGAGGAGTGGACGACAAATCTATCGCGCAGGCGCACCTCAATATGGCAAAGGCGCTGGGGGCAAAAGGGAAGTATGCGGAGGGGTTGCTGCACAATGACAGGGCGGCGGATCTGGCGCCAGAACTGGATGACAGGTTCATGAAAGAAGTGAAGGACGAGATGGCGAGCTTGATTCTTGGTTACGGGGAAGGGTCGCCCGAAGCGGCGCTGGCGGAGGTGGGCAGCAGGATGTTTCGAGAGAAGGAAGACGCGGGAAAGTCCAGGCTGGAGCTTCTTCGTGGTCACATCCTGAGAATGAGCGGCGAGCTGGAGGAGGCCGAAAGGGCATACCAGAGGGTGATTGAGCTTGATCCGGGGGGCGGGGCCGCTGCTGCAGCACGACACTGGCAGGGCAGGGCTTTATTCGACCGGGGACTTTATGCGGACGCGTACACGAAATTCGCATACGCATACAAGCTGCTGGGGCAGGTGGCGCCTGCGGAGGAAGCTTTGTTCCTGGCGGGGGAGTCTCTCTTCAGGTCGGGGAATTATGAAGTAGCTCTGAGAAACTTCGAGGAGTGCGTGTACAAGTTCGGCGATCTGGAAGTGGGGAAGGTGGCGCATGTGAGGGCTGGAGACTGCTGCCTTCGGAGCGGCAAGCTGCAGGAAGCCTCTGCCGCGTACTACGCCGCTTTGGAGGGGGCTCCTCTGCCTGAGCTGTTGGAGAGCGAATGGTTCGACGTAAGCGAAAGCCTGAAGGAGTTGTATGAGGTTGCGGAGAAGGCGGCGGCCGGGGGAGAGTATGCAACGGCGTATGCCTTGCTGAAGCCGCTGGCCGCTTTTGTCGACCCGCGGGACCGGTACATTCACAAGAACGGGCTGGCGTTGCTGGGGCTTGCGGAGGATGCCGCGGACGAAGCGGAGAAGCGACACCTATACCTGACAGCGGCTTCGATGCTTGACGGGCTGGCGCACAAATATCCCGGGAGCGAGCACGTGGCCGACGCATTGTGGAATGCGGCTGAGGCGTTGTTTGCTGCCGGCGAATACGCCGCCGCGACCGGAACGTATCGTCGATTTGCCGAAGCCAAGTGGGATGACCCCAGGGCGAGCCAAGCCATATACAAGCGAGGGCTGTGCTACATGAAGCTCGGCCTGCACGACGCGGCGATTCAGGCGTTCCGCGTGAACGAGGTCAGCTTCCCGTTTGTGATCTATGCGTACGAGTCGAGGTACGAAAAGGGTCGCTGCTACCTTGCCAAAGGAGACGCGGTCACTGCGCAGAAGGTCTTTCTCGATATTCTGCAAGACCCGAAGTTCTCCCCGGAGAGCAGCGTGTGGCGGCGAGCGCTTTTCTCACTTGGCGAGGCCTACTGGCTGAACGGCGACCAGCAGCAGACCGCGAACGTGCTGCGAGAAGCGCTGGAGCGCTATCCCGCGGACCCTGAGGCGAACAGGGCAAGGTGGCTGCTGGCGAGGTCGCTGATGTCGTTATCGCGCTACGTTGAGGCGATCGGTGAGCTGAAGTCCCTGATATCCTCGGCACCGGCGACGTCGGAGAACGTGCGGCAGCTCAGTGAGGCGAATCTGCTGCTGGGTGATTGCTACTATACGCTGCAAGACTACCAGAAGGCGCTGGAGTCATATAAGGGAGCGGTGCGCTACTCGGGGAAGGCGACGGAGGCGGGGTGGGCGCTATTTCAGACTGCCAACTGCTACCACAACATGGGGCAAATGGACAGCGCCCGCGGGGCGTACAAGCGGGCGAAGCTTGTCATATCGTCCCTTCCGGAGGAAGCGTTTGCCGCGGCCCCCGAAGGGCTAAGAAAGAAATTCTGGGAAGAGTTGCTCGGTTGGGCGGCTTCTTCCGCATCGGGGAGTTAGCGCATGGCGGAAAACTCTGCGCTGCGTACGCCCACGGAGATATTCGGCAGGCAGCGAGCGATATACGCAAAGCTGCTGGGGATGTCGGAGCGGCAGGTGGAGCTCGTGAAGCAGACGAAAACCGACGAGTTACTTTCGCTTCTGGCCGAGAAGCGGACGGTTCTGGGAGAACTCGCTGAGCTTCAGGAAAGGCTTTCGCCGGTGCATCCGCAGTGGGAGGAAGTGATGTCCGCGCTCTCTGAGGAAGAGCGCATGGAGTTGCGAAGGATCGCGGAGGAGATCGCGAGACTCCTAGAGACTATCCTGCGGCTGGACGAGCAAGGACGGGATGAACTGAGACATCTTCGCGATGCAACGCTGTCGCAACTGAAACGCATTGGGGATGGGAAGAGAGTGGTTGAGACGTATAGACGCAAAGAGCCTGATCCGGGAGTGAAATTCTTTGACAAGACTAGCTAGTGGAGAAGCGCTGAACGTTGAGACCCTGAGCCGGACGGATCCGTCGGAACTGGTGGACTTGTTTGTGGAGTTCAATCGGACGACGGAGCGGCTTAGGCGTTCGCACGAGGAATTGCAGGGAAAGGCGGCGGAGCTTTCGGCAGAGCTGGCGGAGAAGAAGGAGGAGCTTCGGCTGAAGAGCCGGCTTGCCACCATCGGCGAAATGGCATCCGCCGTGGCACATGAGGTGCGAAATCCTCTGGGAGCCATTGAGCTTTACGCGAGCATGCTGGAGAGCGACCTGCGTCATTTGCCGCAGCAGGCTGCTCTGGCGTCGAAGATTCTATCGGGCGTGAAGACGCTGGAGAGCACCGTGCAGAACTTGCTGGCATTCACGAGCGCCCCGCCGATTGAGACGAAACTGGTTGACCTGGCGGCCGTCGTTACCGAGGCGTACTCTCTGGCGATTCCCGACTCTGGCTGTGGAATCGAGTTGGAGGCGGAATTCAGGCCACGGCCTTTGGAAGCGAAGGTTGACCCAAACCAGATGCAGTGCGCTTTGATCAATATTTTGCAGAACGCGGCTCAGGCCATGCCTGACGGTGGGAAGCTGACCATCGAAGGGGGGATCGTGGGAGGGAAGCGACGCAAGACGTTCATCCAGATGACGGACAGCGGACCGGGTATCCCCGAGGAAGTGCTCGGGAGGATGTTCAACCCCTTCTTCAGCACGAAGCGGAACGGACTGGGGCTGGGGCTGTCCCTGGCCCAGAGGATCGTGGAGTGTCACGAAGGGACCATTTCCGCTGTAAATGCGCCGCCCATGGGTGCATGTTTCAGGATAGAGCTTCCGGCCGCGTAGAGGAGCACTTGATTTGGCCAACGTGTTGGTGGTCGATGACACGCAACTGATGAGGGAGTCCCTTGAGACTGCGCTGTCGCGCGCGGGTCATAAAGTTGCCCCCTTTGCTTCGGCGGAACCTGCGTTGGCGGAGCTGCAGATCAAGAACTTCGACGTGGTGATAACGGACCTGAAGCTTCCGGGCATGGACGGAATAGAACTGCTGGAGAAGGTGCGGCAGAACTGCCCGGATACGCAGGTAGTAGTGGTTACTGCGTACGGCACGGTTGAGACCGCGGTGGAGGCGATGAAGCTTGGAGCCTTCGACTACATCATGAAGCCGTTCCGCGCCGAGGAAATCGAGGTAGTGGTGTCGCGAGCTCTGAGGCACAGGGAGCTTGTGATCGAGAACGTGGCGCTCAAGACCCAAGTGGCGGTCAAGAAAGCGGACCTGGTGGGAGAGAGCCGCGCGATGAAGAAGCTGAGGGAAGAGTTGCGCACGGTGGCGGGGGCGTCTTCCACCGTGTTGATAAGAGGCGAAACCGGCACCGGGAAAGAGCTCGTGGCGAGGGCGATTCATGCGGCTTCGCCCAGGGCCGGAAGGGCCTTCCTTTGCGTGAACTGCGCGGCGCTGTCGGCGGGCCTGTTGGAGAGCGAACTCTTCGGCCACGAAAAGGGCGCGTTTACCGGCGCGGACAAGGCGCGGCGGGGGCGATTCGAACTGGCTGACGGCGGGACGATTCTGCTGGACGAGGTCAGCGAGATCCCCCCCGAACTCCAGGCCAAGCTCTTGAGAGTGCTCCAGGAAAAAGCATTTGAGCGGGTGGGCTCGAGCCTCAGCAGGAAAGTTGACGTGCGTGTGCTGGCGACGACGAACCGAGACCTGGAGGCGGCGGTGCAGTCTGAAGCGTTTAGGAAGGACCTCTTCTACAGGCTAAACGTGCTCCCCATATGCGTTCCCCCGCTTCGCGACCATCTGGAAGATATTCCTGCGATGGTGGGATATTTCCTGCGGCTGTACGGGGTGGAACAGGGACGGCGCGTAAGGGAGATTTCGCCCGAGGCTAAGCAGCTTCTGATGGAGTATAGCTGGCCGGGCAACGTGCGGGAGTTGGAGAACATCATCGAGCGTGCTTGCGTTTTGGGCCAGAGCGACACCATTTTGCCGCGGCAGATAGCCGGGTGGCTGAAGCCGAGCCTCAACGGCGATTCGTTGAACGTTCACCTCGGCCTTACCCTGGAGGAGGTGAACAAAAGATACACGAGGGCGACGCTGGAGTCGTTGGGGGGGCATCGGGCGAAGACGGCCCAGGCGTTGGGAATAGGGCTCCGGACGCTGGGAATGAAGGTCAAGAGGTGGCGGATTGCTGAGCCGAAGCAGGCAAATATTGCATCCTAGCAGCGAATTCTGCGCCGGGCACCCGGGGGCTCGTGGTAGCGTCCGAGGTGCGCCGACGCAAGTGATTGTCCCGGATGGTGTTACAGCGAGTGGTCGCGAGTCGAAGATGGGAGCGCGATTGGTATCGTGTTTGCGAACTTGAGTGTGAGCGAGTGCCGGTTTGAAAGGGGCATGGGCGGATGAACTGGGGCTTTGTCGATAGCGGCTCGATTCCCGTGCTGGAAAGGGCCATTGCGTTCTCGCAGCTACGGCACGAGCAGATCGTCAATAACATCGCCAACGCCGACACTCCCTTCTACACCGCTAAGGACCTCCCGATTGCGGAGTTTCAACAGTTGCTGAAGGGAGCGGTCGAAAGGCGGAGCACGAATCCCAAAGCGCCCTTTGTGCTCGGCTCGTCGGGGAATATCAGCGTGGATGCAAAGGGGCACCTTAGCGTGAGGCCGGTTAAGGCCGCCAACACGGGCCCGTTGAGGCATGATGAGAACGACGTCTCCATCGACGTCGAGATGGCGAAGTTGGCGGAGAACACGCTGCTGCATAACAGTCTGGTGGAGCTGTTGCGGGGGAAGTTCGAAGGCCTGCAAAAGGTGATAAGCGAGAGGCTTACGTGAAAGGAGCGGGTTAGATGTTCGGGAGCCTGGACACGAGCGCGTCAGCTTTGGCGGCGCAACGGATTCGGATGGATACCATCGCCAACAACCTGGCGAACATAAACACCACGCGTGACGCGCAGGGCCGGGTGAACCCTTATCGCCGGAGGGAGGCCGTCTTCGTGGTGGGCAGCCCGAGCGCGCCGGAGTCGGGCCAGGGCGTGCGGGTGCTGGCGGTGAAGGAAGACATGTCGGAATTCACAAAAACCTATAAGCCCGGGCACCCCGACGCGGACGCGGACGGTTACGTACTCATGCCTAACGTGAATCTCATACAGGAAATAGTGGACATGATCGAGGCCAGCCGTGCGTACGAAGCCAACGTCACGGCCATGCAGGCATCGAAGTCACTGATACAGGCCGCTAGCAGGATACTGGTGTAGTTCAGGGAGGAATGAAGAATGGTCGAGAGCATATCAAACGTGGGCGTGGGCGGGCTTTCGCCGTCGCAGCCGGCTGCGGGACGCGTGTCCGGCGACCAGTCATTCAAGGACCTGCTGATTAATTCGATGAAGCGGGTTAACGACATGCAACAGGAGGCGGACCAGGCCATTACGCGGTTGGCGACTGGCGAGACCGACAACGTTGCGGAAGTCATGACGGCGGTGGAGAAGGCCGACCTGGCCTTCCAGCTTCTGATGCAGATCAGGAACAAGCTGGTGGACGCCTACCAAGAGATAAGGCAAATGCGCATATAGCTTGTAGGACGGAGGAGGAGAGAAGGGCCAAATGGATCTACTCCGCCAGATAGCGCAGCAGTTTGCCAGGATATTCAGAGGGATGACGGTAAGTCAGCGGATGAGCATGACGATGCTCACCTTTACCGTCCTTGTCAGCATAGTGTTGCTTGTGGTGTGGAGCAAGACGACGCAGTATGCGCCGCTATTTACCGACATCTCGGCGGAACAGGCGAACGAGGTGATAGGGCAGCTTGAGCAGATGGGTGAGGACTATCGCTATCGCGGCCGAAGGATAGAGGTGAGGCCCGAACGGCGGGACATCATCTTCGCGCGGTTGACTGAGGCCGAGGCGCTGCCGCAGGTGAAGGACCCATTTGCGTGGATATACGTGGACACGCCGCTGGCCGAAACGAAAGGCCGGCGCGACATGAAGGATTTGGACAGCCGTCGAAAGCAGCTCCAGATGATGATCGGCTACCTTGATTCCGTCCGCTCGGCCACCGTGGCGATAGCGGTCCCGGAGGAAACGCCGTTCCTGCGAAAGAAGGAGGAGGAGGCGAAAGCGTCGGTTGCCGTGCAGCTCGCTGCGGGGGTCCGGACGCTCCCAGCCAACGCGGTAAGGGCCATAACTCAGTTGGCTGCGGGGGCCGTCAAGGGGTTGAGCCCGGAGAACGTGGCGATCGTTGACCAGAACGGCCAAGCCTACCGCCTGCCGAGCGAAGAGGAGGGGACTCTTCTGGCGGCGAACCAGTTTGAGCTGAAGAGGCAGGTCGAGAAGGGCTACGAGGAGAAGCTGCTGGGACTCTTCGAACCATTGAGACGACCGGGCATGCCGGGGCCGATTGTGGTGGTGAATGTGGAACTCGACTTTGCCCGCGTCGAGAAGGAAATGAAGGATGTGGACCCGGATACGGTGGTGACGGTTCACGAGAGGACCAAGGAGACCTCGGAGGAGACACTCGGTACGGAGGGTGCGCCCCCGGGGGTCGGGGTGAATGTGGGGCTGGAGCCCAGCACGACGGGTGCGGGAGAGAAGTCTACGAAAACCGAGGAGGAGCGGGAGGTGACTAGGGAGTCAAGCTGGGTGGTCCAGAGAATCATCCAGAGTCCGGGAACGATGATAAAAGACAAGTCGGTGGCGATCGCGATTCCGGTTCAGGAGGGAGAGGCGAGCCTGAGCGACGAAGACGTCGCCACATATCGTAGCTTCGCGATGCAGGGGGCGGGCATTACCGACGCTTCGAAGGTAGAAGTAAGCACTGTTACATTCCCCGAGGTCGAAGAGCCGACTATAGAGCCCGTGCCGATCACGGCGCGTATTTTCGGTGCTTTGAGTGAACGAGGCGCGGAGTGGGGAAAGTATGCAGGTGTGCTGATTTTTATCCTGGTGGCGCTGCTGATGCTGCGTTCGGTTCTGAAGAAGGCAATTGCTCGCGAGGCGATTTCGCCATTGCGAGCCGCGGTGTCGGCGGGTCTCCCGCCCGAGCCCGAGATGACGGACGTGGACAAGATGAGAGTGCAACTGGTGGATATGGTTGACGAAAGCCCCGATGTCGCTGCGGACCTGATCAAGCGCTGGCTCATGACGGAGTAGTTACATGCCGGAGAGGAAGGGACAAGAGGTCAGCGGGCTGCGCAAGGCGGCGATATTGCTTGTGAGCCTGGGTGAGGAACGGGCCTCGAAGGTGTTATCGAAGCTGGACGGCGAGATGATTGAATTGATAACGACAGAGATCGCTCAAGTCGAGACAGTGGAAGAGCAGGAGCAGGAGTCGGTGATCAAGGAATTCTACCAACTGTCGCTCGCGCGGAAGTACTACGAGACGGGGGGTATAACCTTCGCGCGTCAACTCCTGGAAAAATCTCTCCCGCCGGAACGGGCGAACGAGATCATCGAGTCGGTTGAGCAGTCGATTCGGATGACGCCGTTCAATTTCCTGCGGAAGACGGAGGCGAACAACATATTGACGTTCATCCAGGACGAGCATCCACAGACGATAGCGTTGATCATGGCGCATCTGAAGCCGGAGCAGGCGGCGGAGGTGCTCTCAGGGCTCGCCGCGCCCAAGCAAGTTGACGTGATAAAGAGGCTGTCGCACATGGCGGACACGAGCCCGGAGGTGATCCGCGAAGTGGAGGCGGGATTGGAGGGGAAGCTGGCCTCGCTGGTGGGGCAGAAGCTGGAGCGAGCAGGGGGGATCGAGGCGTCCGCGGAGATACTGAACTTTGCCGATCGGGCCACGGAGAAGGGCATCCTCGAAGCGATCGAGCAAGACGATCCCGACCTGGTCGAAAACATCAGGCGGCTGATGTTCGTCTTTGAGGACATTCTTCTTGTTGATGACCGGGGAGTGCAAAAGGTGCTGCAGGAGGTAGATCATGAGACGCTCGCGCTTGCCCTTAAGAGCGCGACGGACGAAGTGAAGGACAAGGTCTTCCGGAACCTGTCCGAACGAGCGCGAGTCGTGATCCAGGAGGACATGGAGTACATGGGCCCGGTGAGGCTTACAGAGGTGGAGGCTGCGCAGCAGAGGATCGTGGACATGATCCGCCGCATGGAGGACGCGGGGGAGATAATCATCCAGGGCCGTGGCGGAGAGGAGGAAGTAGTTGTCTAGA
>Ga0180431_10002915_pt1 | contig 22416 bp, 16 predicted proteins | sample SS_ome_11_FD_132459 | JGI IMG/M metagenome (GOLD analysis project Ga0180431, IMG submission 132459) | Hypersaline lake sediment archaeal communities from the Salton Sea, California, USA - SS_1_MS_1 metaG | ecosystem: Environmental > Aquatic > Non-marine Saline and Alkaline > Hypersaline >...
CCCCGGACAAGAAGGAAATCCAAAGGATCAACCGGCTCCAGAGCAAGATCTTTAGTGAACTTGTATCCTGCTTTGACCCGCCCCTGGCGGAGGGCGTGCCCCAGCGCCTCAAGGAAATTGTCGCCTCCGCTTGCATCTGCCCGGAGGAAACGGTCCTGGATGTGGGCTCCGGCACAGGCATCCTCATCCCCTTGATCAAGGAATACCATCCCTCCCGCATTTACGCCTGCGACCTTTCCCACTCCATGCTCAAGCAGCTCAAAGGCCATTATCCGGAGGTAGAAGCGGTGGTTTCCGATGTGCGGGATCTGGCACTGCCTGATGCCAGTGTCCATGTGGTTTTCATAAACGCCACATACCCCAACATCGTGGATAAAAAGGGGGCCTTTGCCAACATCATCAGGATGATGACACAAGCAGGACGCATGGTAATAAGCCACCCCATGGGCAAATCATTTATCGACGGCCTCAGGAAGAGTACACCCTTCCCCCTGGATGATTTCCCGGAAAAACCCGAGGCACGAACCCTTTTGGAACCGTATGGGTTTCGCATTGAGGGATTCATTGATAAGCCCAGCCTTTACATATTGGTGGCTGTGAAAAGATAGTTCTATAGTCCTGAGGTGATTTATGCAGAAAAGGGTGGTCATAACCGGATTAGGCCCTATAACACCCATAGGTATCGGTAAAGAGGCTTACTGGAAGGCCCTGATAAAAGGGGTCTCCGGTGCCCGGCGCATTTGTTTCGAGGGCTATGATATGGATCAGTATAACTCCCAGGTGGCCTGTACAGTGGAAGGTTTCTCCCTGAGGGATTACATCCAGAGGAATAAGGATTTCAGGTACCTGGGAAGGACCTCCAAATTTGCCATGGCAGGCACCAGGCTTGCCCTTGAGGATGCCGGCTTTGAGTTAGAGCTGGTGGAATCGGACAGGGGCCAGGGAGACTACACCATGAAGCACATAGATCCTGAAAAAATCGGGGCCATCCTGGGGATAGGGGCCCAAAACATGGATCTCTGTGAAAGATGGTTTAAGAGCTTTCTAAGAGAAAACGGCCCCAAGAAGATCTCTCCCTTTGCCCTGCCTCATGTCCAGATCTGCGCCGTGCCGGTCAACGTGACTATGAAATACGGCCTTAAAGGAATCGCCTGCAGCATTTCCACGGCCTGTGCATCTTCAAACCACGCCATGATCGAGGCCTACAAACATGTCCTATTAGGGGAAGAGACGATCATGGTAACGGGCGGCGCCGACGCCTGTATCACGCCCTATGTGTTTGGGGGATTCGCCGCCATGAATGCCATGAGTCGCAGAAACCACGAGCCTGAAAAGGCATCGAGACCCTTTGACAAAGACAGGGACGGCTTTGTAATGGGTGAGGGTTCCGGGATCGTGATCCTGGAGGAACTCGCCCATGCCCTTGACCGGGGCGCCCATGTCTACTGTGAGCTCACTGGATACGGCGCCACCTCGGACGCGTATCATATTGCAGCCCCCGAACCGGAGGCGTTCATGCAGGCAAAAGCGATCCAAGACGCCATGACCCGAGGGGGGGCAAGGGCCGAGGAAATCGACTATATCAATGCCCACGGCACGTCCACCGTCCTCAATGATCCCGTTGAAACCACGGCCATCAAGAAGGCCTTGGGGAAACAGGCCTATCACATCCCCATAAGTTCCACCAAATCCATGACCGGGCACCTTATAGGTGCTGCGGGCGGCGTAGAAGTCATTGCCACCGCCCTCATGATAGAAAATGGAAGGATTCATCCTACCATAAACCTGGAATCCCCGGGGGAGGGGTGTGATCTGGACTATGTCCCCGGCAAGGGCATAGAAAAACCGATTCAAAAGGCGATCACCAACAGCTTTGGATTCGGCGGGCAAAATGCCTCCCTTTTACTGGAACGCTACCAACCCTAGGGAGGCTAGCACAGAGGGCTTTTGAAGGAGTCACCAACCCATGAACCATGAAACCCTGATTATTTCCATCAAGAAGGCCATATGTACCGTCACCGTCAACCGCCCTCAAAGCCTGAACGCGATCAACACCACCCTCTTTCGGGAACTGGAAGAGGTCCTCAAGGCATTGGACCGCGACAAGGCCGTGAGGGTCGTCGTCATACAGGGCGCCGGGGAAAGGGCCTTTGCCGCCGGGGCGGATGTCAAGGAAATGCTTGACATGCGCGGTGATGAAGCCGAGGTTCGAACTTGGAGGGGCATGGGCGTCTATGATCGCATGCGGAGGCTTTCCCGCCCCATTGTGGCCTCTATAAAGGGATATGCACTGGGCGGGGGTATGCTCCTGGCCCTGGCCTGCGATATCCGGATCGCCGCGGAGACGGCCCTCTTTGGATACCCGGAGATCAAACTGGGCCTGTTTCCGGGTACCGGCGGAACGGTGTTGCTGGACCGGCTTATAGGCCCGGCCGCGGCCCGCGGCCTCTGCCTGACAGGGGAGCAGATCCCTGCCCAACGGGCTTATGAGCTGGGCATTGTGAACCGGGTGGTCCCCGAGGCGGAACTGAGCCGGGTGACCCGGGAAACGGCCCAAACCCTTGCCTCATACAGTCCCACGGCTGTGGCGGAGCTCAAACATATACTCAACACCTCCCTTGAGCGCGATTTTGAAAGCGCCAGGGCCGAGGAGGTGAAGGCTTACGGCCGCTGTGTGGCAAGCGAAGACGGCCAGGAGGGAATTCGGGCCTTTATTCAAAAACGGCCGCCCCGCTTTAGGGGGCGCTGACCGGATAGGACAAATTGATTCCACCAAGAAAGGAGAAAAAATGGAAAGGGAATGGCTCTTTGATGATGAGCACCGGATGTTCAGGGAAAGTGCAAGAAGGTGGGTGGCCGCTGAGCTGGCCCCCCATGCTGATGAATGGGAAGAGGCAGGGGAATTCCCTCTGGAGATCTATAAGAAGGCGGGGGATCTGGGCTTTTTTGGCGGGGGGTTCCCCGAGGAATACGGCGGAGTGGGGGGCGATTTTCGCTACCATGTGGTATTGAGTGAAGAGCTCGCCCTCTCCAAATCAGGGGGGGTTTCCGCCGGCCTCGGGCTCCACGGGTTTGTGGCCCTCCCTGCTGTGAACTCCTTTGGGAACAATGAACAGAAAGCCCAATGGCTGGCACCGGGAATCCGTGGCGAAAAGATCGGGGCCCTGGCCGTGACTGAACCCAACGCCGGCTCTGACGTGGGGGGCCTCCAGACAAAGGCCGTACGCCAGGGCGATGAGTATGTCATCAATGGGTCCAAGACCTTTATCACCAACGGGGTCCGGGCCGATTTCTACGTGGTCGCCTGCAAGACTGCTCTGGAGAAAAAGCATCAGGGAATCAGCCAGATTATTGTGGACAAAGGCACCCCGGGATTCACTGTAAGCCGAAAACTTGACAAGTTGGGGTGGAGAGCCTCGGATACGGGTGAACTCTCCTTCGACGAGGTAAGGGTCCCTTCATCCAACCTGCTGGGCCGGGAAAATGACGGGTTTTATCAGATCATGCACGGATTTCAGACCGAAAGGCTGGTCATGGCCGTGGGCTCTGTGGCCGCCGCCCAGTACTGTGTGGACATCACGCTTCAGTATGCCAAGGAGCGACAGGCCTTTGGAAAGCCTATAGGCACCTTTCAGGTGAATCGCCACAAATTTGCGGATATGCTCACCTGGATCGAGGCGGCCAGGCGGCTCACTTATCATGCCGTGTGGCTTTATATCAACGGCCTTGAGTGTGCCAAGGAGGTGGCCATGTGCAAGATTTACGCCTGTGATACGGCCGTCAAAATAGCGGACATGTGCATCCAGATTCACGGGGGTTATGGGTATATGATGGAATATGAAGTCCAGCGCATCTGGAGGGATCAGAGAATCCAGCCCATTGGCGGGGGCACCTCGGAGATACAAAAGGAGATCATTGGAAAACTCATAGGGCTGTAACATTTAAGATTGTCAAATCAGGCCGGGTGCAGCGGTACGGACAAGGCCATGAGGGTGAGGATAGGTATCCTTACCCGATGAAAACTGGGGAGGAATCAAAATTATGAAGGCAGTGGTCATCTATGACTCTCTTGGAGGGAACACCGAAAAAGCGGCGGTCCGCATCCATCACGCCTTGATGGCGGGACAATTGGACGTGGATCTTATCAAGGTCAACGACGAGACTGAGATCGATTTCTACCACTATGATCTCATATTCATGGGCTCCCCGGTCATTTCCTGGGAACCCACCAAGGCCATGAAGACCTTGGTCAAAGGAAAGATGAAAGACTACCGCGACAGTCATCATCTCCTGCCCGCTGCACCGCTCCGGCCCGGCAAGTTCGCCGTGTGTTTTTGCACCTATGGCGGGCCCCATACCGGGACAGCTGAAGCCGTTCCCCTGACCAAGTGGCTTCGGGCCTTTTTTGAACACTTAGGGTATCTCGTGGTGGATGAATGGCATGTGGTGGGCCAGTTCCACAAAAACGAAGAAATGAACACCCAGGGCCGCATGGGGGATATTTCGGGGAGACCCAACGACAATGACTTAAGGGACATAGAAAACCGCGTGAAAGGGGTCCTATCCTATCTCTCTGCCTGGCTGACCTGAGGCGGTGGCGTGATTCGCGAATGCCATGAAACGGACTTTGAGGCCCTCTACACCGTGATTAACAGCGGGGCTCAGGCCTATCGCGGTGTCATTCCCGAGGACCGGTGGCGGGAGCCTTACATGAGCAGGGAAGCCCTTCGCCGGGAGCTGGATGCGGGCGTGCGATTCTCGGGATATGAGCAAGAAAATCGATTGCTGGGTGTCATGGGCATTCAAGATGTCCTGGACGTCACCCTCATCAGACACGCCTATGTGGTGTGGGAAAAACAGGGCCAAGGGATCGGCACCAGGCTCCTCTCCCATCTCATGGCCAAGACGGTGGGGCCTGTCCTTGTGGGAACCTGGGCCGACGCCGCGTGGGCGGTTCGCTTTTATGAAAAACGGGGGTTTGAACGCGTCTCCTCTCAAGAAAAGGACCGGTCGCTCCGGAAATACTGGACCATCCCTGAACGCCAGGCAGAGACCTCGGTGGTCCTCCGGCGGGATCGAGGAGGACCTGTTAGAGCGTTCTGAAGTCGACGCCAAGGGACATAAAGACCCTCTCTGTTTAGGCCTTTAAAAAGCCCGTTCCAACCTCCGGCAATGATACCTCCTTGACAAAAGGGGCCGCACCTGTCAAGAGATGGGTTCGTGGTGGTAGAGGACCATATCTGGAGGAAGAGGATTTAGTCACAAACTTGAACCAGGGTGAAGCACCAGACCCTTAGAAGGGCGGAAAAGGGTTATGAAAAAGATTTGGATAATCGGAGCAGCGGGGTTGTTGGTCCTGTTTTTAGTCTGGTCGGTGGTTTCCATCTACCCGGAGTGGCTGTGGTTCACCAACCTTGATTTTTCTCCGGTCTTCTGGACCATGCTCGCAGCCAAATTTGGATTCGGGTTTCTCATCTGGTTCCTCCTTATCCTCATTATTACCATAAATCTTGTTCTGGCCCGGCGTCTTAGCCCGGGACCCAGGCCGGTCATGCTCTTCAGGGACGAGAGGGGAGAAGCTTCTCAAATGGGGCTCTCCGGGGGAACCCTCAACGTGCTCTTCATGGCCCTCATCCTGATTCTCAGCTTTGTGATCGCCTCCAAAGGCTCCGCGAACTGGGACATGGTCCTTCGGTATCTCTATCAACAGGACTTCGGGCATGGGGATCCCATCTTCGGCAGGGACGTGGGCTTCTATGTCTTTTCCCTCCCATTCTGGATGATGGTGCGGGACGGGCTCATGATCCTCTTTGTATTCGGGGGACTTATCACCATTGTATGGTACCTGAAAGAAGGCTCCCTCCAGATCATCGGGGACGTCATCCAAGGAGAAGGCAAACCGCCCGCATTGCCCAAGATCGCCGTGGCCCCGGGAGTCAAGAAACACCTCGTCTTTCTCGCCGGAATCATCGTCCTCCTCCTGGCCTGGGGCTATTACCTGAAGGTCTTCGGACTCCTCTATTCCACCCAGGGCCCTGCCTTCGGGGCCAGCTACACGGACGTACATTTCAGGATCTGGGCTTACTGGGCCCTCTTTTTCGCCTCCCTCCTCTTCGCGGTGCTCCTCTTTGTAGACCTCTTCAGGCCCCGGGCGAAACTGCTCTGGATCAGCGGCGGAATCTGGGTCGGGCTGATTCTGGTGCTTTCCAACCTTCTTCCCATGGCCGTCCAGAAATTCGTGGTCAAGCCCAATGAGCTGGCCAAGGAAACGCCTTATATTGCCTATAATCTGGATTATACCCGTAAGGCCTATAACCTCGATGATATCGACGAGGTGGGCTTTTGGGTGGACAATAAACTCACCGAAGAGGAGATCAAAAACGAGGAGGCCACCATCCAGAATATCAGGATATGGGATGAACGGCCGCTCCTTCAAACATACCGGCAGATCCAGTCCATGCGCCTCTACTATGATTTCAATAATGTGGATGTGGACCGTTATCATATCAACCGTCAATACAGGCAGGTGATGTTGTCCGCCCGGGAACTCATGATCAACCAGCTTCCCCCCCAGGCCAATACATGGGTGAACCGCCACCTTATATTTACCCACGGCTATGGCCTGGTGGCGAACCCCGTCAACGAAGTGACCAGCGAAGGCCTTCCCAGACTCTTCATCAAAGACCTGCCCCCTTCCAGTGATGTGGGCCTTCAGGTAGATCGCCCGGAAATCTACTATGGCGAAAAAACGGATCAATATGTCCTGGTCAAGACAAAGACCAAGGAGTTTGACTTTCCTAAAGGAGATAAGAACGTCTATACCTTTTATGAAGGGGAAGGAGGGGTCCCTATCACTTCTTTCCTGAGGAGGCTCCTCTTCTCCATTGAATTCATGGACCCCCAGATCTTCTTCACCACTTACCTCACCCCGGAGAGCCGGATCATGTACAACCGGCGCATCCATAAAAGGGTGGCCACCATCGCCCCCTTCCTGGACTATGATCGCGACCCCTATCTGGTTCTCTCCGGCGGGAAACTCTATTGGATCCTGGACGCTTACGCCACCTCTGATATGTACCCTTACTCCCAGCGGTCTTCAGCGCCCTTTAACAACAGGCGCCTCAACTACATCCGGAATTCCGTCAAGGTGGTCGTGGACGCCTACCATGGAAAAGTCTCCTTTTATGTCATCGACGACAAGGATCCTATTGCAAAGACCTACAAGAAGATATTCCCGGATCTCTTCAAGCCCTTTAAAGACATGCCGGAGGACTTGAAAAAGCATGTCCGTTATCCCAAGGACCTCTTTGATATTCAGGCCAGGACCTACACACGGTACCACATGAGAGACGTTCAGGTCTTCTACAACCAGGAAGACCTCTGGCAAATCCCCGATGAGCTCTACGGCGAACAGCGTCAAAGGATGGAGCCCTATTACATCATCATCAAGCTGCCTGGAGAGGAAAAGGAGGAATTCCTCGTCATACTTCCCTTTACCCCCTCCAAAAAGGACAATATGATCGGGTGGCTTGCGGCGAGAAGTGACCTGCCCCATTATGGAACCCTGGCGGTCTTCAAGTTGCCCAAGGAGAAACTGGTATACGGGCCCATGCAGATTGAAGCCAGGATAGATCAACAAACAGAGATTTCCCGGGAATTCAGCCTCTGGAGCCAGCGGGGGTCCCGGGTCATCCGGGGCAATCTCCTGGCCATTCCCATCTGTAACTCCTTTATTTACGTGGAACCCATTTACCTGGAGGCCAAGCAGGAAGAGAGGGAGCCCACCGCCGGCGCCCCGGCCCAGCGGGGGATTTTTGGTAAGTCCCGCACCGGGGGCCAGGCTGCATATCCGGGCCGGCAGAGGCCCAAAACCGCAGCCCTCCCTGAACTGAAGCGGGTGGTTGTGGCCTTGGGCAACCGCCTGGCCATGAAAGAAACCCTGGACAGGGCTATCTTCAGTGTCCTGGGAGAGGAGGTCGCCCTCCCCAGGCCCACGCCCTCACCCACCGCGCCGGGAGGAGAAGAAACCGGTCTGGGGGCCCGTGCCCTCAAGCGTTATAATGAGGCCCTGGACCGACTTCAACAGGGAGATTGGGCCGGATACGGAAAGAAGCTGGAAGAGCTAAAAGGGTTACTGAAGGAGATGGCAGGGAAGACGGAAAACAAGGAATAGGCCGTTTTCGCCACTACTGGTATTCCCTGCCAGCGATTCTTCGAACGGCCCGGGCCGCGGTGTCCATCTCTTCAAGGGTGTTGAAACAGCCCATACTCAGGCGCAGTGTGCCCTCGGGAAAGGTCTTAAGGGTCTTGTGGGCTATGGGGGCGCAGTGTAGGCCCGTCCTTACCAGGATGTCGTAGTGGCGGTTGAGGAGCTGACCGGCCTCGGCGGGAAAGATGTCTTCCTCCATAAGTTCCAGGTTGACCGCCCCGCAGCCTCCGAACTGGTGGGTGGTGCCCGGCGGCAGGACACTGTCAAAGGTCAAAGAGAGAATGGCGGTCTGCTCCTTTGCCTTGAGGGGCCCGTAAATGGTCACTCCCGCCACATCATGGAGTGCTGAAAGGAGAGCCGCGGTGAGAGCCTTTTCGTGATTCCTGATCTTTTCCACCCCTTCCCTCAGGATGAAGTCGACACCCGCCCCGAGCCCTGCAATACCCACGTTGTTCCGGGTACCGCTTTCCAGGGCGTCGGGAAGGAAGTCGGGCTGTTCTTCCTTTTCCGACACGCTCCCTGTCCCTCCTCGGATTAAGGGGGTCACGTTCAGTCCTTCACGGATATACAGTCCCCCTGTGCCCTGGGGGCCCAGGAGGGCCTTATGCCCGGTAAATCCCAGGAAGTCGATGCCATCCGCCACCACGTCTATGGGAAGGCATCCGGCGCTCTGTGCCGCGTCGACCAGGAGGGGAATGTCTCCCAGGACATCCTTCACCGCACGGATATCCTGAATGGTGCCGCACACGTTGGAGGCGTGGTTCAGCACCATGAGGGCGGTGTTTTTACGAATAAGCGCGGGGAGGTCATTGGGATCCAGGCGGCCCTTTCCATCACACTGGGCAATGGATAGGGTGATGGCCCCCTTACGCTCAAGGTGCCTTAAGGGACGAAGCACTGAATTGTGCTCCATGGAGGTGGTCACCACATGGTCCCCCTCCTTGAGGAATCCATATATGACCGTATTCAGGGCCTCAGTCACGTTGAGGCAAAAGACGATGCGCCCCGGGTCCGGGGTGTTAAAGAGCCTGGCAAGGGCCGCTCTCGCATGCTCCACAATGCGGTTCGCTTCGACGGCTTTTTGATGGCCCGACCGGCCCGGATTGGTCCCCACCTCATTCATGAAGCGGACCATGGCCTCTGTCACTTCCGGGGGTTTGGGAAAAGACGTGGCCCCGTTATCCAGATAGATAAAAGGCCTCAAAGGTCTCAGCCTTTCTGCAAAGAAGCCCTCAGCCTCCTGGTGGCCTCTCTGTCCACCTTCAAGGTTTTCGGGTCGATAACGGCCCCGTAGTGCTCCCGTGCACCTTCCAGGGTGACATGGCCGTCGAGGACATCCTCTTCTATGCGGGTCAGGTCCCGCTCGAGGGGGTCACCATATCCCCCGCCACCGGCTGCATCCATGGTAATCACATCCCCGGGACCAAAGCGGGTCAGACCATAGGGGTTTCCCGGTTCTCCGTTGACCAAGAAACGCGCCCTGGCCCCCGGTTTCCCGCCGAAGAGACCCTCGGGCGGGTACCGGTACCTCCCCGACTGGATTCCCAGATTGACAGGGGGCTGGGGTCCGTATTCATCCGCCGGGGCCGTAAAGACCACACGCCTTCCCAGACCCCCTTTCATCCTTCCCGGCCCCCCTGAATCGGGGAGGAGTTCCCTCCTTTCCACCATAAGAGGCGTGTCGCTCTCAAAGATCTCCACCGGCGTGTTGGCGCCGTTGGCGGGAAAGATGTAATCATAGTAGCCGTCATTGAGGGCACTGGCGCCCATGCCTCCCCCCCGGATGATCACCGAATGCCACGGACTAAAATCGGTGCGTTTCCCGTAAAAGACATTCATGGTGGCCGGGGTTCCCCCGCTCCCGGCAATGACCCGGTCCGGCAAGGCCTCGGCCATGGCCCGGTAAATAATCTCCGTTATAAAGTGCCCGATCTGCATACGGGCGGCGACAGCCGCCGGGAATTGACAGTTGACCACGCTCCCTTCGGGCGCCTTCATGGTGATGGGTTCTGCACACCCGTGGTTGTTGGGTATATCCGGATCAAACATGCTCTTCATGGCCATATGGACATAGGCGTAAGTGAAATTATAGACCACATTTCCCCCCCAGTCCACCTGGGGTGAGGAGCCCTCCAGGTCAACGGTAATCCCATTGCCCTTCACCTCCACCGCCACCTTGATGATCACATCTCCCTTTCCTTCCATCTGCTCCACAACACCCCGGGCCTCATAAACACCGTCCGGCACCTGTTCAATGGCACTACGCATGCTCCGGTCCGTACGACCGATGATTTCGTCCGCCAGGTCATCCAGGTTCTCCAGTCCGGACTCATCCAGCATGTGACAGACCTTCTCAGCACACACATGGTTTGCGGCGATCTGAGAGCGGATGTCCCCGGTCACCTCATCCGGGGTGCGGACATTCCACCGGATCATTTCCATGACGGCCTCGTTGAGCCGGTCCCCGTCGTAGAGTTTGACGAGGGGAATAAAAAGGCCGTCCTCGTAAACATCATGGTTATCCGAGGAGACGCGGCCGCCGATATCCGAGTGGTGAAACACACAGGCGGTCCAGGCGCACAAACGCTCCTTGTAAAAGATGGGGCTCATGACGCAGACATCATTGAGGTGCCCCGCCAGGGCCCAGGGATCGTTGGTGATGAATACGTCTCCGGGGCCGTAACTGCCGGGCGCCAGTTTGTTCACCAGGTTTCTCACCCCCAGGGCCATGGCCCCGGACTGGCCGGGTGTGGCAAAGGTCCCTTGGGCCAGCTCCCGGCCCCTTCGGTCAGTGAACATGCAGGTGTAATCATGGGCGTCCCTGAGCAGGCTGGAAAAGGCCGTACGCGCCACAGTGGTATCCGCCTCATCTACAATGGAGATCAATCTCCGCCAGAGTATTTCCAGGGTGATGGGATCAAATTTCTGCCCCATGATGACCCCTCCTTAAGGCGTTTTTTCCGTTGGCATGCCTTATCTCTTCCCGCTTATACCACATCAATCCACAGGAAGCCGTAGTCATCCACCACGATCCAGGCATCCTCCCCGACAATCACCGTGGATTCCCGCTCTTCGATAATGGCCGGGCCCTCGAACTTCGCACCGGGAAACAGGCTGTAGCGGTCATAAACCGTATAGGGGATAAAGTCCCGAACCACCCCCGAGTAAGCCTTACGGCTGCCCTTGACCGCGGCTTTGAGGCTGGCGCGCTTTCGGGGTATCCCTGGGAGTTTTAGGAGCCGTTCAGGCAGACTGACCCGGACCTTGAAATTTATGAATTCCACGGGGGAATCCGGATAGGTCCTGCCGTAAAGCCTTTCATAGGTTTTATCAAACCGGGCCCTGATGACCTCTCTCTCCACCTGGGTGAAGTCTCCTTCAGGCACAGGGATATTGGTTTCCGACCCCTGCCCCACAAAGCGCATATCCACCGACCTTTTAAAGGCGATGCCTTCCTTTTTCCCGGATTTATGAAGGGTCCTTCTCCCCTCCTCCTCCATTTCACAGAAAAGACGCTCAATCTGTCCGGAATCCGCTTCAGTCAGGGAAACCTTATGGCTCCTGAGCATATCAAATGCCCTAGGTGCGGTAAAAAAGCCCAGGGCCGAACCCACCCCAGCATTGGGGGGGACCATGACCCTCGGCGATCCCAATTTTTTGGCCAGTCCGTAGGCATGGACAGGACCGGCCCCGCCAAAAGCGGTCAGGGTGACAATCTTGGGATTTCCCCCCCTTTCCGCAATATGGGTCTTGGCGGCAGCGGCCATGGTCTCGTTAATAAGATCATGGATGCCCCATGTGGCCTGGACAAAGGACACCCCTAAAGGACCGGCGATTTTTTCTTCGATACCCCGCCTCGCCGCCCCCTTATCCAATCTCATCTCCCCGCCCAGGAAGTAGTTTTCGTCCAGATACCCCAAAAGGAGATCTGCATCCGTGACACAGGGCTCGGTGCCGCCCCGGCCGTAACACAGGGGTCCCGGATCAGCCCCTGAACTCTCCGGACCCACCTGAAGGGTCCCCAGCCGGCTCACCCGGGCGATGCTCCCTCCCCCTGCACCGATCTCCATAAGATCCACTACAGGCACCTGAATGGTGAGGCCGCTGCCCTTCATGAAACGCTGCACCCGCCCCACTTCAAAAGTGGGAACCACGCCCGCCACGCCCTTTTGAATGAGGCAGGACTTTGCCGTGGTTCCCCCCATGTCGAAACAGAACATATCCGGAATATCAAAGAGCTTCCCATAATACTGGCCTGAGATGACGGCCGCCGTGGGCCCTGATTCGATGATCCTCACAGGAAACCGGGCGGCCGTATCAACGGAAGTAATGCCCCCGCTGGAAAGCATAATAAAGAGCCGGCCTTCAAAGCCGATGGACTCGAGCCGCTTGGAGAGGTTGGAGAGGTACCGGCCGGTCAAGGGTTTGACATAGGCGTTGGTCACCGTGGTGCTGGTCCTTTCATACTCTCTGATCTGGGGCAGGACCTCGTAGGAAATGGATACAGAGATATGGGGGGCCATGTCTTCCATGATTTCCTTGATCATGAATTCATGGGCGGGGTTCTCAAAGGAATTGATGAGACATACGGCAATGGACTCCACCCCCATGTCCATGAGCCGGCCCACCACCTCCCGGGCCTCCTCAGGGTCAAGGGCCTTAAGAACCATACCGTTGCTCCGGACCCTTTCATTGACTTCCAGCCGGAATCTTCTGGGGATCAAAGGCTTCGGGAATTCGGCGAAAATATCGTAGGGGGCGTAGCGGATTTCTCTCGCCAGTTCCAGGACATCCTTAAAGCCCGCCGTGGTGATCAGCCCCGTCTTGGCCCCCTTCCTTTCAATGATGGCGTTGATGACAAGGGTGGTCCCGTGGATGACCTCATCGAATTGGGGGACGACACCGGGTATTTTCTCCTCCAGTTCCTTGATGCCCTGCTCCACCGCATCTGAGGGATCCTTAGGGGTGGTCAGACACTTGTTGATGTGTATTTCTCCGGTCTGGTCATTCAGGAGCACAAAGTCGGTAAAGGTGCCACCGATATCGCAACCCAGCCTGTAGAGCTTTTGGGACATAGAAAAATCTCCTTCATGGGTGCCCTGGGCCGACCTTTTCCCGGACCCCCCCGGTCCTGTCCAGTTACTCGGTCAAGTAATAAGGGTTAGGATACCATTCACTACCTTGCGGGTCAGCAGACATCGGCCCTTTCCCTGAGGGCGGCCAGCACCTTTTCGGGCGTGATGGGAAGTTCCTTGATGCGAACCCCGATGGCATCGTAGACGGCGTTGGCGATGGCCGGAGCCGTAGGTACCAGTCCGGGTTCCCCGATGCCCTTGGCCCCGTATGGGCCGGCCTCATCCCCGGGCTCAATGATGATGGGCTCCACCGGGACCACATCTTTGGCGGTGAGCATCTTGTAGTCCCGGAAATTGGGATTGGTCACCCTTCCGGCCCTGAGCGCCATCTCTTCGGTTAAGGCATAGCCTACGCCCGTGTAGGCGGCCCCGTAAATCTGCCCCTTGACCAGGGTGGGATTGATGGCCTTGCCCACGTCGTGGGCGGCAACAAGATCCAGGATCTTGACCTCCCCGGTCTCTTCATCCACCTCCACTTCCACCCCGGTGGTCCCGAAGGCATACGTGCACGAAAGGTTGCCCTTCATCTCCCTGTCCAGCATCTCTGTGGGGGGATCATAAAAGGCCTCTCCCACCACCACCTTGCTCTCCCCGGTTCCCACATGCAAGGCATTGGTGAGAATCTGACTCACTTCCACCTTGAAATAGGGGTGTTCGGGATCGCTGTTCGGGAAAATGATCCTGTCCTTGATGTCCAGATTATCCGGATCGGTGATAAGCCCGTAGTCAAGATCCGGTTCTACAAAATCAGGATCTTTTCTTTTCTTGTATTTGAACCCCCTCTTAATCACCCGGGGCATGTGTTCGGCAGCCATCTCCAGTATCTGCCTCTTTACCTTTTCACAGGCTTCTAGCGCTGCGTTTCCCGCCATAAAGGTGTGGCGGCTGGCATGGGTACCTGCATCCCAGAGACACAATCCCGTATCCCCCATGGTTAGAGAGATGTCCTCGGGCCTGAATCCCAGGGCCTCGGCAACCATCTGGGAGATGACCGTGGGAGAACCCTGGCCCTGGTCCGTCCCGCTCTCGAGGACATCTACATTTCCGTTTTGGTCCACCTTGATCATCATGCCGTGGCCGTCCGACTTGTAAACCCTGGCACCGCCCGCCACGTGGATCAAGGAGGCCATGCCCACGCCCCGGCCCTTGTTTTTCCCCTTCTTGTCCTCCCAGTTGAGCTTCTCCTGCACCGCATGAATACACTCCTCCAGACCGCAGGAGGTTATCCTGAGTCTCATGGGTGTTTCTTCACCGGGATGGTTGCAGTTCATGAGCCTGAATTTCCCCGGATCGATGCCGGCCTCTTCAGCCAGCCTGTCCATGGAGGTCTCTACGGCAAAGGTGGCCTGAGGGTTGCCATACCCCCTCATGGCCTGGCAGTAGATGTTATTGGTATATACACATTTGGCCTCAAAACTCACGTTAGGCACCCGGTAGAGGGAAGAGATGGGCATCATCATCACAGACGGCGTTGTGGCCCCCCAGGAGGTATAGGCACCGTTATCCAGAACAGCATCCACCTTTCTGAAGGTGAGCTTGCCCGTCCTGTCGCAGCCCTGTTCAATGTCAAAGATGGCGGGCTGTCTGGGCGGCAGGGTACGGAATTCTTCTTCCCTGGTAAAAAGAATTTTCACCGGCCTCCGGGTCTTCAGGGCCAGGAGGATACCTATGAATTCATAAATGTCTGTATCCAGTTTCGTCCCGAAACTCCCTCCCACCACGGCGTTCACCACCCTCACCTTTTTTCCCGCAAGGCCGATCTTGGAAAAGTATTCGGTAATCCTCTGTTTGTCCAAAAAAGGCACGTTAGTCTGGTTGTACAGGGTCAGGTTGCCGTTCATGTCAAACTCGGCCACACATCCGCTCGTCCCCATGCAACACTGGCTCACCCAGGTGGTCTGCACCCTGTCTTTCACGGTGTAGGCCGAGTTTTTCCGGGCCTCCTCCACATCCCCGGCATTAAACCTCCAGGGCAGGGGAAGCATGTTGGTCCTCACCGGTCTTCCCCGGGCATCCACCTCATGGACCAGGGGGGCGTCCTCTTTCATGGCCTCAAGGGGATCAAACACCGCGGGCAGTTCTTCATATTCCACCTCAATCAACTCCAGGGCCTCTTCGGCTATATCAGGACTGATGGCGGCTACCGCGGCCACCTCATCGCGGAACTGACGCACCACCTCCCCTTTCAAGGGGACCTGATCGTTCAAAAACCCCACCCGCACCGAGGGTGTGTTGAGACCGGTCAAGACCGCCCTTACGCCGGGAAGCTTTTCCGCCTTCGAAGTCTCCACCCCTTTTATTCTGGCGTGGGCGTATTTGCTGTAGAGTATTTTCCCGAAGAGCATGCCGGGACGCTTGAGGTCGTCGATGTAAACGGCCCTACCTGTCACCTTGTCCGCCTCTATGGTCCTCGGAATCCCCTTTCCCACAAAAAGATGGTTTGACATGTTCTCCTCCTGTGGACCTGGCTATTTAACCGCCTTTGCCGCCATGTCTATGGCCTCTACGATCTGAATATAACCCGTGCAACGGCAAAAATTACCCGCAATACCGGTCCTGATCTCCTCCTCCGTGGGGTGGGGATTCTCATCCAGCAGGGCCTTGGCCGACATGATCATGCCCGACGTGCAAAACCCGCACTGAACCCCGTTGTTCTCGAGAAAGGCCGTCTGAAGGGGATGCATTCCTCCGTCCTCTCCAGTGAGCCCCTCAATGGTGGTCACAGAAAGGCCCTCCATTTCATGGACAGGATAGAGGCACGCATTCACGGCCTTGCCCTCCACAATAACCGTGCACGCCCCGCACTCACCAACGCCGCATCCCTCCTTGGTCCCCGTCAACTCGAAATAATCCCTCAAGGTCCTGAGAAACGACCACGTGGCGGGCACCTCCGCGGTGACCGCGTAACCGTTCAGGGTAAAAGAAACAGAGATTTTTTCCATGTTCCTCTCCTCGTCTCGTCTATGGATTTCCGCCACGTTCTGCAGCCAGATTGATCATGCGCGGGACAAAAACCTGGATCATCTCCCTGCGGTACCACGCCTCACACCTCAGGCTGTCTCTGGGTGAGCAGCAGTCCGGGGAAGCCGCAATTCGGCCGGCCTCCCTGAGCACCTCCGGGTCCAGGGGTTTGCCCTTGAGGAATTCCTCGGCCTTGTAAGCCCGTACAGGCGTCGGGGCCGCAACGGTCAGGGCGATCCTCCCGTCCAAAACGGCACGCCCCTGGGAGAGCCTTATGGATGCAGCCACCCCCAGGAGGGGAAGCTCCATGGCCTCTCTCCTGGAATGCTTCCAATAGGCACTGCCAAAGGTCGCCATGGATTCCGGGATGTGGAAGCCGATCAGGATCTCCCCCTGTTTCAGGATCGTTTTATACGTGCCCATAAAAAACTCGACCATGGGAACGGTTCGCCTTCCTTGGGGGCCCTCGATCACCGCGCTTGCATCCAGCACAAGGAGGGGACCTGCCGTGTCCGCCGAAGGGGCGGCATTACAGATATTTCCACCCAGGGTCGCCACATTCCTGATCTGAACGGAGCCCACCTGGGAGGCCGCGTCATGGAGCGCCCCCAGTTCGGCCTTGACAAGGTCGGAGAGCTCCAGCATCCTGTGGGTCGTGAGTGCCCCTATCGCATAGCCCCCGTCTTTCCGGATATAGGCAAGATCTTTGAGTCCCCGCAAAGAGATCAGGACAGGAGGCGCCTTTTTGGTGTTCCTGATCTTAACCAGCACATCGGTCCCGCCCGCAATCAGAGCGGCCTTGGGGCCATACTCATTCAGGAGATCAAACGCCTCTTGCAACGTTTGAGGCCTCTTATAATCATAATCGATCATGGTAAAACCCCTTATCCCTGTTCTCGGTTGTCAAAGACCCTCTTGCTCTTTCTCTCAGACCTGGGAAGCGATCCATACGTCAGCATCTCCACCTTTGCGCTCACCAGGATCTGCTTTTTCACGGCATCACTGATCTTTTTACCCACCTCGGCGGCCTGGTTTTTGTCCGCCCTCTGATCCAGTTCCACCTTGAGGGTCATGTAATCCCGGCCGTCCTCTTTTCTGTTCAGGATAATCTGATATTCACTCCCAATGCCCTCAATCCCTGAAAGTAAATGATCGATCTGTCCCGGATAGATGTTGACGGCCCGGTAGATAATCATGTCGTCCGAACGGCCCAGCAGGCGGTCGTGCCTGGGAAGGACAGAACCGCAGGGACACTCTCCTGGGACCAGTCGGGTCAGATCTCTGGTCCGGTACCTGATCAAAGGAACCGCTTCCTTCCTGAGTGTGGTCACCACCATCTCCCCGGTCTCACCCTCAGGTACCGGCTTCAGGGTGTCCGGATCCACGATTTCGAGGATGTAGTAATCGGCCCAATAATGGATGCCTGTGTGGTACACACAATCGAGCCCGGTTCCGGGCCCGTAAAGTTCGGTCATCCCTGGGATGTCAAACATATGCTCAAGCCCCAAGAAATCCTGGATACGGTTTCTCATGGCATCGCTGGAGCGTTCTGATCCAAAGATCATTTTTTTAAGGGCGATCTTATCCCTGAGGCCGCGCCTGTGGATCTCCTCGGCCATAAGAAGACCCATGGAGGCGGTGCAGCACATAACCGTGCTCTGAAGATCTACAAGGAACTCACATTGCATATCCATGTTTCCCGGGCCGGCGGGTATGGCCATGGCCCCGAAGGCCTCACACCCCATCTGGAAGCTGATGCCCGCCGTCCACACCCCATAGCCTACGGCGATCTGGACCCGGTCTTCAAGGCTGAGACCGGCCATTTCGTAACAACGGGCAAAAAAGCGGGTCCAGTCGTCAACATCCTTTTGAGTATAACAGAGGACCTTCCGCTTTCCCGTGGTCCCTGACGAGGCATGCATTCGCGTGACCCGTTCAAAGGGGACGGAAAGGAGGGGAAAGGGATAACCCTCTTGAAGATCTTGTGAGGTGGTAAAGGGAAGCCGGCTCAGGTCATCAAGGGACCGGATCCCATCCGGCCCTATTCCTGCATCATCCAGTTTTTTCCGGTAAAAGGGCGACCCCTCGTAGGCCTGCCTCACCGTCCATTGAAGTCCCTTGAGTTGCAACGCCCTCAGTTCATCGAGGGTTTTTACATGGGGCATAAAAGTTGTTGTCATCGTCCATGCACCTCGCTGATTGTCCCGTTACAGCAGGCCTTATGAAGGCCTCCGCCCCCTGAAAAACCGGTGGACCCTCTCTTCTTGCAGGGGAGTGCCTAACCCGCACCGGGGATGAGTAAGACGATTTGGGGAAATAGGATGAGTAAGGTAATACAGACCAAACAGGCTATTAAGAAAAAGCTCACACTCTTAAAAATGGTGACCAGCTCGATCTCGGGAGCCAGGGCCTTGACCACATAAATATTTACCCCCACAGGCGGTGTAATCGCCCCCATGGTGGTAACCATGGTCAGGATGATGGCGTACCATATGGGATCAAAACCCAGGGCCACCCCCAAGGGGAAAAAAATGGGAATGGTTAGGACCAAAAACCCCAGGGAGTCTATAAAACAGCCTCCTATGAGATAAATCACCAATATAAAGGCCAGAATCACATAAGGAGACACCTGAAGGCCGGAAGCGAAATCCGCGATCATAAAGGGCAGCCGGGTAACCGCCAAAAACCGGCCGAATATGATGGCTCCGGTCACCAGAAAAAAGACCATACAAGATATTTTCAAGGTATCCTTGGCGGCGTTGACCAGTCCCTTCCATTTGAGCCTGCCTGTGGGGACGATAGTGCAAAGGGTGAAGAAGACCCCCACTGCTCCGGCCTCTGTGGGGGTGAACCAGCCTGCATAAAGGCCCCCGATCACCAGAAAGAATATGATCACCGCCTCGATAACCCCGGTCAAAGAAAAAAGCTTTTCCTTGAAACTGGCCTTCGGTCCTGCGGGACCGAGGCGGGGATTGATCCGGCACAAAACAAAAATGGTGGTGACAAAGAGCATTCCCAAGAGCACTGCGGGCAGGATTCCCCCGAGGAAGAGCCGGATGATGGACTGTTCCGTCTGAAGACCGATCACGATGAGAACCACACTGGGAGGCATTACCGTACCCAGGGTTCCTCCGGTGACCACCGTTCCACTGCTTAGCCGGGTATCGTAATTGTATTTGGTCATTTGTGGAAGGGCCACGGCCCCCATGGTGGCGGCTGTGGCCGTGTTGGAACCACAGATGGCGGCAAAAAGCTCGTCAGCGCCTATGGTGGCTATAGCCAGTCCCCCCCGCCAGTGGCCGAACCACTTATAGGCTGCATAATAGAGCCTCTCAGCGATGCCCGAGTAAAAGGCCAGGTACCCGAGAAAAACAAACAGGGGAACCACCGTGAGACCGTATTTGGAAAAGGTGGACCACACATCGCTCCCCACCATGGTAATGGCCGCCTTAAAGGATACCAGATACCAGAACCCGCAGAAACCGACAATGGCCATGGCAAACCCTACCGGCATCCCCAGAAAGAAAAGAACCACCAGAAGCATCGCAATGCCGATAATGCCCACGACAGTCGCTTCCACGTTTATTCCTCCGCTCTTTTCGTCAGCAGCTTTAGGAAGTCGGTCAAGAAGACCAGGGAGAGGACGGCACATCCAAAGGCGACACCATAAGTGAATGGATAATAGATGATCCGCAGGGTCTCGGTGACTTCGCCAGTTCTCCATAGAGTTCCCGCATAGATAGCGATCTGACGGGCCACAATGGCGAAGAAGACCATGCAGATCAGATCATTAATACCGTTGAGGACTTTCTGGGTCCTGTTGGAAAAACCCAAAACAATGATATCTACAGAAATATGTCCCTTTCTGATCTGCGTGTAACCCAGGGCAAAGGCCGTCAAGACAGCCCCAAAATATCCCATGAGTTCGAACGTCCCGATGATGGGCTTCCAGACCACGCGAAAGAAAATATTGGCACAGGTGAGGAACATCATGGCCATCAGGAATAGACCTGCCACAACAATGAGAACTTGATTCAGGTAATGACTGATCTTCTCTAAAATCATCATATCGTCACCTAAAAATTTCCTGATCCGGACTATGCAGCCCGGATCAGGGATTTCCTATTCCTGGTTCCGACCCGGGCCGCTATTTCCCCTGGTACATCAGGGAAAAATCTTTTATGTCGGACACAATTTCCTTGGCCGGGAGACCTTTCTTCCCGGCATTGGTGATCCACTTATCCACCAGCGGTTTCAGCTTGCTTTCCCACCTGTCCATCTCCTCTTGGGGGAGTACGGTGATCTCAATATTGTAGTTCTTTCTTGACCATTCAATGGAATCCTCGACATGATTGTCCATATAAACCCCTGTCCATACGGACTGCTGCGGTCCCAACTCTTCAAAAACCGCTTGCACATCTTTTGGCAGAGAATTCCATTTGTCCATATTCATGACCACGGCAAAGGGGTAGACCGGACCGTTCAGCATGGTCACATATCTGCAGAGCTCAGCATATTTGAAATCCTTCAATGTCTCGAGGGAGGAGGCCGCCCCCTTCACAACCCCCTTCTGAAGGGCTTCCGGCGTCTCGGACTGGGGCATACCGACCGGATTGGCGCCCAGGGCCTTCAGGACCTGAGCCACCCCTCCGGAGGCCCTCAACTGGAGACCCTCCAGGTCGTCCAGGTTTTTTACCGGCACCTTTGCGTAGATATTCGCGGGTGCGCAGGTGAACATGGTAAGGACCTTCGCCTTGGCAAAAGCCTCAGGCTTGTATTTGTTGTAAATATCCCATAGGGTAAGGCTGGCAATCTGCGCATTTGGAAATCCTACGGGAAGGGCTGTGGCATTGGTCACCAGAAACCGACCCGGCTGGTAAGCCATGCACAGGCACCCTATATCGGCCGTTCCCGCGATGACCCCGTCCATCATCCCTTTGGCGTCCAGGAGGGTCCCTCCAGGATAGGTGTTCACCACCACCTGACCATTTGTGCGCGTTTCCACCTCTTTTTTCCACCGCTCCATTTGAACACATGGAAACGTGGGGGCGGGTGGAAAGTTGGCATAGCTCAGTTTGATCGGCCCTGCCCATGCAGGCAACGGGTTGATGGTAAGCGCAAAAAGGGCTGCCAGAAAAAGCCCCGCCACTGTCAATCCTAATCCTCTTTTCATCTTAAGACCTCCTTGTGGGTGGATGACTTAAATAACCCTGCCTACCTGGATGATTCCTCTCACCCCCTTTCCTCAATGCGATTTTCTATAGCCATGGTCAAAATATGCGCGGCTCCACATATTCGCCAAAAACATCCCGGAACACATTGGCCATTTCTCCAACCGTGGCGTAGCTCTTACAGCATTCCACCAGATAGGGCATAACATTGACCCCTTCCTGAGCCGCCTTTTCAAGGGCACGAAGGGATTCCCCGCAGGCCTTATTGTCCCTTTCCTTTCTCACCTTTTCGAGGCGTTCAATCTGTAACCGGGCCCACTCCTCATTGTACTCGTGGAGTTCCACCTCCATATCAATACCTTCGGTGTACTTGTTCACGCCCACCTTTGTGACCTTGCCTTCCTGAAGTTTTTTCTCAAACTCATAGGCCTGCTTGCCCACTTCCTTCTGCACGTAGCCCGAAGAAACCGCTTCCACCATCCCCCCGAGCTTTTCGATCTTCTCCATCTCCTCCAGGATCTTTTCTTCCATTTCCTTGGTAAGGGTCTCCATGAAATAGGAACCAGCCAGGGGATCCACCGTGTCCCTCAGACCGATCTCGTCCATGAGCATTTGAAAGGTCCTCAAGGACAAAAGAGCCGCCCTCTCCGTGGGAATGGTATAGGCCTCGTCAAAAGAGCACAAGGCGGTGGTCTGGGCCCCGGAAAGGGCCGCCGCGAGGGCGTAGCAGGCACCCCGAACAATGTTGTTCTCAGGCTGTTGTTTGGTCATACCCGAACCGCCTCCCCCGAATATCCCCCGGAGGAAGAGGGCCTTTTTATTTTGAACCCCGTACCTTTCCCTGAGCAGCACGGCCCACAGTTTCCTGGCCGCCCGGAACTTGGCCACCGTCTCCCAGAGATTGCCGTACACATTCAGGTTAAAAGAAAACCGGCCCACG
>Ga0180431_10002916_pt1 | contig 22405 bp, 18 predicted proteins | sample SS_ome_11_FD_132459 | JGI IMG/M metagenome (GOLD analysis project Ga0180431, IMG submission 132459) | Hypersaline lake sediment archaeal communities from the Salton Sea, California, USA - SS_1_MS_1 metaG | ecosystem: Environmental > Aquatic > Non-marine Saline and Alkaline > Hypersaline >...
AACTTCACCTTACGGCGCCCTCGAGAAGTATAGTGGAATGTTCGCACCGAGCGCCGCAGAAGCTCAGGCCGCTGGCCAGCAGGCAAATATGAAGTTGTGGCAAATGATCGTCGCCGCAGCAGGCGCCGGCGCACTTGGACGAGCAGGCCTAGGCCTGTTTCGTATGATGCAACCGCAAAGCAACTTCGAGCCATCGCCATCTTTCCAGCGGATCGGCGTACAGTTGCCTCAGGAAGACGAGCAAACGAAGATCGGGATGGACAAGGCAGCTAAAGGGCCTGTGACCAATCTGGTCGAAGGCGGCGCGAGTCTGACCGAAGGACTGCCCTGGGGCAAGTCGTGGTTTATGGGCAGCGGGGCTAGTACGCCAAACAACGTGCCTGCGTTGCTCGGCCTGGGCCTACCGCTGGCAGCGCTCGCCGCATACGGTACGTGGAAAGGTACCGATGCGTTGCTCGATTGGCGGCGTAAAAGTGAGCAAGAAGGCGAACTGGATGCGAATCGTGCGGAGTACGAGCGGCTGCTGACCGAGGCAATGACGAAGCACAGCGCCGACGATGCCGGAATCGAAGCCGCTCTCGATGAGCTGGCTGAGCTGGTACATGCGCCGGCAGCCGAAAAGCAGGCGAAGCTGACGGACTTCCCGAGTAAGCTGACCGGGGTCGCCACCGCATATGCGCTGCTGGCTGCGCTGGCAAGCGGCAAGCTCAGTTACGACTACTTCAAGGAGCGCAATAATCGCACTGTTACGGAAGCCGCGCTGGAACGCCGCGCGAAAGAGCGTACTGGCGGCGTTGCGCCGATCTATCTGCAACCTTCGCCTGAGATTGCCTAATGAATCCACTGCTGGATAATGCAAACGGTCCCAAAGGTACACGGGCGTTTGGCGACGTTGCCGCCACACGTGCAGCTGTGTACCAGAATGCACTTGACGAGGCGTCCAACTACGTACCGGTCTCGAACCAAAAGTACGTGCTTGAGCTGGCTGACGCTGCATATGAGGGGCCGGAGACATTTACAAAGTCAGACGAGAAGCGAGCTATCCTCGAGGGCGGTTCGCTGGGCAGGCGGTTGCGTGGAACATGGCGTCTGCGCACAAACGACGACGTCGGCCAGGTAATCGACGAGAAGCGCACAACGCTGGCTTCGATCCCGCATATGACGCCGCGTGGCACGTTCATTATCAAAGGTAATGAGTACGGCCTGTCGCATCAAATGCGGCTACGCCCTGGCATCTTTACACGTATCAAAGAGTCCGGCGAGCTCGAGTCGCATGTCAACGTGGCGCGCGGCGCCGGGCATCGCTATTTCCTTGACCCTGAGACGGGTATCTTCCGTATCCAGTTCGGCCAAGCGCGTATGCCGCTGATGCCTGTACTGAAGGCCCTCGGCGCAACCGATCGGGATCTGCGCGCGGCGTGGGGCAACGAACTGTTCGTAGCCAATGCGCAGAAGAGCGACCCGGGCACCATCAAGAAACTCTACAAAAAGCTTGTCCGAAGCGGAGACGCCAGTACAGCGGACGAGATGCATACGGCGATACGCGCTGCTTTCGATCAAATGGAGATGGATCCGGAAGTTACGTTGCGGACGCTGGGTAAGGGGTATTCCAAGGTCAATCCGGAGGCTATCCTGGCGTCGACGCAGAAGTTACTGCGCGTGCATCGCGGCGAGGAGTTGCCAGACGATCGTGATGCTATGGCGTTTCAACGTACACTCGGACCAGAAGAGCTGTTTGCCGAACGCATGCGCAAGTCCACCGGGGAAGCTCGAAAGGCGCTGTGGAAAGCAACGTTGCCGGGTAACCTTCAGCGCGTTCAGCCGGGGATGCTCGAGAAGACCGTACGTGGCACGCTCATGGACACCGGGCTGGGCAATCCGCTGGAAGAAATCAACCCAGCCGAGCTTTACGATCAGCGCGTGCGCGTAACACGCATGGGCGAAGGCGGTATCCCTAGCAGCGACGCCGTACCCGATGAAGCGCGTAACGTACAGCCGTCACACCTAGGATTTGTCGATCCCGTGCATACGCCGGAATCCGGTAAGATCGGCATCGACACACGGATCGCCGTGCGTACCCTCAAGGGACCAGACGGCCGTATCTATTCTCGGTTCTTAGACGCCAAGTCCGGCCAGACAGTGTGGAAGTCTCCACAGGATGTTGCCGACGCCGTGGTTGCATTTCCAGGTGAACTTGAGTCAGAGGATCAGCACGTACGCGTGCAGCACAAGGGCAAGCTGAAATACGTCCCGCGGCAGCAAGTCGACTACCAACTGGCGGACATGACAGAGAGCTTCGGGCCATTAGCGTCGATGGTGCCGCTGAAAAGCGCGGCATTTCCGCAGCGCGTGTCGATGGGTAGCCGAATGCTCACACAAGCGCTACCGATGGCCGCACCAGAAGCGCCATACGTCCAGTCTGGTATCCCGGGCCTTGAGAATACGTCATTTGAAGACGTATTTGGCGAGGACATGGGCGCTGTTAAGAGCCCGACCGACGGCACGGTAATTGAAGTGACCCCTAGCCATGTGAAGATCAGAGGGAAGGATAGGAAGGTTCATTATGCCGAGCTCTACGAAAATCACCCGTACAACCGAAAAACCTTCGTCCACAACCGACCAACTGTGCGGCCAGGTGACAAGGTGGCCGCTGGAGATTTACTGGCGGCGTCCAATTTTACTGACGATGGTGGTACGACGGCGCTCGGAAAAAATGCAAGGGTGGCTTACCTCCCATACAAGGGTTACAACTTCGAGGACGCTATTGTCATCTCTGAAACGTTCGCTAAGCGCTCGTCCAGCGAACATATGTACCAGAACAGCCTGGAGTTAGGCGAAGGGGTCAAGGCATCTAAGAATGCGTTTTTGGCCATTTACCCGGGCGAACACGACCGCAAGCTTCTGGACAAATATGACGAGGACGGCGTACTTAAGGTCGGACAGACGGTCAACATGGATGAACCACTCATCCTGGCGGTCAAAGAACGCCAGACCGGCCCCAAGCTGGGACGGCGCAAGGCTTCTTGGTCGAACGCGTCGGTAATGTGGGACCATCACTCACAGGGTATCGTTACGGATGTGCATAAGGGCAAGAAGGGTGTCAGTGTCGTCGTAAAGTCGGTGCATCCGACGCAGATAGGCGATAAGTTTGCTGGCCGCTACGGCGACAAGGGTGTGGTTGCGACCATCGTACCTGACGAAGATATGCCGCACGGCCCGGACGGAAAACCCTACGAAGTTCTGCTCAATCCGCTTGGCGTGATCTCGAGAGGAAATCCAGCGCAGATCATCGAGTCACAGCTCGGTAAGATCGCGGAACTTACGGGCAAACCATACAAACTGACGGACTTTGCCTCGATCGCCGATCTACGCGAATTCACTGAGCGTGAGCTGCGTAAGCACGGCCTTACGGATACAGACGACATCGTCGATCCGCGGAGTGGTCGTACGATCAACGGCGTGAACACCGGCAATCGGTTCCTTATGAAGCTGCACCATACGGCGGAAGCGAAGCTGCAAGGCCGCTCGGCCGGCGGCGGGTACACTGCCGAAGGCGCACCGGCCAAGGGTGGGAAGACCGGTTCAAAGCGTGTCGGCATTCTCGAGCTCAACGCTTTGCTTTCGCACGGTGCGTACAAAACGATCAGGGACGCCAGTATCGTGCGCGGGCAGCGCAACGAGGAGTACTGGCGTATGCTCATGTCTGGATACACGCCCCCTGAGCCAAAAGTCCCATTCATGTACCAAAAGTTCATGTCCCAGCTGCAAGGTGCAGGCATCAATCCGGTGAAAACCGGCAGCAAGTTGCAGGTCATGGCGATGACGAACAACGACGCTGCGATGCTCACGGGCGATCGGGAGATCACCAATTCGAAGACGGTGGACTGGCGCGTCAACAAGCTGTCGCCAATCAAGGGCGGATTATTCGATGAAGGTGTAACTGGCGGGCACGGCGGCAATCGTTGGAGCTACATCAGACTCCCGGAGCCGATGCCGAACCCTGTGATGGAAGAGCCTATCCGTCGTATTCTCGGACTCACACAGAAACAATTCGAAAGCGTGCTGTCCGGCCGCGAGAGCATGCCTGGCCACGAAAGGCTGACCGGTCCGGCGGGTATCAAGCAGTCGCTCGAGGATATCAATCTTGATAAGGAGATTGCACGAGCGCGGGCTGAGATCGCCGGTGGCAAGAAGACGTACCGCGATAAGGCAATACGGCGACTGCAGTACCTCAAGGCAGCCAAGAACAACAAACAGCACCCAAAAGATTGGATCATGGACCGGATTCCGGTCCTGCCGCCGATTTTCCGTCCTGTGTCTATGTTCGCTGAGACGAACACGCAACTGGTCGATGACTCGAATTACCTTTACAAAGAGGCGTTCGAGGCGGCGGACAACTTCAAAAAGCTGTCGAAGCTCAGCGATGACGTCGCGGACGAGCGGTTGGCTGTTTACAAGGCGTTCAAGGGCGTGACGGGGCTCGGAAGTCCGATTTCTCCGGAATTCCAAGAGCAAGACGTGAAGGGTATCCTGAAACACGTGTTTGGCGCGAGCCCGAAGTTTGGCACGGTACAGCGTAAGTTGCTAGGCAGTACTGTCGACCTTGTCGGCCGCGCGACGATCATCCCGAACCCCAACCTTGATATGGATCAGGTTGGGCTGCCGATCGATGAGGCGTGGACGCTGTATCAACCATTTGTTGTGCGCCGGCTGGTTCGGAGAGGGATGGGTAAGGTAAAGGCCATGGAAGAGGCCAAGGCGCGCACGCCCCGGGCGCTTAAAGAGCTACAGGCAGAAATGCAGCACCGACCGGTTGTCATCAACCGGGCGCCTGTTTTGCACAGGTATGGCGTTATGGCGTTTTGGCCGCAGCTTACATCATCAAATACGCTGGAAATTCCGCCGCTGATCGTTGGCGGGTTCGGCGCCGACTTCGATGGTGATGCCATGCAATTCCACGTGCCGTCAAGCGATGACGCTGTCGGCGAGGCGAAGGAGAAGCTGATGCCGTCGAGAAATCTGCTGGCTACCAGCAATTTTGACGTGCATTATACTCCAGGGCAGGAGTATGTTGGCGGATTATGGGCGGCGTCCACGCGAGCCGAAAATAAGCCACCAAGAGTATTCAAGACGCGGCGCGATGCGATTGCAGCGTATCGACGTGGCGATATCGGTGTTGGGCAGCAAGTGGAGATCCTCGAAGGCTAGTTGCTAGCATCGATTGCAAAAAAATTTCGACTACGTTGGCTCTGCAGTTGTTAAACCGGCGTTATCCAGATAAGCTAATGATAGAAAAGAGCCACTGACGGGCGCAACCACCAGTGGCTCACCAAAGCAACCTTAGGAAAGGCAGGTTGCTATGGCTAAGAAAAAGTGTACCAAATGTCGGAAAGAAAAGCCACTGACGGCGTTTCATATCGATAGGCGCACGCGTGACGGCAGGAGCTGTAAGTGCAAAAAATGCAAGCTGATGCACAAGCGCGCTGTTTATCATAAACCAGGCGGACGCAACGCACATTTGAAGCGCACGTACGGTATATCAGAAGAGCAGTATGAGAAACTGGTTGCCGAGCAGGCGTCTAAATGTGCGGTATGCGGACGCAAAGCGGACGTGTGTGGTAGGCTGGTTGTTGATCATGATCACATTACTGGTGCGATACGTGCACTGCTTTGTGATCGCTGCAATCGTGCAGCGGGCGCGGCAGGCGACGACCCGAAGTTGTTGCAAAAACTTGCACAGTACCTTGAAACTCATTCTAAGGACTCAAACTAATGTCACGGCAAGAATTAAACCCAGTGCTGCTCGATATGGCGGCTTGGAGGTTGCAAGGTGATAGCGAAAAAGCGGCTTTCGTGCCACAGGGTTCGACGGATCCGGCTGCGGCCGCCGGTGGCGGCGACCCCGCTGCCGGTGGAATGCCACCAGGCGATCCGATGGCAGCAGGCGGAATGCCACCGGGCGACCCGATGGCGGGCGGGATGCCACCCGGGGCGGCACCTGTTGACCCAATGGCGGCGGCAGGTGGAATGATGCCTCCGGCTGCTGCGCCAGCGCCAGGTATGCCAGGAGCCCCCGGCGCGCCAGGCGCGGGTGGCAAGCTGAAGATCGATCCAGCTTTCATCTACATGGAGCTGTCTCGTGTGCGTAAACTTCTTACGCACATGATGAAGCACACCGGTATCGAAATGCCGCCGGACATCTTGGACGACGGCGCTGTGGCGATGGCTGTGCAAGGTCAACCACCACAAAGCTCGCCACTCGGACAAGGCGGTGAAGCTGAACAGGCAGGCGGTGCGCCTCCTGGCGGCGGGGCTTTGCCAGGTATCGGCGGCGCAGCACCACTCGGACCGATGGAAGCGCCCGGCGGCGCCGAAAAGCCTGCAGCAGACAATGCGGCCAAGATTGCATCAGACGTAGTCTCGATGTTCCGTACGCCGACAGCGGATACGGCTCGCCCGAATTTCGATGACAGCCAGATGAACATTGATGCGCTGTCGCAGTTGTCCAGAAGTTTGAATAACACAGGTTCGTAATGATTGCAGAATTTCATAACCGGCTCGGCAGCCCTGAGCAGGTTGAATGTACCCGGCTAGTTTTACGCGATTCGCCAGACGGCGAGGCACTTTGCGTGGCTATAGAGGCTGGGCCACGTCAATGGTACATCGTACATCGTGGTGACGGTGACGAGGCCATGAACAAGGCATTACAGGCTCTTGGCGTAAACGAAACGATCATCAGTGATATGGTGGACGCACCCACGCCACCGGGTAAGTTGTGGACTCCAAACGGAGGTTAGAGAGTGCTTCGAACGACCGTCGGACAACTGATGGTGAATAATGCATTACCTGCGGACATGCGCGACTATACACGCGTTATGGACAAAAAGGGCATTAGGACCGTTCTGCGCGAACTCGCCGCGAAGCACCCGGACAAGTACCGTGAAGTAGCTAAGCGGTTGTCAGATGTAGGACGAGATGTCTCTTTTACTACAGGCGGTGACTCATTTGGGCTGCGCGACCTGCGGCCTACGCCAGCCGTCCATATGTCACGCCAGCGACTGAATAGGCGTATCAGGGCCATACTCGAAAACGATAAGTGGTCCGAAGAGAAGAAAGAAGCGAAGGTTATTGAGGCGGCAGCGCAAGAACAAGAGCGGTTGCAGCAGGGTATCCTCGATGACACGCGTGCTGCAAAGAATCCGCTGTTCAACCAAGTCACGTCCGGTTCAAGAGGCAACCCGTCGCAGCTCAAGCGCCTGATCGGCGGCGACACGCTTTACGTCGATCATCATGAGAATACGATTCCGTTCCCCGTGCAGACCAGTTTCTCGGAAGGTCTTCGACCGGCCGAGTTCTGGGCGTCAACGTACGGCGCGCGGAAGGGTCTCATCGACGTAAAGTTTGCCACACAAGACGCGGGCTACTTCAGTAAACAACTCAACCAACTGGCGCATCGACTGCTTGTCACAGATATTGACGACGAGAAGGAGACAGCGGAAGGAGCCCCTGTCCGTGGCCTGCCTGTCGATGTGACGGACGTTGAGAGCGAGGGAGCGCTGTTGGCGTCTCCAGTTGGTGACTACGCCCGTAATACGATACTTACTCCGAAGATCCTGCAAGATTTGGAGAATCAAGGTGTCGAACAAATCCTCGTACGGAGCCCTACAGTGGGCGGGCCCGCCACCGGTGGCGTATATGCAAGGGATGTGGGCGTGCGGGAGCGCGGTGATCTGTCGCCGATCGGCGACATGGTTGGTATTGCAGCTGCGCAGGCTCTGTCTGAAAAGCTTACACAGGGTCAACTGTCTTCTAAGCACTCAGGCGGCGTTAAAGGTGAAGCCCAAAGCGTTACGGGATTTCAGCACGTTAACCAACTGGTACAGGTACCGAAAACTTTCAAAGGTGGAGCTGCACACGCTCAAGTCGACGGCAAAGTCACACAAGTTGTCGACGCTCCGGCTGGTGGAAAGTATCTTACCATCGGGGGACAACGGCATTTTGTGCTACCAGGTTTTGATCTCAAGATCGAGCAAGGAGACACCGTCGAAGCAGGTGATGTCATCTCTGAAGGTATCCCGAATCCGTCGGAATTGGTAAAACATAAGGGCATCGGAGAGGGGCGCCGCTACTTCGTCGACACATTTGCTGACGCATACCGCGCGGGCGGTATGTACGCTAATCGGCGAAATATCGAGCTGTTGGCGCGCGGGCTAATCGATCATGTCGAAGTCACCGACGAGGGCGATAATTACGTTCCAGGCGACGTAGTCCCGTACCAGCGTCTCGAGGCAAACTGGTCGCCGCGTGACGGGTATCAGACGGTTGCACCAGAACTTGCTGTCGGTAAGTACTTGGAGCGGCCCGTGTTACATTACAGCGTCGGTACGCGCATAACGCCGTCGATGTTGCCACTGTTGCAGCGTTTTGGCGTAAAAACTGTAGACGCACACGACGAGGAGCCGCCATTTCGGCCGTACATGGTGCGCGCCATGGCGTCTGTTGGGCACGATCCGGACTGGATGACGCGGTTTCTGGGCTCCAACCAGAAGAAAAGCTTACTCGGGGCGACGCATCGCGGCGCCGTATCAGATACAAATAGCACGAGTTTCGTACCGTCATTGGCCGAAGGTTCCGAGTTTGGGACAAATTGGCCGCAAAGCGTATTGAAGCCGCCACAAACCTAGACGTTGCCTTGATCTCCGTTATTCTGCTACCATATGTAGCAGTAGCCTGATCAAGGCAGGACGCCGTATTTCCCAAGGACGAGGGCACACATGAGCACTCAACAGCTCCAAAAGCCAGCTGCACATTGGCAACAGGTTTGTCAATCTCACATCCGCACGCCCTTTATCAAACGGGCCGACTTGGGTGGTGACGGACAGTCCGTACCTTTCGAACAAGCCCTGAGCAACTTGGCGCACGCCTATCTGAAAGATCGGGCACCGCAGCTGCTCGATCACGAATTGGGCTTCCAGCTCATCGAAAAGAACGAGGATAACGATCGTGCGATCGGCATTTTCGGGTTCAAGGTCGGGCAGCAGCTGCTGTATGCGCCGGTCTTTTTCTTGAACGGCGAGTTGAAGGGGCACGAGCTGCTGTACCTCAAGGACTCGGACACGTTTGTCCCGATGAAGGAAAACTGGATCAACTACGTGTTGAACAGAAAGCCCAATGTCATCGGTGAAGAGGTCGGCACTAATCTACAACAACTTGGCGTCGAACGCCCGTCTATGGACGTTTTTCGCGACGCGCCGAGCAAGTACGCATCCGCACATCCCGAATGGCTGTTGCCAGGACTGCCCGGGCTGATGCACGTTCTCGGCAATCCGACGCGTCCTGCGTTGCAGGTGCCAGGACTGGTCAAGGAAAACGCTGACGCTGCGAATACATTTCTCCAACTGATCGACTCACACCCACGATTGGTAGAACCGATCGTCGCGGTATATGGAAAAGACCTGATCAAGGATGCAATCGACACAGCCAAGACAGCAAGCAGCTGCGCCCCGGCCGGCGCAAAGCGTAAGAAGAAACGACGTAAGGCAGACGGTAGCATCTGGAAAGAAAAGACGGCCGCGGAGCAGGCGCGCGAGCAACTTGCCGACAAGCTCAAAATCTGGCGATATGACGACAGTACGCCAACACGGGCGCGACAATGCCGCGCCGGCTTGACCGAAAAGCAGGCGCAAGAGCTCAAGCGGGACGGCGTCTTTGTCGACGACAAGCGGACGGACGACGAGGTCAGCCACGCGTACAAGATTCAAGAACCGCTGTCGCTCATGAATCCGGATGCTACTGGCATCTATGAGGTACTCTGCAAGCCAGATTCATTCGAAAAATGTCTTTACATTCATTCTCCGTTTAACGCCCGAGGGACGAAGCCTAATGGTGTTTTGGTGAAAGTGGATGGCGACAATAAATCATGGACTGAAACACACCCCGGCGCGATCTTTGTTTCCGACGAATGGGATGGTGACAATTTCAAGGAGTGGTTCGATAAGCTCCCTGACGTCACTTCACTGGACGTCGGCAGTACGTATGTACTTGTTGCTCCAAACGGACAGGGAACGAGTGTGTTCGAAGTGGAGAAGACTCTACCGGCCGAAGGCGACGAAAAATGCTACGAGGTCGAGTGGCGCAACCGTTACGGTTCCCGCCGACCCGATCATCTGCCCCCAGTTGCCGAACGCGGGTATGAGTACGACAATGATTGCTCGGGGGCAGACTCAGTTATGCTGAACCGCATCAAGGGATCGCGGTTCGTGTCACGACTTTGCTGCCTGTACGTACCTGATGGCGCAAAGGCCGTCAAGATAGCAGGACCTGAAACCTGCGAAGAGTGTGGCAAGACTGCCGGGCGTTGTTGCTGTGCGCCGCGATGCTGCGAAGTTGCGGAGTCAAGTAAGACGCCGGCGCTGCGGCCCGGCAGTCATGTTGACCTGCAGCTCGGCATCTACAAGACGTCGGAAGAGCTGCGCGTCTTCAACAACGGTAGTGAGGCGGTCGTCGACGGCAATCGTATGTCGCCGTTGAGTGCAATTGTGCATTTGGTGCGTGACTACGGTTTGCGCGAAAAGACGGCGAGGGATCTGCTCAAGGAAGCGGAACTGCGCCGCGGCGTGAAGTGCCGCATCAAAATTGCGCAGCCGTATCAAGAACTGGGCTACCCACCGGCCGCGCCAACGTTCCCAGAGCCGTATTCAGGTACAGACTATGTGATGGGCAGCCAGACGCCGACGACGTTTGGCCCGGATGTACAAGAAGTGCCCGTTACAGGCATGGAAGGTACCCATCGATCGCGTCAGCCGTTGATGAACGAGCCGCCGCAACCGTTTCTTGCACAGCAAGTACAGGATGCTGCGCAGACTGGGCAGAAAGAAGTGCTGGACACTTCGTTGCTGTCCAACCTACTCAAGGGCACGCAGAACGAGACGCTGATCGATAAACACCTGTCAAACCTCATGAAAGGTCTCGACAGCCTCGGGCGCCTACTGTTCAATATGTACTGGCACCACGACAAGTTTGAGGACCGATACGGCGGAAATAACCTGCCGGACATGACCGACGCGATGCGCAATGCGTTCGAATCCCTTGGTGACGTCACCTTGGAACTCAAGCAAAAGACCGTCGAGCCCTATCCAGACGAGGGTGTGGATATCGATCTCGGCGAAGGCGAAATGTAGAGGTTAACCTAAATGCACATCTACAAACGAGAATTGACTGAGTCCCAAGGCACTCAACTCATATTGCCTGCGGGCGAAGCCAACCAATGCTGGAAAATTGGCTTTCCACAAGAAGGCCAGATCACGCGCTTGATTCTGAAACAGTCGGCTGGCGACGCTGCGGCGTTGACGGTCAATCTGTATGACAGAGGCGTGTGTGATGTCGGCAGTGGCAACTCCGTATCGATCGAGTCCGCGGATCCTATGACACAGGATCTGGCCAAGATTATTCCGACGCAAACCGTACTTGCCGGCGAAACGCTCGAATTGCGGCAACACGACCCAACACATGGCGGGCCGTGGAGCTACCGTAATCGCGAGGGCTCGTTCACGGTGCCTATCCGGGCTGTGTACCTGCAAGTGATAGTCGACGACAACCCAAACGGCATGGAATTCGAGTTCGCGCTCGAGGCCGAGGTTGGCAACGAGGCTTAACCAATTTTGTTCAGCTGATCAAATTTCGGACTGTTTTGAATGTAGGACTGGTTACCGATTGCGCTGCGTAACAGGCGTGGTGCACAGCGCGATTCGGCCCTAGAATGCAACTATACATCGAGGAGAGTGACAGCGGTGTCGATACTTGTAAATCGTCAAGATAACACGCGAAGACCAGCCGACTGGCGTTGGCAGCGCGCCTGTGAACTTGCAGATGGCGCGCGGTCCGTACGTGGACGTGATGACGATAACATCATGTTTGTCGCTAAATTCCGACGGCTCCTCGATCGGTGCCAGGATGATAACGACCGGCTGAATGTGCTTGATACGTATCCCGCGCTGTACGAAGCGTATGCGCTTTATGATGCCAGCGACGAGCCTACTGAGCATAAATGGGAGCTGGAAGCGCGCTTGCTAGCGCGCGAGCCGTTCGCCGATATCGAGGCGAAGATGGGTATCTCCCCAGAGACAACTGCCGCATATGAGCGGGTTTTCTTCGATGTAATCGATCGACTTGGGTCGCCTAGCCTGATTATTCATACGATAATCGGAAGAGCCGTGCAGATGGGCCTTGCGGAGCGGGAGTACGACTGCCTGTGGAAGCTGTTCGCGTATTGGCTAGGGGTGCCAGTATTGGATGTGCTTGTTTTCAAATTCAACAGCCCGCAGCATGTAGAGAGTCGCGACGGGCTGCGCGCGGCAATGCGCGATTTTTCCAAAGACACGCTGGATGTCAAGGCCAGCATAACCCTGTTGACGACGCCAACGAACTGGCAAACCAGAGAGCTGATCATGAATCTCTGGAAAGACTTGCTCGCAATGGAGTTACAGGCTGGCCAGGCAGGCGTTGGCACAGAAACATTCACGCAGAGCGTTGCCGCACTTACCGGCACCTTCGAGAACATGTTTGGGAAGCATTTGCCGGGCGTCGACGCCGAGATTGTAGGCAGAGCTGCAGTACTTGAGACTAGTGGTGTCAGGTTGCGGGCAGAAGAACTTGCAACGATCGGTTTGGGCAAAGAACCGCTCGGTCTCGAACATTTAGTTCAAAGCGCCAAATTTCCGGAACGAGGTGATACATGAGCATTTCGAGGCTAACCAAGGAGAGCGAGACGCGGATCCATTCCGCACTCTCGGAGGTTGCGGATCGCACTAGCCGCGGCGAGGCGCCCGACGACGCTATTGTTAAGGTAGCGACTGACAGGGGCATTTCTGCCGGCCACGTGCGCATGATGGTGCGTGCGTATAATAATGGTCGCTCGCTTGGCCATATTCGCAGCAACACCGAACTGGCAGAAAAAGCCGCGGCGTTTCCGCTGGCGGACGCAAGCGCTATTTTGGAGCGCATGTTCCCGTCAGAAGTGAAAACGGCGTCGGAGAAGGCAGCTGCAGTCGCTGTTTCGAGCGACTACAACATGTCGCCAGCAGGCTGGCTCGAGCGACGGGAGGCGGCTTCCAGGCGTGACACGCTAGTCAAGTCTGCGGCAGCGAAGGAACCGGCTGCTGAAACACCGGCATATCCGGAAGACCCCCGGCGGCTGGGTAAGGCTGCGCTTGCCGAGATCGGCAAGCTTCAACTGGAACATGAACGGCTCAAAGGCGACGCGATGAGCGCGTGCTACAAGGTCGCGGCCGATGTGAGCGCTGTTGGAGAGTACTTCCGACAACCGGGCGCCTACGACATCAACGAGGTACGCGTAAATGCCCGGGCGGCACTCGGTGCACCGGGCCACAAGCTGGTTGAGCACGCCACACGCATGTTCAAGATCGCGATGGCGGAGCCAAAACGATTCACGCACAGTGTCGACTGGACGCAGGCGCCGTATTCGCTCGTCAAGCAGGCGCTCGATACGATGGCTGATTTTGAACAAAAGCGCGCCACCCTGATTGCGTTCGAGCAAGAGCTGCCCGAAAAGCGAGCGGGGGCCCTGCGCCCTTTTTGCCAAACCCCCGAGAACGACGTGATCGTAGGCTCGGTATGGGACAATCGATCGTTGACTAAGGAAGCGATCGGCCTTGCCGGACTTACGTTGGCTGGTATTATGGGTCGCTCGGCCGGGGGTATGGCAGGTAAATTGGCACCAAAATCGAAGGAAGAGTTGGTGCAGGCGCAGATGGACAACCTAGCGAGCCCGTCGCACGAGGATAGCTTGCGGGCAATTCGTATGCAGACCATGATCCACGAGCTTATGTTGTCTGATCCTGTGATTAGTGGATATGACAAAGAGGCCGTGCTCGAAGCTTACAACCACTTGTCAGAAGTAGCGCCACGGGCGATGCAGACGCGTACGATGGCGCAAGCGCTGATCCGTAAGTATCTCGAGCAAGCGTCGGCGATCGATCCGTTTGATATCGACCAAGCGCTGGACGTCGAAAGCAAGCTGACCGATCGGGATATGCCCACACAGCTGATGGCTGCGCAGTCTCCCGGGGTCACCCGTGAAATGGGTCCGCCACAGAGCCGACCTAAGCCACAAGAGGCGCCGAAAAGCACGAACATCATCGATGAGATCATTGGGCAGCAGGGTGAGTACGCAAAAGAACATCCGGTACGATCTGAGCTGTTTAAGCGTAAGGACACGCCGGCGCCGAACACGGAACTCTACGATCGCGCGTAAGTATTCGCGTCTTTAGCATAGGGACTAAAGTAATGGATTACGACAACACAACGTACGAGGAGGCTAAGATGCAATTAGGCCTTACCGGTATGGACAAGGAAGCTGCGCCCGAATGGCTTGGTCAGCTTATTGAGAATATCAAGACGAAGCCAATGTGGCAGGCCGGTGCCGGCGCTGTCGGTGGCGCGGGCCTTGGTGCGTTGTCGTCATTGTGGCAGCCAAAGCGCAAGCGAAATACGCTAGGCCGCATGCTGACCGGCGGCTTGCTCGGCGGCCTTATTCCTGCGGGCTACCATGCGATGACCAATACGGTAGCCGACGACGCGGAAGAAGAAGGCAACATCATTAAGGAAATCAACACGGACACGGATACGTTGAATGGCCTGGCAGAGCCTTGGCACCAGCGGCTAATCAATGCCGGCAAGGGCGCGCTCGGAGGCGAGCACGACGTGACAGCTAATCTGGAGAGCCTGCCAGCTGTCGGCAGCGCGGTAGAGGACGTGCGCAGCATTGCAAGTGGCAATATGCCAGCGGGCAATTTTGTACCTGAAGCGATCGGGCTAGGTGCAGCTGCGGCTAAGCAACGCTACGTCAACGCAAAGCCTAGCAATCAGCTGCTTGGGACGAAGAATCGAATGATACGGCACAAAAACCCGCAGGTCAGTGGCGCTGTAAACGATCTGAATACAGCCGTGCAGGCCGAAGAGAAGTTTACGCAGAACCGCATTAACCAAAAACCGATAGTCGGACGAATGCAGGCTGGCTGGGATCGGCTGCGCGGGCGTTCGCCGGAGATGCGTGCGTTGACTGGCAAGGGGTCAAAACTGCCGAAGCCACAGAACTTCGACTACTGGCATTCGCAACACCGGGGCGGCCGCGGAGATGCTATGCGAGGCAAACCAGATGCCGGCGGTAAGGGCCGACTGCGCACGGCAGGAAGCACAGCGGCTACGGCGCTCTTGGCGGACTTGGCCGCGCGTGGCGTACACGATTGGTACACCGGCAATCACGAGACGCGCTTCCAAAACTTGCAGGCAGGCCTAGCTGAACGTATCAAACAGCAAAAAGCGGAACTCGCGAAGCTGCAAGAATCTAAGTAACAAGGAACACCCAATGGCACACGTCAAACTTATTACACCTGGTGCGCAGGACTTACACGGACCTACCGTCCAGGAAGTAAAAGTGCCACGCAGCGGTAAGTTGCGTGGGGCAGATCTGACTGAGTTCATGAAACGGGCGTCGGTGCAGTTCACCGATAAACTCGCGTCCATGAAGCTGCAGCCAGGTGAAGTGCCCGTACACTTGCTCGCGCTCGGAGCCGAAGAATACTACGGTTTCAATCGTAATGGTGACGGGTTCAAAGAAGCTGTGTGCCAGAAATGTCATCCGACATTTCAAAAGTATGCCCGCTGGTACCGCGACCATCAAAACAAGGACGTAGCGAAGGGGCGCGGCATCATCAAGGCGTCGGCATACAATGGGGAGATGAAGCGTGTTGAGCTAATCGTGGCGCTGAACGGCACCAAGGAGGCCGCTGACCGCAACGGTGGTCTGGTTGCCGATGAAGAGCTCGAGAAGCTCGCGCGAGGCGAAGATATCCCAGTTTCGATGGCCTGCCGGGTGTCGCATGACATTTGCTCAGGATGTGGAAACAAAGCAAAGAGCCGCGCAGAGTACTGCGGTCCAGAGATGTGCAAGTACGGCGGTTGTCGTGATAACCTAGCCAAGACGTTCGACGATGGGTCGACGCTGGGCGTGTACAACCCGGATCCTGCCTTTTTCGATATCTCGAAGGTCTTCCGTCCAGCCGACCGTATCGCGTATACTATTGGGATGGCAAAAGCAGCGGCCGATTATCAGACAATGCTGAAAAACGCAGGCGACCTTTATGGCGCTGATCGCAGTTCTGGTGCGTTGGCAGAGAAGCTAGGCGTCAGCGCACCGCTATGGCTGCTTGCCGCTGACGGGCCGTGGACCGATCCACGTATCGTGGGCCAACTCAAAATCGCGAACGACCTGATCAACATGGAACAGGCGATCGCCGCAGACGATCAGCCGGTTGCGCACGATCGGGCGTTTATTTCGAGTGTGCGGCCACTCTGTGCGGATACACCGGATATTCGTCAAGGGCCGTTCAAGTTGGCACACGTGGTGACAGCATTGGCAGCAGAAAAATGCCTGATGCCGTTGGACAGCTTCCTAGCGATGCTGACCGGCGATACGAACATCAAAACAGCGGCAGACCAAGTTGCGGAACGTCTGCCGGGTATTTTCACCAAATTGGCGGGGGATCCGACGCTCGAGAATGATCTGCGGAATAACCCGTATATGCCTGGGGGTCCGGCACCTAGGCGCATTAAGCACTGGGTGCTGAAGCATGCAGCCGAATGGTCATTGGATCGTAAGCAAATGATCCAACGCCTACAGCTGTCAACGCTTAGGTCTCCAGAGCCGCAGCAGCATCGTCGGCCTATGACGAAAATCGCCATGGTTGACAATGTGGATGAGTTGGCCAAGCAATATGCGCTATATCAGCTTGGATTCCTCCAAGCGAATGCGGCCGCTCCAGATGCAGAATTTTTGCAGGAACAGACCGTGAGGTCTAATTTTGTTCGTTAATGTGGTGCTGCCGTTGCAAGTAGGTGTTGACGGCAAGACTGCATTTATAACACAATGAACCACGACGGGTGTTTAATCAAAGCCCGAAGTTCAACGGAGGAATAGCATGACTACCAGTCTTTTTGATCGTGTTGCTGGTCTCGTCGAGGAGATTGGCGTCGAGAAGCAAGCCGCTGCCACGGAAAAGCAAGCCGAAACCGGTATTCCTGATCCAGGTGGCGCTGAGGGCGCAACGTCGCATCCGTCCAAGAAAACGGATGACGATCTGCAGCCGGCTTCTGAAGGTTTCCAATCCGCCGATAACGAGCGGATCGTCAAAGACCAGATTCCTGACACCGTCAACGCGAAGCCCGACGTGACGCCCGAAGGCGCGCCGAAGGCGACGGATGTGCAACAGGGTCAGGGCGTCGACAAGGCCAAGCCGACCGGCGAAGACTCTTCTACGGAAGAGGACTACAAAGGGAAGCTCGAAGGCGACAAGCGTGAAGGCGACCAGGGCGGCACCACGCATCCGGCGACGGGTGACTACGGTGAAAAGTATTCCGCGGACGTCATCGGCGCTATGAGCGACGAAGACCTGCTCAAGAGCGCTGCCGATCTCGGCAACGAACTGACGGCAGATCTTGCCAACGGGCACTTCTCACCTGAAACGCCGGCGACCAACAATACCGGTACCACTACGAAGGAAGCTGCTGAGGCTGGGCAGACGACTGCCGCGCAAGCCGGCAACCTTGGTACTGAGCTCGACAAGATCGCCAGTGACGTGGTGCAAGAACTCGTGAAGAGCGCCTATCATCAGGCCGACCTCGTATCGGACCACTTGGCCAAGAAGCTTTCGCTCCTGCAAAAGGAAGCGGAAGGCGAAGCCGAAGATCCCACGAGCGGTGTCGGTGAAGGCGAGGACCACGGTACCGAAGAAGGTCCCAGCGAAGGCGCCGCGCCTCTTGGTGGCGAAGAAGCACCGCCGGAGGGCGCCAATGAGCTGCTTGCCGCTATGGGCGGCGGCGGTGAAATGGGCGGTGAAATGGGCGGCGAAATGGGCGGCATGCCCCCAGAAGCTGGCGGCATGGGCGGCGCACCCGAAGAAATGGGTGGCGTTCCGGAAGAAATGGGCGGCATGGGCGATGAGGCTGCGCTGCAGCAACTCGCTATGGCGCTTCTGGAAATGGGAATCGATCCTGCTCAACTGGCTGCGCTCGCCGCGCCTGAGGGGCAAAAGATCGCTTCTGCCGTGCAGGCACACAAGTCGTCTGGACGTTTTCAGTTCGAAGAAGCCAAGGAAGGTAGCGACAGCCGCAAGGTTCGTGACTACATGAAGGGCTTCGTTTCCGAGCTGCTCGCGCGCAGTCGCAATTAAGTTTCACCGAAAACCCTATTCCCACTCCATAGTGAAATAGGTTAATCTAGTGAGCATGGAGGTAAACATGTCCATCGACCCTAAGGCGCCAAAGGTGCTTGCACATCTTCGCGCCTCAAACGAAATCTCGAAGCGTCTCCAGAATCACCTGGAAAAGGACGCTGCGGATGCGGAGGCCGTGAAGGCCGCTGTCCCAGGCGCAATCGCTGCGCTGGAAGACAATGAGCGTATTTTCGGCCACCAGAAAGAAGCTGTCGCTGAGAAGATCGCTACGAGCCACTTGGCTTGTATCGAGCTGATCCGCGATCTGGCCAAACACCGTAATGCCAACGAGCTTGAAGCTATCGGCACTGCGGCTGGGCAGGAAAAGAAGGCTTCGGCAAGCCCGATCACAGGCGCGGCCGTCGCCGATTTCGACGAAACGGAATCGGGACAGGCCTTTAGTGATAAGCTGTTGGGCAATCGATAGCCCACTGGTTTTGAATGATCACGCCGTTTTACGACGGTATAACTAAGTCTTGACATTTTGGAGGTTAACGATGCCTGGTCAAGTCGCACAAATGTTCGAACAAGCTCTGGACGCCCTCAAGGGGTGGTTCCACCTGGCTGCTTTGGACAAGTCCGCGAAGCTTTCCAGCTCGCTCCTCGGTTCTACAACCGTTCCGGCTGGTCGTTGCGCTGCCATCGATGACAATGGTGAGTTTATCATCAATGTCTGCTTGGCAAACGCCGCTGCCATCACGAAGTACTGGTCGGCCATGCCGATCTTCCTCTGGAACGGGTCGAATCACCCTGACGTGTATAACGACGGGGTTTCGAGCGTGTCTGGTACGCAACACTGGATCGGCATTTCGCCGACCGGTATCATGTCTGGCCTCGTTGCTACCGGTGGTTACGAACTTCAAACCACTGAGTTCGACGACAACCAGACCTACCTGCCGAACGATCTGCTCAGCGCGATGAACCAAACTGATGGTGACGCCGCTGCGGATTACGGCAAGCTTACCAACCAAAACGCCGCGCCCGGTACGAACCGGATCGTGGGCGTCGCTTCGTGGCACGTACAAGGCACGGCCGACGGCCTGGAGCCTGCTGGTGCTGAAGCAACGAGTCCCGTGGGCTACAACGCGCACGGTGTCTCAACACTGTCGTTCTGGAGCTACTTCCTCCCCGCTGACGAACCGGTGGCCTAGGCCAGGGTTCTGTGGGAAGGTGTTGCATAAACTGTTAATATCGCTCGCAGGGAATTGCGAGCGAGCATCAATCAAGGAGGTTGATCGATGTCTTCGCCCTCTAGCGTTCAAGTCCTGAACGAAGAGCTGTTCGCGCAGCTCGAAACGCCGGGGATGGAGAAAAACGCTCTGGACGCAGTGAACGAGTTCACTCGAGTCCGTGTGCGTGAGGATAGCTTCTACCGGAAGATCGTCCCACCGGTCCAAGTTTCCAATGACGATCTCGATCGTCAAGTCGATACGGATAAGCCCGTCATCGTCGTGGACAAGGAGCCGGGTTCTCCTGCTGCTATCAGCATCCCGTTCGCCACTCTTCCGATCAACGTGTACATTCGCGGTCCTCGTTACCGTGTCATGTTCGATCGAATCGTGACGCCGCGTTTCGTGAAGGATATCGACGAGCTGCGCACTTGGCAGATGGATATCCGCCAAGTCCTCAGCGACAATGCAATCAAGGACATGTTGGCCGAGGAAGATTCCAAATTCCTCACCGCCGTCAACACTGCCCTCGTTGGTGCCAACCAAGTCGTGCCTACCTCTGGTGTTATCCAGTGGGAGACGGTTTGGGGCGGCATCAGCCGAGATACCGTGCAGGAAGCGTTGAAGATCATGCCCAAGACTCCGAGTCATCTCGAAGTCAATACGGTGCTGCTCAACAACGTCACCATTCGCGAAATCCTCAAGTGGGGTTACGACGAAGCTGGTGGGTCGCTCTCCGGCGACTTCCTCAAGAATGGTTGGTCTGAGATCGACCTGATGGGCTGTAAGTGGGTCGTCACGATTAAGCGCGACCTTGTTCCGGACGATACTTTTTACATGTTCGGGGACCCCCGATTTATTGGGAAAAGTTATCTTTTGGAAGACACAACGATGCATATTAAAAGAGAAGCGTTCATGATCGAATTCTTCGCCTATGAAACACTGGGCGGAAGTATTGGTCATACTGGGGGGTTGGCTCGCGCGGACTTTGCCTAGGACGTAACTCTTTGTGCATCAACGACTTACGTCGTGATAATCACAGCAGGAGGGCGGGACCTCCCGCCCCCTGCTTTTGATCTTTGACAAGTTGGGCTTTCAAAATGCATGGTAATGTCCTTGACATTCATTGCCTCCCGTTATAGACTGTATGAAACACGGCATTTTATAGTAGGAGGCTTTACTTATGAGTGCCTATAAGGACAGAATTGCAGCCGGGCTTTGTGGCAAATGCGGCGAGCTTAATTCCAATGGAAGATCGCTTTGCGACGGTTGCAGGGAGAAAGAACGGCAGCGCGCAGCTGCTAAGCGCAAGCGTAATCAAGCAGCGGGTAAATGCCTGAACTGCGGGAAACCGGTCGGAACTCGATCGAAAACGAAGTGCGATGCCTGCCTGGATCAGCAGCTGGTGTCGCAGAAGAAGACGCGGGAGGTTCGAAAGGCCTCAGGTATTTGCCAGAGCTGCGGGCAGTGCGAAGCCATGCCCGGCAAGACTGTTTGCAAGCAGTGCAGCAAACGCATGACTGATGTGCGGATGAAGCACTACAAGGCAGATAAGCAAGCTGGGTTATGTGCAATGTGCGGCGCCGAGCCAGTGCCTGGCTTTACACAATGTGAGAAATGTCGCACACAATCCAACGAGCGTAAACGCCAAGTTAAACTTGAGGTTTGCAATGCTTATGGCGGTGCGATATGCGCAGGTTGCGGATGCGTCGAGTTTGATATCCTCGAAATCGATCATATCGACGGCGGAGGTAATAAACATCGCCGGGAAATCGGCAACGGCGACTTAGCAGCCGGAAGCGGTACTAACTTGTACCGCTGGCTCAAGCGTAACGGATACCCGCCCGGGTTCCGCGTACTTTGTCCAACATGTAACAAGAAAGCCCACAGAGGGATTCCACTTCCAACGGAATCAAAGTAAACTGAAGGAGTGCTGGCGGGCGCGTGCCCGCCAAACTCCAAACCTTTCCTTTAGCTATTAACGGAACGGCAAATACTCATGAGTAACCCACTTCCTACGCAGGAGCAAGCTCAACAAGCTCACTCCTATATGGTGGACCAGATTCACGTCCCGGCTTTCTTCGAGAAGCTGGCCGCGAACGGACTGGAACCTCGGAATGAAGCAGAAGCCCAGCAGCTCTTGCAGCTGGGGGCTATTCTGGGTCATGCAGAGGCTGAAGGGCGCGTCAAGCAAGCGCAGGACGGTAACCCGTTCCTGACGCACGTGCTAGGCGAGTTTGACCAGCCCGGGAGCGTTGATGTGAACGCCCTGGTCAAGAAGAGTGCCGACGAACTTATTGGTAGCAGTGAACTCGCCAAGACAGCGGCGCTTGTGTACGCACACGTTGCCACCGGCGGCGAACTGCAAACCGACGAAACGCCGGCTGAATAGTTAGTCGACCATCGGCTAAATTGAACCTGTGAACCCTAAAACCAAGGGGATAAACGATGTCGCTTCTTCAAACCCCTGCGGCCGTTGAGTGTCTCTACTCGACCGTTCGCAACATTGCACTGACGGAGAAGTTCTTCGGCTTCCTGCCGCCGCATGGTCGGCGTCTGGCTTGCGGTGAAGAGCTTACCGTGTGGGGCGATATCCAGCACTGGCTGACCCGGTTCACTCCGAATGATCGCGCACGGCGATCGTTGCAGACTGCACTTGCAGGCGACGGAACTTACAGCGCTACCTTGGCGCTGGTAAAGACGCCTTCGGTACACCTGTTCGATGCCGCGCTTGACAATACGCGGATCATCACTCTCAACACCAACAGCCTTGTCCTTGCGGACCCATGTTGGGGGGCTTACAGCTCCGAGAGCTTGAACTGCACGGACGACGGGGCGGGTGTCGGCGGAGACGCCGGTATCGCAGTCGCGTAAGGGTCGCTGGAGTTTGGGTATACCCACAATATCAGCGTCGTCAATTAGAGGCGGCGGCCTAGTGCCGCCGCC
>Ga0180431_10002917_pt1 | contig 22400 bp, 14 predicted proteins | sample SS_ome_11_FD_132459 | JGI IMG/M metagenome (GOLD analysis project Ga0180431, IMG submission 132459) | Hypersaline lake sediment archaeal communities from the Salton Sea, California, USA - SS_1_MS_1 metaG | ecosystem: Environmental > Aquatic > Non-marine Saline and Alkaline > Hypersaline >...
CCTGCTCCGGTTGGAAGGAGGGAGTCCAATGAGAATCCATCTTCCGGTCATCATTCTGGTTGCGGTGGTCCTGGCCGCTTCCCCCACCCCGGCCTACGAGTGGTACCCCGTACATGTGGACAGTGTGCATCACCCCACCTATGAGATTCAGTTCGGAGGCGGGCTCGGTTACGTGGGGACCGAGGAGGGCGTGTTTCGCGGCTATGGTCCGCCCGAAGCATGGGAAGGGATGGGGTTGGAGGTTCCGGGCCTCGGCGCCTACACGGTTCTGTATCTGGAAGGGTCCGGCTGGGAGAAGCACTCCCTGACGGAGTTTCCCCTCCTCGGTGCCACGGGCGTCGCCATCGAGGACCTGGACCGCGACGCCTACGCCGATGTGGTGGTGACGGCCAAGGAACCCGGTGACTGCGTCGTGTGGTACGAAAACCCCCTACCGCTGGCGCCGGGACCCTTCTGGCCGATGTGGGACGTCGACCGGCCGACCGACGGCGGCCGGGAGGTCTCGATCGGCGACATCGACGGGGACGGCTTTCCGGACCTGGCCGTTGCGATGCGAGATGAGGGTGAAATTGTCTGGTACGAGAATGTCCCCACGAGCCACCCGATGACGTGGATCCGCCATCACGTCGGATTCATCGGCGGCCCCCGCGGCGTGTTCGTGGCCGACATCGACGGTGACGAGCGGCTCGACATCGTGGCCGGCGGGATGGCCGACAACACGGTGATGTGGTACGAAGCGCCGCCGGACCCGTCCGACTCATGGACGGGATACGTGGTGGACGACAGCCTGGAGAGCGTCAAAGGCGTGTTCGCCCACGACATGGATCGGGACGGCGACCTGGACATCGCGGCGGCGGGCCGTGGGGCGGACGACGTCGTCTGGTACGAGCACGGGAATCTTGGGGATCCCATTCCCTGGACCAAGCATCTCATCGACACGGATCTGACCGAAGCCGTGAGCGTCTGGTGTGGCGACCTCATGGGCAATCCGATGCCCGAAGTGGCGGCCACGGGCAAGCTGGCCGGTCGGGTCATGGTCTACACGCGGTCCGACGAATCGGTGGACGCCTGGACCCCGATCGTCCTCGACGACGCTCTTGCGGAAGCCTGCCCCGTTTCCGGGGGCGATATCGACGGCGACGGCTGGAAGGACGTGGTGGCGGCAGGCAGGAGCGCCGGCGTGGTGGCCTGGTACCGGTCGCCCGGCGAGTCCGGCACCTCCTGGCACAAGAATGTAATCGATGACGCGGCGGGCGGCTGCATGGGCCTGACCACCGGGGATGTCGACAACGACGGCGACCTGGACATCGCCGCAACGGCCTGCTCGGAGGGGTACGTCACCTGGTACGAGAACGACTTGCGTGACATCTACTGCGGCTTCTCAGACGGGACCGGGATGTGCGAGTCCGACGGCATCTACCACTGGGGCGACATCGCCCAGGAGTGGACGGCCGGCTGGTGGTGCCCGCGTCCTTACTTCCTCGTCCAGCATCCTCTCCTTCCCGACGTCTACCTCTGTGGGAACATGAACGGGCTTTTCGTTTCCAGCGACCTGACGCACTGGACCGAGATGGGCGGCTTGACCCTGCCCGACCACGTCCGGAGCATTTGGTTCGATCCGGTGAATCCCGACATCCTGATGGTGGGCACCAACACCGGACTCTACCGGACGGACACCGGCGGGATGCACTGGACCCCGGTCCTGGAGATCCCCGGGCAGCCCGTGATGGACATCGAGTCCGCCCGGGACCCGGAACACCCGGCGGACCCCCCGCTCGTCTATCTGACCGAAGGCATGGGTACGTTCGACGACGGGCTCTACCGTTCGAACGATCTGGGAACGAGCTGGACGCGGCTCGACACCTTCCTCCTGCCCACGGATCTCCTGCAGGATGTCACCATTGGCCCGGCCGGGCCGTTCCTGTTCATGGGAACGACGGGCCAGGGGATCTACCGCCTCTGTCCCGACGGCACCATCATCGGAGATCTCAACACGGGTCTGCCCGATCTGAGCATCCACCGCATGCAGTATGATCCGTTCATCGACACGCCCGCCATCTTCGCCTGCACGGAGGGCGGGCTATACGAGTGCTTGCTTCTGGAGGGGACCGAGGTCGCGGCCAATCCCGAACCGCCGTCGATTCGGGTGATGTGTCATGCCTCGCCCAACCCGTGGAGTGAAGGGGTCGCCTTCCGACTGGACGGCCTGGAGACATCCGCCCCCGCGAAGATCGCGGTCTACGATCTGCTGGGGCGGCGGGTCTGGGCATCGGAGGGCCACACGTCGTCCTGCGGGACGTGGACCGCGCGCTGGAACGGACAATCCATGAGCGGGCGGGATTCTCCGCCGGGCGTCTATGTGTACCGCGCGGAGGTCTCCGGCAGGCAGTACGGGGGCAAGATCATCCGGGTGCGGTAGCCCGGCCGCCCCGCCCCATGTGGAAAGGGCACATGGGCGAGGTAGAAGGACGAGAATCGAGAGCCGGAAGTCGAGCACACGCGGTACATCGCTCGGCTTTCGGCTTTCGGATTCTGGAAAGGAGCACCGCAGGAAGATCCTGTGTTCTCCATTGCGCCCGGCCTTCGACTCTCGGCTCTCGTGCCACGGGGCGGATTCCCACGACCCCTTCCGGCCGGTGAATCACCCGGATGAGTCCCGGCCCGGGCTTGCGCCGTCCCGGCCGACAAGACTCAGGACGTAGCGCAGTCGATCATAGTCCTCGGGCGCATCGCAGTCCTGGGTGTGGTCCTCAATTTCCTCGAACAGGCCGGTTCCGTTCGTCCGGCGCGAGCAGACCTCGCCCCGGGCCAAATCGATCTCCGCCAGCAACATGTAAACGCCCCACAGTTTCCCGAAGCAGGGACTCCGCCCACTGATCTTCGAGCGGATCTCCCGAATGAACCTCCAGAAACGCCTTCGCCCAACGCCCAGACGAACCAGACGCGCCGGAGGTACGGGCGGGCAGTTGTACCTGTCGAACAGCCTCAGAAGCTCGAACCCGCCGACGCCCAGGTCACCATCGCCCGAACCCAGGCTCGCGAGGTACCGGATGCGCGCGGGCGTCCAGAACCATCTCGACGAGCCCATGTCCCGCAGCGTCGAAAGGGCCGAGTTCAGCTCCAGTGCCCTGGCAACCGATCCGGCCGCCGTTCGGTCAAACGCGAAGGAGAAAATCTCCGGGACGCACGCCAGGAATTGAACCGGTGCGCTCTCTTCCAGGGTACCGAAGAACCGGACGCCGGCATCATCGTCGAGGATCTTTCGGATGGCGCGGCCGGAGAAGTAAACGTCCCCCAGGAGGATGATGTTGCGATCGGTCCAGAGATGCCTGGAGGACAGGAGGGTATCCGCCAGGGTTGTGCTGCACTCGGGAGGGACAAAAGATACCTTGAGAGGCGCGGCCGTGAGTTCGGGACGATCCGTCAGGACATGGATGTCCTCCACGCCACTCTGTTTCAGCAGGCCGACGGTTCTCCCGAGAAGTGTCTCGCCGGAATCCGTGACGGGCACCAGCTGCTTCTCAACACCCAGATGCCGATTCCATCTGTGCGACAATCCCGCGCAGGGGACGATGGCTACTCTTCTCATGGCCGCTTCAGCGTAAGCCGAAAAGAGGCTCTGTGTCAAGCACGGGGGCCGCGCAGGACCTCATCTCCAACGTGGCCGCCCGCGCAGCTTTCACTTGCCTTCCATACCCGCAACGTGTTGTAGTCACCGGCGTGGCGGAGATTCCCGCGCGGAGGGACTCCCCAGCGTACCCCATCGATTCCACCGTTTCCGACTGGAGCAACGCCTCCCGCTCGCCGCTTCCAGTCCATCTCTGCGGATCGCGACCATGAGCGACCTGTTGAAAATCGTGAAGGAATCGATGATCCGCTTCGGTGGATCGCTGCTGGCTTGCGGGCTCAGCTACGTCCTGCTGATGGTCATCACCCGCTTTCTTACTCCTTCGGAGTACGGAACCTTCGTTCTGGCTCAATCCATCACGAGCCTCTCTCTCCTCTTCGTCCTGGTGGGAACTCCCAAAACACTCGAGCGATTCATCCCGTTTTACAACGCCGCCGGGGAGATCGGCAAGGCGAAGACCCTCGTGAACCGGGTCCTGAGAAACGCCGTGTTGGTCAGCCTCATTGTTGCCTCGGGACTGTTTCTTCTCTCAGGGCCGGCCTCCCGTACGATCTTCAAGGACCCGGCTCTCGCTCCCGTGCTCAGGATTATGGTCCTGGCCGTTCCCACTCTCGCGACCATCGAGCTGGTGTCGGCCGTCTTCGCCGGATTCAAGGAGCTTCGCTATGCCGTGTACGTGCAGCAGCTGGCCGTTCCGACGCTGCGGATTGCGTTGGCGATCGCCGCCTTCCTCGCGGGCTACCGGCTACTGGGTTGGACATGGATGTACGTGGCGTCGCTCGCTGCCGGTGCGGCCCTGGCCCTGTGGTTCTTCCGGAAACACGTCACCCGCCGGCTTTCCGGGATTCCGGGAACACGCGTCTCGCTCCGGGAGATCCTGTGCTTCTCCTGGCCGCTGAGCATTCAGGGTGTCGTCGTGATCTGCGTGGGCCAGGTCGGGTTTCTCTTCCTGGGATACTTCCGCCCCACGGCCGAACTGGGCACTTTCAGAATTTACGTCGCCCTTGCGGCTCTTCTGAGTCTGGTTCTTCACTCGGTCGCCCAGATCCACAAGCCCGTGATCTCGGGTTTGATCTCGACGGGCAGGATCCATGAGGTCCGGGAAACCTACCGTCGGGTCACGAAGTGGATTTTCCTTGCGAACGCTCTGGGGCTCCTGGTGCTGGTCCTGTTCGGCGCCCGAATCGCATCCCTCCTGTTCACCGAGCGGTACCTCGGAACGCCCTTTGTTTTGCTGATCCTGGCGGTCGGCCATTTCGTCACTTCCTCCTTCGGCCCCAGGGGAACCACCCTCGAGGCGTTCGGCAACACCCGGCTCGTGATGATCAACAGTCTGATCTGGCTGGGATCATGTGTGGGGTTGTGCGCCGTGCTCGTTCCTCGCTACGGGATCACCGGAGCGGCCGTCGCGAGTGCGGCGTCCGCGACCCTTGGCGGGCTGGCAGGACTGATCGAAGTCTACGTGTTTCACGGAATACAGCCGTTCGACATGCGGTACGCGAGGATTGTTTCCGTGACCCTCGCGACCGGATGCGTGGCCTATGTCCTGGATTCTCTCCTGCGTGGTGCAGGAGCCGGAGCGCTCCTGGGCCTGGTCCTTCTCACGGCCGTGGTCTACGTCCTCGGCCTCCATACCTCTCGGTGTCTGGACTCCGTGGACCGCGAGGTGTTCGATCGAATAAGGGCAAGAATCACGGCGACGGGAAAGATGGAGTAGGCGCGGGGTCCCGCAGGATCAACCCGGGAGAATCAGCGACTCGAAGACCGGTATGGCGCCCTCGAGCCTCTGTTCACGTAGAACCGTCCTCCCCCGGTCGCGCGCAACAAATCGTTCGAAGCGCGGCCGGGTGACCGGCGCGGCCGCCGGCGGGTAGCGGCCGGTCCAACTGTGCGCAGCGTGAAAGAGACCCACGAGATCGTTCAAGAGCGCGATGGCGATGGGGTGACGACCGCTTCCCCGTCCCAGGTAAACCAGCTCTCCCGTTTCCTCCCCTCCAAGCACGACCACGTTGTTGTCGCCCCGGACGCGCCCCAGATGTCCCTCGGCCGGCACGGCCGCCGGCAGGACGCCGGCCACGACGCCGCGTTCCTCCCGAACGAAGAATCCCACGGGCTTGATCCGCAGACCGAGCGAGGGTGCCTCCCCGACCAGCACGGGATCGAGATCGCGAATTCCCCGGATCTCCAGATCCTCGACACTGCGGCGCGCCCTCTCGACGCGGCTCGCCAGAATGAGGAGTTTCTGGGCCGTGTCCCAACCGGAAACGTCGAGCTCGGGATTCGGCTCCGTCAGTTCGAGGCCCCGCGCGTGCTCGAGCGAGTCCTCGAAGGAAAGTCCCTCTTCCATCCGTTCGAGAATCACGTTACACGTAGAGGAGAGAACCGCCCGGATGCTCCGAACGAGCCCGCGCCCCAACGGCCGTTCCACGGCATAGATGAGGGGCCACCCCGCGGCAACGGCGCCGTGGTATGCCAGCCGGACCCCCTGCGTCAGGGCCAGCCGCTCGAGCGCGGGTCCGTGGTTCCAGACGAGGGTCTTGTTGGCCGTCACCACGGGACGGCGCCGCTCGAGCGCCGCCTCGACCAGGGCTCGCGTGTCGCTCTTGCGGGTCACTTCAAGAATCACATCGATATCTGGTCGCTCAACCAGCGCGTCGGGATTCGCAATTCGATCCGCACCGCCGAACGCCGCGTCTTCCAGCCGATCCGGTTCGGGATCGGCGACGGCTATGACGTCGAAGGCGAGGCCGTACTCCTCGGCGATTCGGGCCTTCCGTTCCTCCAGGAGGTTGCAGAAGAGGCGAGACATGCGACCGGCGCCCAGAATTCCCAGCCGCACGTTTCGCACGGAGCGCTGGCCCGGGGTGGGAACGGAGCGCGGCCGGCGATGGGCCTCCCTGAGAATCGCTCCCAGCTGATCGGTCTCGAGGAGGAAGGCATCGTGGCCGTGGGGCGAGCGGATCTCCGCGTATTCCACTCGTTTGCCCAGATGATTCAGGATGTCGGCCCCCAGGTGCACTTCCTCGGCGGAGTAGAGAAAGTCGGAGCTCAGTCCCACGATGAGGACCTTGGCCTCAATGCGCTCGAGTGCCTTGACGACGCTCCCCCGATTCTGACTTACGTCGTGAAGGTCCATCGCCCGACTGTAGAGGAGATACGTCCAGGGATCGAAGCGCTTCGCACTGCGGCGCCCCTGGTGGCGGAGCCAGGACTCCACGTTGAACATTCCCCTCTCGCCGATGGTGGTTCCGGGCGGCTTGAACCACTCGCGCCCGAACTTCTCCTCGAGTCCGGTGGGCGAACGGTAGCTGAGCATTCCCACGCCCCGAGCCACCATCTGGCCCCAGGCGGCCGCTTCGCTGTTCGTGAAGTCGAGCTCGATTCCCCGGCGCTGGAGCCAGTTCCAGCCGATCTGAAGCGGCGTCGTCCGGAGCGGGGCGGCGACCACGACCACCTCGTCCACCTCGTCACCGCCCTCGATGGCCCACTCCCACGCGAGCATCCCGCCCATGCTGGGCCCGATTACCATGGCCAGCCGCTCGATGCCGAGCGCCGCCACAACACGGCGCAACACCTGCACCATGTCCAGCGGCGTGAGGAGGGGAAAGCGATCGAGATAGGGCGCCCCGTCGGGGGCCGGGAAGCGCGGGCCCGTGGTCCCATAGCAGCCGCCGAGGAGATTCGGGCAAAGGACGAAGTGGCGGTCGGTGTCGATGGCCCGCCCGGGTCCCACCAGGCCTTCCCACCAGCCCATCGGTTGGCCGAGGTCCTGACCGGTCACGTGGAGATCGAGGGCGAGCGGGTGAATGATGAGAACCGCGTTGGAGCGATTCGAATTGAGATCTCCCCAGGATTCGTAGGTCACCTGAATCTCGGAGAGCGCGCCGCCGTGTTCGGTGACGAACCCCTCCGGCGGCAATTCGAGCTTGATCACGCGCCCCAGCGCGGTGGCGGGGGAATCCCACCAGAGATCGCGGTGCTCGTTGGAGTGATCGGGGGTTCCCATCACGGGCCGCTCCCGCTTCTTGGCTTGGCCGCTTTTCGTTCCCTCTCCGGCCGTCGATCAACGTGTTCCCGCAACGTCCTCCCGCCGGACGCCACATTCATTACTACGGGGGCGCGTGCGAAGCAAGGAGTATTTCCGGTTTCTCCCTTACCGCCTTGCCGGCGCCGCGCAACGCCCACGCGAGAGTCCGTTCGAGATTGACCGCATTCCTGCAAGAAATTCTCCAGGGAGACCGACACCGTGCCGCAGCCAGCATCCTGATCCGGGAAAATATGTGCGGTGACACAATTGACATCGTCCCCCCGCAGGGTATACACTGGAACCGTAACGGCCGTGTCGGCGCGGCGGCCGAAGAAGGATCCATCCGAACGGTTCGTCTCGGCCGACCGTCTCCCCTGGAGAACTTCTCCGATAAGGCCGCTCGATTGCGAACAGAATCCACACACAATTGGAGAATCTCATGAAAGACAGTGAGACAGACAAAGACGGCCCTTCGGGTCAACCCATCGAGGACCCGGCCGCCGCCCGCGAGGACGAGACCGAGGATCGGGTCGTCGAGCCGGAAGATGCGCTGCCGCAAGTGACGCTGGAACAGCTCCCGAGAAAACTGCAGGAGGCCACCGCCCGCGCGGGTTGGACCGCCCTGCTCCCCGTGCAGGCGATGGCGATCCCCTACCTTCTCGCCCGCCGCGACCTGATGATTCAATCGCGCACCGGAAGCGGCAAGACGGGCGCGTACCTCCTGCCCATCCTGGAGAGAGTCGACCCGCGCCGCAACGAGTGCCAGACCCTTGTGTTGGTTCCCACCCGAGAGTTGGCTCAGCAGGTTGGGAAGGAGGCCTCTGTCCTGGCCGATGGCACCGGCGTGAGAACCATCGCGGTCTACGGCGGCGTTGCATACGGACCCCAGCTGGAAGCGTTTCGAGAGGGAGCGCACCTGGTCGTGGGTACGCCGGGGCGCGTGCTCGACCATCTGCTGAAAGGATCCCTGAAACTCCGCGGCCTTCGGATCCTGGTCTTCGATGAGGCCGACCGCATGTTGTCGATGGGGTTCTATCCCGACATGAAACGCATACAGGAGTATCTCCCGCGCCGCCAAATCAACGGGTACATGTTCTCGGCCACGTTTCCCCTTCACGTGATGGGTCTTGCGGACGAGTTCCTCCACCATCCCGAAACCCTGAGCCTCAGCCGCGACCGGGTTCACGTGACCGACACGGAACACACGTGGCACGAAGTGGATCCGATGAAGAGGGATCGCGCGCTCGTCCGAATCATCGAGATCGAGAACCCCGTTTCGGCCATCATCTTCTGCAACACGAAGGCCGACGCACACTATCTGGCCATCGTTCTGCGGCGCTTCGGCTACGACGCGGACGAGCTGAGCTCCGAGCTGACGCAGCCGGCGCGCGAGAAGGTAATGAGCCGGCTGCGGAGCGGCGAGCTGCGCTTCCTCGTGGCCACCGACGTGGCCGCCCGCGGGATCGACGTCCCCAACCTCTCCCATGTGATTCTCTACCAGCCCCCCGAGGATCCCGAGGCCTACATCCATCGCGCCGGACGCACGGGCCGCGTCGGGGCAAGCGGCAAGGCCATCACGCTGGTGGCCGGAATCGAAGAAACTTTTTCCATCCAGCACGTCACCAAGCGCTTCGGGATCGATATGGAGAAGGTGGAGGTTCCCAGCAACGAGGACGTCGCCGCGGTTGTTTCCCAGCGGGTGACCGCGCTTCTGGAGGCCGCTCTACGGTCCCGAGACAAGCTCCGCGCCGAGCGCATGCAGAGATTTCTCCCTCTGGCCCGAAGTCTTGGGGAATCCGAGGATGAGACCGCTCTCATCGCCATGCTCCTGGACGACTATTACCAGCTGTCCCTTCACGGACCCCTACCGCTTCCCCCCGTGGCGGAGAGAACGGCGAAGACCGGAAGGTCGTCCGGTTTCGGGCGAGACAAGGGCGGGGGCAAGAGTCGCCGGCGGCGGACGAACGGACAAAGACGGGGCCGGAAGCCAAGCCGGTAGGCGTTTGTGGAATTCCCGATTCTGGACACATGCCGGCTGCGGACTAGGAGTGTTCTTGGAGGTGCGTCTCCACCTTGCGGCGGTGGAATCGTGAGGGGCCGTCTTCCGGATTGATCCCGAGGGCCTCATCGAACGCCGCCAGGGCGGCTTTCCACTCCCCGGCCACCGAGGCCGCCCGACCTCGCTCGTAGGCGGCCAGGAGATCCTCCCGCCCCGGATCCAGGCCCCTCTCGCGCATGCCCACCAGCTCGAAGACCTTGACCGGCCGGGTCCGGCCCTTGACCACGATGTCGTCCAGCTCGCGAACGATCATTCCGTCTCCGGCCTGGCCGCGCGTGGCCTCGCTGATCATGATGCGGGTGCCGTAGATCTTGTTGGCCACCTCCAGCCTGGCCCCGAGATTCACGTTGTCCCCGATCACGGTGTAGTCAAACAGGTCGCGGCTGCCCATGTTCCCTACGATCATGTCCCCGGTATGAACGCCGATGCGGCATCGCCAGGCGTGAAGACCCTCCTCCTCCCACTGCCGCCCGAGTTCGGCCAGGCGCGCCTGCATCTGAAGCGCGGCGACGCACGCCCGTCGGGCATGGTCCTCAAAGAACACGGGCGCGCCGAATTCGGCCATGATGGCGTCCCCCTCGAACTTGTCGATGATGCCCTGGTTCTCGAGAATGATTTCGCTCATCGCGGTGAGATAGTTGTTGAGGTGGTCGGCCAGCTCCCGGGGCGGCATCCCCTCGGAAATGGTGGTGAAGCTCTCCACGTCCGTAAACAGGACGGTGAGCTCCCGCTCCTCCCCGCCCAGGGTCAGGAGGTCGGGGCGCAGAATGATTTCATCCACGACGCGCGAGGGCACGTAGTGGGAGAACATCCCCCGAATCATGCGCTTGTCCCTCTGCTCCGCGAGATAGAGCCAGGTGGTCTGCGAAGAATACGCGAGTCCGGTGGCGAGCACCGGGGCCACGATGTCCAGCCACCACCCGTAGGCCTCGAAGAGCCAGAAGGCCAGAACCAGCTCCCCGGCGGCGAGCCCCACGGTCACCGCCAGCCCGACGAAGACTCCGACCCGGGCGGCGAGGAAGCACGCCAGAAACGCCCACAGAAGAGCCAGGAGCGGACGGAACCAGAGAGAGCCGCGGGCGGGCCGGAAGACGTAGTCTCCGGCCATGATCGTGTTGAGCGCGTTGGCGTGCATTTCAACGCCCGGGGTCAGTACCTTCTCTCTCTGGTACCCGAAGAAAGGCGTCTGAATCAGATCGTGCAGCTCCTGGGCGGTGTAACCGATGAAGACGATCTTGTGACGGAACACGCCCTGTTCAAGCCAGAGGTCAAAGATGTCCGTATCGGCTTCCTCCCGCGGGAGATCGAAGGATTCGTCGTCGAGCACGTTTGAATAGGAGTACTGCAGGAAACTTCGAGCCGGCCCCCGGTAATTAATCAGCAGGGTCTGCCGGTCGTACTTCGGGATCTCGTAGGGTCCGACACGAGCCTTGTCAGGGTGCTCCTCCACGGGGGCGTCGGGCGGGAGGTGATGGTACGCTTTCAGCACCTGGAGGGCCAGCGTGGGATACTGGTCCGCCCCAAACATGATGCTCGTCCCATACCGGCGCACGGCGTTGTCGGAGTCCGACAGCTGATCGATGAGTCCCCAGCCCCAGGCGGCTTCGGCCAGCGCGTCGAGCGGCGGCAGAATCGTGACGGCCCGCCCGTGGCTTCGGCTGAGCAGCATCTTGCCCGCAAGAATCACGTTTCCCGCGCGGCGGATCGATTCGGCCAGCTCGGCGGTGGCGTCCGCGTCTCGTCCCTCGGTGAACACCACGTCGAAGACGATCAACCGGGCTCCTGCACGGTGAAGGTTGTCGATCAGGCGGGCGTGGAGCCGGCGGTCCCAGGGATAGGGCTGGTCCAGATCCGATTCACTGGTCTGATCGATGGCGATCACCACGATCTCGTCGCTTCTCTCGACGGGGCCGCGCAATCGAAAACGCATATCCAGGAAAGAGAGCTCGATCTTTTCGAGGAAGGTGAAAGCGGAACAACAGAGGAGAGAGGCGATCAGCGTGGCCCCGATCGCCGAGACCAGCGTGGGAGTCCATCCCCGACCGACCCCCCCGCCGGACTTGGATCCCCCCACACGGCCCAAGGATGTCTCCTTTCCCGACGCCGCCCATCGCCATCGAAATCATCGCCGCCGGCGGTCGCAGCGGCGAACCCGCGAAGGTTCGGGATCCTAGAACTCATGAACTTCCAGCCCTGGTATCACAGGCGGTCACAGGGCGGAGCAATAAGACAACAGAGCAATGGACCGCAATGGAGCAAAGTGTGTTCTTCTATGATGCCTTTCTCCTGACTCTATTGATCGATTGCTCCATTGCTCTGCCTGGATGACGCATGGCTCCGGGCACCGGAGCCCGCATGATCCAGGCTAGAACTCCTGCACCAGACGCAGGTTCAGGATGGTCTCATCGTAGTCGTTGTCCGGATCCACACCATCCGAGAAAGCGACGGAGGCCAGCCGCCCGCTCACGGAGGTCTTCGCCGCGAGGCGGTAGCGCATCCCCGCGTCGATCGTGGTTTTGTCCCCCGCCACGACGCCCCGGTTGCTGTCTCCGACCACCTGGGTGAGTGACGCGTGGGTTTGCAGCCGGGCATCGAGAAGATCGTACGTGCCCCGCACTCGCCGGGTGTTGTACTCCACGTGTGTCCCGTCGAGCGGATAGTCGGTGTCGCTGTTTCCGAGGCCGGCCTCCAGCACCAGCGGCAAGGTCTCGAAGCGCGTCGCCCAGCCGAAGTTCCACTCCGCCTGCGTGGCATCGGCGGAGGCGTTGTGCGCCTCCGTATCCGAGCGCATGTAACTCAACGAGACATCGTGGTCCGAGAAGAAGCGGAAATGGTAGCCGGTCCCGACGCGAACGCTGTTGGTGCGGTCGTCCACACGGAAATCGACCTCCTCCGGGGCGGGCGACGGCGCGTCGTTCACCCGCTTGTACTGGCGGAAAGAAAAGGAGACGTGTCTCAGATCCTCCCATCCCGGAACGAAGGAGGCGGTCAGGCCCGCCACCCGGGTGTCGGTGGTAAAATCCTTGTCATCATTCAGGTTGTCCTCGAACACCTCATATTCTCCGAAGACCCGGAGGCGCTTGCGCAGCAGCCGGAACGTATCCGTGACCCGAAGACCCTTCTTATCGCTCTGGATGGAGGGCGCCGCGAGCGAGGCGAAGGCGGTCCCGACCCGCCGGTACCGCCACTCAAAGACATGACCTGCGAGGTTCCCTTTCACGCCGCTATGGAATGCCAGGCTGGACAGATTTCTCGGATCCAGAGGGCGCGTGCTGAGATTGATGATGAAGAGGTCCTCGAAGTTAGTCGGTTCAAACGGCAAATCGACCGTCTCGCCGGCCAGATCTCGAATGTCCTGCTCGGACATCGCGCCCCCGGAAATGTCCTCCGTGATGAAGCTCAGAGCGGCGCTCGCGTCGAAGATCAGTCGCCGCTTGAAGGGCGCCAGCAGGACGCTGGAGCCGACCACGAGGTTGTCCTTGGGAAGAAGGCCGACCGAGATGGATTCCATGTCGTCGCGAACCCGGACTCCTTCGAAGGCCAGCTGGAAAGCCCGCCCGCGGCCGAAAGCCAGCCGCGCTCCGGTGAGATCGCGCTCGTAGGAGGCGCCGCTGACCATCGTGGTGTCGCCGACGGCATCGGTCTGCACCTCTCCCTCGATCCCCCGGCGGATGGTTCCCTTGAGAGCCGTGATCTCCACCGTTCCCAGCCGAAGATACCCGCCCACGCCCCGCGTCCTCTTCCCCCGAAGAACCAGCGGGGAGAAAGTGTAGTTCACGTCGCCGGCGTCCAGTCCGACCCAACCGTGATCCAGATGGACTTTGTACCGGTTGCGCGGCTGGTAGGCTCCGTCCTCGTCGGAGGTGAGGAACAGGGTCCCATCGTACTTCCATCCCCCCATGTGGCCGTCCAACCGGACGCGCGCGGTGTTCGTCTGATCGGGCTGCTGGCGAAGAGCGGCACCGGGACCCGAGAGATCATCGCTCAGGGATTCCAGCACCACCCGTCCCCGAACTCCCCACACGGGTTCTCCGGGGATGTCCCCCTCCACCCGGACTTCGCGGCGGAGACCCGGGAGGTCCTGTCCCTCCGTGTTTCGGAGCCGCAGCTCGAAGCGGTGTATGCCGGTCGCCAGCGACGGGGCCGGGATGTACGTCACCACGGCGGAGGTCACGGTTGCCGAGGCCGTTACGTCCCTTTCATCCATGTAGAGACGGATGCTGGAGAGATCGATCTGCGCATCGGGATCGATGATGGAAATGGCGATGAGGAAGTCGCCCGGCAGATCTTCACGCTCTTCGATCTGTTCCTCGGAAGGAGCCAGGAGAAGCAAACGCGCCGGCTCCTCCGCCCATGCCGGACTCCCCACCCCCGCCAGGAACAGGATCATCGTTCCCAGCCGCAGAAAGATCCCCCGCAGAGCCGCCCAGGGCGGAATCCCGGGCCTGCCGAAATCGGTCCTCTCAGCCTTCATCCTCTCCCTCGCATGATCCGGACCTCTCTCGATCGTTAACGGGATCTCGAGCGGCCCAGGCAGAGCAACGGAGTCATCGTTCTCAAACCCGTGCGGCCGGAAGACAACGCACGGTGCGCTCCATTGCGGTCCCTTGTTCGACACGCTCCACTGTCTTTCCGCCCAGGTCTCCACACCGGCGGCGCCCGTACGCTTCTCCGTCAAGCAGCCCCCGGGGGATGTCCCTCCGACGGCTACTCCTCAGGTTCCTCATACCGGATGACCAGCGTCTTTTCGATGCCGTCCTCGCCCTGCATGCCCAACCGGAGCTCCCGTACACCACCCTCGCCCCGTCCCTGATCGAAACCTCCGGTGGACCCGTCCCCTCCGAACGTAGGAATCTCCCCCGGGCCGATCTTCGTGGTATCCGGCGGGTCCACACCGTTGGAGAATCCTTTGAACCCGGGCGGCACGATGACCCGACCAAAGGGATTGGAGAACTCGAAGCGGCCGTTCTGGACGAAGAGCGTGGTCCACCCGGACAGATCGATGACATCGTAGCAGGAGGATCCCTTTACCGATGCCACCGACGTGGGGGTCTCGATCTCAAACGTCGTCTCCTCCTGCTTTGTGACCTGGGCCCAGATCCCGCCGACGCCCACCCACACTTTCTTGGAGAACCGGCCCCCCACTTCGGCTTCCCCGTTGAGCGTGACCTCCGTGTTCGAGGTCAGTTTGAGCAGGCTCTGGTCGTCCTGGAAAATCAGCGCGCAGAAGGAATCATCGCCGGTCTGCAGTTCATGACCGGCGATGAGCGGTTGTCCCTTCGCCGCCGGTTTCCAGTCGGCGGTATCGGCGGGACGCTGCCGTACGTCGTTCTTTACCTTCAGGACGACCGCGACGATCTTCCCGTCCTGGGCCTCGGAATCGGCCGGTCCCGGCAACCCGGTGACGACGAGAAGGGAAAGCACGATCCAACCAAGCCGTCTCATGAAGCAAACCTCCCTTGGCCGTGATGATTCAGCTCCCCCCGGTGAGGGGGCATCATCGCGGCGAACCCGATGCCTATTCGATTTCCGCTTCCAGCACTTCCAGTCTGCCCGAAGCGATATCGTTGATGATCGTTTCGAGTTCCGCCAGGTCCACCGACTCGCCGTCCACGAGGATCGTCCCGGTCGGCGTCAACCCTTCCAGCGCCGGCCCCAGCAGATCCAGGAGCTCGGGCATGATTTGGAACAGCGCCTCGAGGATCCGCTCCGAGGCCGCATCTTCCGAATCCCACCGCTGGAAACAGAACACTTCGCTCGGAATCTCCTCGGTGCCCCCCGAGGTCTGGACGAACGCGGTCACCTGCCAGCCGTAGGTCGTCCCCGGTGCGAGATCCTCGGCGGCCGACGGGTAGCTCCAGCTGATGGCCCCGGCGGTCCCGCCGCCGAAGACGTCGTCGGGCTCGAGCTCGGCCTCGTAGACCGGCACGTTCTCCATCACGTCCTCGCCGGAGGCGTCCCCCGGCTCCACCTCGGCAATACGAAAGAGCCAGCGCGAGGCGCGGGAATCCCACTGGAACTGCGGATGGGCGCTCAGAACATACGGGCACTCACCTCCAAACGGAGCCCCGGGTTGGATGAGTTCGAGATTGATGGGGTTGGTCACGGTCAGGCAATCTTCAACCACGATGGCGGAGAAATCGAACGGACCGTCCCCCGCCGGTTCCATCGTCAGCTCAAAGCAGTAGGTTCCCTCGGGCAGATATCCCAGCTCCAGAACGAGCTCCTCCAGCTCATCCGCCTCGGGCGTGACGTGGTAGTCGTCCAGCTCGTAGATCCCGCTGGCCTCGGTCAGGTCCCGGTTGCTGATCGTGATGGGACCCGGATCCAGCTCGAACGGCGTCGTTTCCCCCGTTCCGAGCGTGCCGTACACGTCACTGTCGATGATGAGGCTGAGCTTCACCTCGCGTGCCTCGCCGAGATCGTTGCACATCACGGCGGTGAAGATGTGGGGATGGAAGTGCGTGTCCGAGGGATCGAAATCACCCACACGGAAAACCTCGATCCCGTAGTTCAGATCCACCGTCAGCGTCGGACTCCCGGGGCACTGCCCCCAGGCCGTCCCTGCCGCAGCCACCCACACGGCCAACGCGGCGGCGATTGCGACGGTTCTTATGCGACTCACCATTGAATTCGCCTCCCCTGTTCGGGCGAAACGTCCGCTCGGGCCGGATTCACACCCGGCGCGTCTCCATCGCTCCCATTTAGTGTAAGATCATTCAACCCATGGAGTCAATAACCATCGGCCGTCCGCTCGCGCCGGCTTCCGGTGCTCTTCTGCGAACGGCGATCCCCGGCGAACTCTCTTCTCCTGATAACGCAGGCCAGGGCGGCCACCATGAGCAGCATGAACGTACTGGTCGGGGTAAAGACACAGAGAGCTCTGTAGCCCAGCGCGCACTCCTTGCCGGCTCCGGGGTTTGGGATCGCCGTCGCCAATCCTGCGACCGTAAACATGAGGGTAACGACGAGCAAGACCCGGTACCCCCTTCTCTTGCCGCTCATTCGTAGAGACTCCTTCAGGATGTGGTGTCATCCGGCGTTCCGCCACCTTGTGATGGAGAGAGCCCGGAGACAAGCGACTTTTGACCCCGCCGCGGACTCGCCTGCCGCGCCGGTTCACGCTTTTGCACTGGACACAAGCTGTTACAATCAGTACAATTTTCCCGCTCGCGTTGTCTTCAACACTTCTGCAGCTCCTATTGTTCATTGACCCGCACGCGGGGTCTCGCCATCCTCTCGGTTTCAGAGGGACCCTGGACAAGACTGGAGGCCGGCCGGTGAGAACAGGTGAATTCTGTCGGGCAGCAATCTTGATCCTGCTGGGCGCTATGGTTGCCGCTCCATGCTACTCGCAGGAGCAACCACAGGGAATCATCAAGGGCCGCGTGGTGGACGCGGAGACGAAGGCGCCGCTCGCCGGCACGAACGTGATGGTCGTAGGAACGCGAACCGGGGATGCGAGCGACGCGGATGGTATCTTCATCATCGAAGACATGCCCGTGGGGAGCTACTCCGTACAATTCGCGTACATCGGGTATGAGCTGCTGATCCGGCCGGATGTGATCGTCCGGCCCCAGCGAATCACGACGGTGGACGCGGAGCTCGGGCCTGCGGCCATCCCCTTCCAGGAAGTGAGTGTGACCGCCGGCTACTTCTCCCGGGCACAGAATCAGCCGGGCAGTGTGATCAACTTCTCCTCGGAGGAGATTCGGCGGGCGCCCGGTTCTGCGGGTGATGTGAGCCGCATTATCAGCGGCCTGCCCAGCATCGCCAAGGTCAACGATCAGACGAACAGCCTGATCGTCAGAGGCGGAAGCCCCGTGGAGAATGCCTTCTTCATCGACAACATCGAGGTCCCCAATATCAACCACTATCCTGCGCAGGGGTCATCCGGAGGTCCCATCGGACTCGTGAACGTGGACTTCGTCCGGGATGTGGATTTCTACGCGGGCGGCTTCTCCGCCGCCTACGGTGACCGGCTCTCGTCGGTGCTGGATCTGGCGTTCCGCGAGGGCAACCGCGACGAGCTCGATGGGCAGCTGGATCTCCATTTCGCCGGTTTTGGGACGGTCCTGGAAGGACCCATCGGGGGCGGGCGGGGCTCGTGGCTCTTCTCCGCCCGCCGCAGTTTTCTCGATCTTCTCGTGGACGCCATCGGCACGGGCGTGGCGCCCCGCTACAGCGACTACCAGGGAAAGCTGGTCTATGATATCGGATCGCGCCACAAGATCACGGTGCTGGGACTCCTGGGACTCGATGAAATCAACAGGAGCAAGGCGGACGCGGAAGAAGACGAGACTTTCACGTACGGAGATCACCAGAGTTCCGAGGGAACGGTCGGTGTGAACTGGAGAGCGCTCTGGCCCGAACGTGGCTACTCCAATACGGCGGTTTCCTACGGGACGACGGTCTTTGAGGACGACACGTACGAAACCAAATCGGAGACTCTGCTTCTCGAGAACCGCTCTCGCGAGGAAAACATCCAGTTCAGGAATGCCAACCACTTCCGGTTGAACGAGTCGAACCAGCTGGAGTTCGGCATCGAGGCCAAACACCTGATCGTCGACTACGACAACTTCTACGCGGAGTACACGGACGCCCTGGGAGACACCACACCCGAATTCGCGGTTGACCGCCGAACCCGCGCGGACAAGGTCGGCGCCTATGCCAGTTATACCCGCAGGCTCCTGGAGCGGTTGACGCTGACCCTGGGAGCGAGAGCCGACTACTTCTCGTACAATGAGAACCTGTACGTTTCACCCAGAGTCTCCTGCGCCTATGCGTTGAGCGAACGGACCTCGCTGGACGCTGCGTACGGGACGTACTACCAGAACCTTCCGCTCATCCTCCTTCTCCAGAAAGACGGCTACAAGAACCTCAACGACCCCGCCGCGGATCACTACGTCCTGGGGATCAGTCGCCTGTTGGGTGAGTTCACTCGACTGACCATCGAACTTTACCGGAAGGACTACAGAAACTTTCCGCTGGACCCCATGCAGCCGGCCCTCTTCGTCCTGGATGAGCTCTTCTACCGATACGGCTTCTTCTTCAACCACGAGCAGCTCGTGGACACCGGCAAGGCCTACTCTCACGGAATCGAGGTTGTGCTTCAGAAAAAGCTGGCGAGGGAATTCTATGGCTTGGCCAGCGCAACGGTCTTTCGAACGCGGTATGAGGATCATCGCGGCTCCTGGCGGGACCGGGTCTTTGACAATCGCTACATGGTGGCCGTGGAGGGGGGATACAAACCCAGTGAGAAGTGGGAATTCAGCCTTCGCTGGATCTACGCGGGAGGCCCTCCCTACACTCCATTCGACCCGGAGGCGTCGCGGGCCATAAACCGCGCCGTTCTGGACGGGGACCGGATCAACTCGGATCGTTATCCCGACTACCATTCTCTCAACGTGCGGTTCGATCGGCGGTTTCACTTCCATCGCTCGAACCTCATTTTCTATTTCAGCATATGGAACACCTACGGCCGAAAGAACGTGGCCGCGTACTTCTGGAATGAAATGGAGAACAAACAGGACACGGTGTACCAGTGGGGCTTCCTGCCTGTGTTCGGGCTTGAGTACGAGTTCTAGCCCGGACGATTCCGGCTATCTTTTTCAGAAGGGGAGAATCCGGAAACGTACCTGGTGCTAGCGAGGGCTTTCGGCCGCGCCGAGGCGAACCATCACAAATCGAAAGGTTCCATAGGCGCTTGCGAGCGAGACGACAAAAGCCGCGGCGGTTCCGAGGGGGAGTCCCAGTATCGGGTAGACGTACCTCACGCAAACACCGTACACCGCCACATTGATCATCCCGCTGACCATCAACGGTTTCGTCAGCGCCCGCGCAAATTCGACGCCCCTGGAACGGGAGGCGATGAAGAGCGTCGAAACAAACACGGCCGGGAACACGGAGAACACCCCTCCCACGATCGGGCCGGTCGCCTTACTCAGGTAGGCCGCCAGGGCAATGACACTTCCACTGAACACGGCGCGGGAGACCATCCGACCGATCGTCGGCCGGAATCGACCTCCCCCAAAAGCAGGCAGATCCATCCGGCGCCAGAGCAGATCGTGGCACACGAACAGCAGAACGAGAAACACGGCGATCGAGACGGCGAAATCGCGGAAACCGGAAAGGACAACGGCAAGCGAGAGAAGGAACCAGACAAGCAGTGCGCCGCCGAGGCCGCGCAAGAGCCCCCGCCGTGCGAAGACGGCGAAGCCGACCAGAAACAGCCCGTTGAATCCGACGACCAGCGGAACCACGTCGGTGGCTTCGGAAGCCGCCTCGGGGCCCGAAACCAGGCCGATGGAGAGAAGGGCCACGGCGATCGTCGAGGGAAACCCTGCGATCACCCCTCCCACATGGGTTCCGAACCGCTCGGCCGCGGCCGTGCAACCGGCCACGAACAGTCCACCGATGACGAAGCTGAGCATGAGTTTGAGAAGAAGTAGCTCGGTCATTCTCGCAACTCGCCGGGACGGGTCCTTCCTGTCTTCGAATCTCCTGCGGCAGGATACCCGTTCCACGTTTCTGTGGCAACTCCCGCTTTGGGACGGATCGCAAAACGGGATTGCCGCGGACGGGCCGTCGATGTATCTTGTCTTTCAGAACCGCGGAATTTCCGCGGACGGGTTGCCGGCATATGCTGTCCTTCAGAGACGGGCCGCGTCCCGCGGCCGGTGAGCAACGTCACGGGAGTGCCGGCTCCGGTTGAGAATTCGGCGAAAGGGAGGCGCATGCATTTCCCATCGCAACGACCCTTTGGTTACGCAGGCGTCCTGTTGGCGCTCCTCACTCTCCTTCACGGGGTCCCGTCGAGCGCCCGGGAGAACCTTGGCACGGTCTCCGTCACCGTCGAGGGGATTCGTGCAAAGGACCGCGGCGTCCTGGTCGTCGCGCTGTTTCGGGGAGAATCCGGCTGGCTGGATCCCGATTCCACGTTCGCCAGGAGGGTCGTCCCCGTCTCCGCCGACACAACGAGGATCGCTTTCGAGGCCGTCCCCCACGACACGTCGTATGCGCTCCAGGTGTTCCATGATCGGAACGAAAACGGCAAGATGGACATGCGGTGGTTCCCCTACCCCAAGCCCAAGGAGGGCGGCGGCGTATCCAACAACAACGTGCGCCGCGGGCCTCCTAAATTCGACAAGGCACGATTCGCCGTTTCCGATTCGTCGGTGACGCTTCGAATCACGATGCGGTACTAGCCCGCGAAGCCGCGAAGCCACGTGACTCGCAGATCGCCCCGCACGCCATTCCCTTCGAGTGTTTGCGCCTGGACGGGGTCATCGTTCTATGGTAGGTTTGTTGGTTTCCCTCCCGTGTCCCGCATCGTCTCTGTAAGCGGGAGCGGAAGGCTCGCCGCCGCCCATGAGCGGACCGTCCAAAACCGAGCGAGGAGCAGATCGTGGAGCAGATCATCTACCTGGACAATGCATCAACGAGTTTCCCCAAACCGGACGTTGTCCATGACACCGTACACGACTTCTACAAGACAAACGGGGTCAATCCGGGGCGCAGTGGCTGCGATCTCGCCCTCCGAGCCGAACGAATGATCCACGAGACGCGCAGGAACCTCTCTGCGTTCTTCAACAAGACACGCATGGAATCCGGCGGCCCGGATCCAAACCGCCTGGTCTTCACACTCAACGCCACGATGAGTCTCAACCTGGTCGTCAACGGGACCCTTCGTCCCGGCGATCACGTCGTGACGACCGTGCTTGAACACAACTCCGTGATTCGCCCCGTGAACCACAAGGTGCGGCAGGGCGTCGAGGCCACCTTCGTCAGGCCGGACGCCGAAGGCTACCTGGATCCGGAGGATATCCGAAGGGCCATCCAGGGCAACACACGGCTCGTCGTGGTCAACCACGCCTCCAACGTAACCGGCTCGGTCCAGGACTTGAGGGCCATCGGCGACGTGTGCAGGGACGAGGGCGTTCCCTTCGCCGTCGACAGTGCGCAGACGGCCGGTGTGCTCCCGATCGACATGACGGAGTGCAACATCAGCTTTCTCTGTTTCACCGGCCACAAGGGCCTTCTGGGTCCCACCGGGACGGGCGGCATTTGCATTGCCGACGGCGCCGAGATCGAGGGAACCTTCTTCGGAGGCACGGGGATCCTCAGCGCCGTGCCGCACCAACCGGAGGAATACCCGCACCGACTCGAGGCAGGCACATTGAATCTGGCAGGGATCGCGGGACTCTTCGCCGGCCTGGAATGGATGGAGGAAAAGGGGATCGACAACATCCACCGACATGAGATCGAGCTGCTTCGTTTGCTCCAGGAGGGGCTGGCCGAAATCCCCGGGGTGAAGATTCGGGGGACCCGAAACCTGACGGACCGGGTGGCCACGCTGTCGGTCACCGTCGACGGGCGCGACGCAAAGGATGTCGGCGGCATCCTCGACGCGAACTACAACATCCTGACGCGGGCCGGGCTCCACTGTGCTCCTCTGATCCATGACCACCACGGCACGGCCCCGGGAGGCACCGTCCGGTTCTCCGTGGGGCCTTTCAATACCCCAGAGCACATCGAGGCGGCCGTCCGGGCCATGTCGGAGATCGCCGCCCGTCATGCCTCGACCTGCGGTGCTCGACGAAACTGATGTCGCCGCCCGTCATGCCTCGACCTGCGGTGCTCGACGAAACTGATGTCGCCGCCCGTCATGCCTCGACCTGCGGTGC
>Ga0180431_10002918_pt1 | contig 22390 bp, 19 predicted proteins | sample SS_ome_11_FD_132459 | JGI IMG/M metagenome (GOLD analysis project Ga0180431, IMG submission 132459) | Hypersaline lake sediment archaeal communities from the Salton Sea, California, USA - SS_1_MS_1 metaG | ecosystem: Environmental > Aquatic > Non-marine Saline and Alkaline > Hypersaline >...
TAGGTTCTTACGATAATTACCTTTACGCTCTCAACTCGGATGGTACGCTCAAATGGCGCTATGAAACAGAAAATGGCGTTTTTTCCTCCCCGGCAATTGGAGCGGATGGCACGATATATTTTGGTTCTTATGATAAACATCTTTACGCTCTCGGCGAAGGATCTTAAACCCGTTTGGCAGTTTATTAATCGAGTTCAACTATGGCAGAAAAGCAGGTTCCGTTTACTATCGATCAACTTGAACAAATAGCAGAAAAATACCCCACGCCGTTTCATATCTACGATGAAAAGGCGATCCGGGCGAATGCCCGGTATGTGAAGCAGGCTTTTTCCTGGAACGAAGGGTTCAGGGAGTTCTTTGCTGTCAAAGCAGCTCCCAATCCTTACCTGATGAAAATACTCAAGAGCGAAGGGTTTGGTGTCGATTGCAGTTCCCTGCCTGAGTTGCTGCTTGCCGAAAAAACAGGCATCATCGGTGAGGAGATAATGTTCAGTTCCAACGATACCCCGGCGGAGGAGTTCGTAAAGGCGAAGGAGATGGGAGTGATCATCAATCTCGATGATATCACCCATCTCCCATTTCTCGAAACGCATGCCGGATTGCCCGGGCTCATTTGCATGAGGTACAATCCGGGATCATTGAAAGAGGGAAATGTAATCATCGGGAAGCCGGAGGAAGCAAAATACGGGTTCACCCGGGAGCAGCTTTTTGAAGGTTACCGGATTGCCCGTGATAAAGGTATTAATCGGTTCGGGCTCCACGCCATGGTCGCCTCCAATGAACTTGAGGCAAGCTACTTCGTGGAGACAGCGGAGATACTTTTCAATCTGGTAGTCGAAATATCGCGGGAGTTGGGGATTTGCTTCGAGTTCGTCAACATCGGTGGTGGTATCGGGATTCCCTATAAACCCGATCAGGAGCCGGTTGATCTGAATGTGGTGAGCAGCGGTGTGAAGGATCGATATGAGCAAATCATTGCGGCCAATGGACTTGCTCCGCTGAAGCTGTTCATGGAGTGCGGCCGGATGATTACCGGGCCTTACGGCTATCTGGTATCTCGGGTTCGGCATATCAAGAAAACGTACAAAAATTTTGCTGGTCTGGATGCTACTATGGCCGATCTCATGCGTCCGGCCATATATGGGGCATATCATCACATCACGGTGATGGGCAAGGAAAATGTGCCTCACGATACCGTTTACGATGTCACTGGCTCGCTCTGCGAAAACATCGATAAGTTTGCCGTTGATCGCTTCCTGCCGGAACTTTCTCCCGGTGATTTGCTGGTGATACACGATGCCGGGGCGCATGGCTACGCGATGGGATTCAATTACAACGGAAAACTGCGTTCGGCAGAATTGTTGCTTCGGGAAAATGAAGAAGTGGTGGAAATCCGCCGGGCCGAAACGGTGGACGACTACTTTGCCACACTGAATTTTGACGGGCTGACAAGTTTTTCTGCTGAGTAAGCAAGTTCGATGTCAGTGGCGGTTGTGGTGATTCTTTTTACAAAACGAAAGACAGTACTGCCAGTATGACGAAGGCTATCACTGCGATTATAAGGGTATGAACCATATCCGAGATGACATAGGTGTGGGGAGTGGTGACTGCTGGCGTTGAGGCGCGTGGGGTTGCTGGAACTGACGGAGCTGCGCCCTCGGACATATCTTGCTCTGATGAGACCGAATTGACGCTTCGTTGAACGTTTGAACGTTTCTTTTTGGCTTGGCTGCCTGTTCTAGCGTATCTACCCTGCGATTGATATTGTTTCTTGCCCATTGTTCACTCACTCCGATTTGTGCTTTAGTTCCGCTTAAATTCTAACGTGCTGTGGCCCCTTTGGCAACCCTGATTGCTGATTTGCGCTCTTCCCAGTTCAACAGCTATAATATTCAGGTTTGTAGGTGATGCAAGAAATGAAGGAACTCGATAGCATATTACATAGCGTTTCTCGCCCGGCTCGTTACACCGGTGGTGAATGGAACGCTGTTATCAAGGACTGGGATTCGGTTGATGTGCGTTTTGTACTCGCCTTTCCCGATGTCTATGAGATCGGCATGTCCAATATGGGCGTTGCGATCCTTTATGACCTTTTGAATCAGCGACCGGAAGTTCTGGCTGAACGTGTCTATGCCCCATGGACGGACATGGCCGCTGCGATGCGGGAGACAAATATTCCTCTTTTCAGTCTGGAATCGAAACGTCCCCTGAGCAATTTCGATATCATCGGTTTCTCTCTTGGGTACGAACTTGGCTATACCAACGTGCTCAATATGCTTGATCTGGCCGGGATACCCGTCTTTGCTGCCGAACGCGATGATTCTCATCCTCTGGTGATTGTTGGCGGGAGCTGTGCTCTCAATCCGGAGCCGGTGGTGGATTTTATCGACCTCTTTGTGATTGGAGAAGGCGAGGAAGTGCTCGGTGAACTGGTGGAATCTTTCCGTATTTGGAAGAAAAACGGATCAGGTTCAAAGAACGAATTGCTTCGAGAGTTGGTAAAGATTCGGGGCATTTATGTTCCTTCGCTGTACCGCGTTGAATATGATGCTGATGGCTGTTTTGGCTCCGTCATCCCCCAAACGCCGGAGGCGCCGATTACTATCGAACGGCGCATTGTGGCCGAACTGCCTCCATCGGTCACTCGGCCGGTGGTTCCCTTCATCGAAGTAACCCACGATCGGGGTGTAGTGGAAATTCAGCGTGGCTGTACGCGAGGTTGCCGCTTTTGTCAGGCGAGCATCGCTTATCGACCGGTTCGGGAACGAACGGTGGCAGAGGTGGTCGAGGCTGTGGATGCGATAGTTAACAATTGCGGATACGATGAAATCTCGCTGCTCTCTCTTTCCACCAGCGATTATTCGGGCATTAGTGAACTGGTTGCCACAATATCGGAGAAATACAAGGGAGAGCATTTGAATCTGTCCCTTCCCAGCCTGCGTCCGGATGCCTTTTCGGTGGGCCTCGCCAGAGCGATTCAAGGCGAACGCAAGACAGGTTTGACCTTTGCCCCCGAAGCCGGCACTGCCAGGCTGAGGAGTGTTATTAACAAAGGCAATTCCGAAGAAGACCTTTTCGATGCGATTGGGATTGCGCTTGAGCGTGGATGGCGCAGTTTCAAGCTGTATTTCATGATCGGTCTGCCCACGGAATCCGAAGAGGATGTGGAAGGCATCGTTGATCTGGTTCGCCGGGTGCGTCAACTAAAAGGCCCTGACGGCAAGAAGCCTAATATAAAAGTCAACGTTTCCACTTTTATTCCCAAGTCTCACACCCCGTTTCAGCGGGTGGGGCAAAATTTCGGCGCGGAACTGGACGCCAAACATGAAATCCTCAAGCGAGGCATTCGGAAAACAGGATCGCAGCTCTCTTGGCACGATCCCAAAGTGAGCTTGCTGGAAGGCGTGATGTCCCGTGGCGATCGGCGACTGGGCAGGGTTATTCATAGGGCATGGCAGTTGGGATGTCTCTTCGATGCCTGGACTGACCAGTTTGTTTTCGATAAATGGATGCAGGCCTTCGATGAATTCGGCATCGATCCACAGAGCTTCACCGGAGAGAGGCCGCTGGATGAATCGTTGCCCTGGGGTCATATTGAGACCGGCGTAAGTTCTGATTTCCTCAAGCGGGAGTACGAGCTTGCTCTGAAGGGAGAGGAAACCCCTGATTGCCGATTTAAGAAATGTACCGGTTGTGGCTTGCAGCACTGGAATGATGGGTGCAAAAGCAAATTCAAAACCTAGGGGCTCAGTGTGCTGAGTCTTTGTGAGATAGAGGAGGTTCAGAATGACAGATGAACATCCGGCGCGAGCTGCCTCGAAGCGTTCAATGAGTGCGGCTGAGAGAAAGGCCAGAGAAGAATGGCTGGCACTGTTTGCCGATGATGCGGTGATTGAAGACCCGGTGGGTCCGGGCCCGTATGATGCGGAAGGCAAGGGGCAGAGAGGCAAGGAGGCCATCTCCGCTTTCTGGGATAATGCCATTGCACCCAATACTATCAAGTTTGATATTCGTGATTCATTTGCCTGTGCCGATGAAGTAGCCAACGTGGGTACAATCAATCTCTCGTTTCCCAATGGTGGCACTGCCAAATGTGATGGGGTTTTCGTTTACCGTGTCAATAAGGAAGGGAAGATCGTTTCCCTGAGAGCTTTCTGGGAAATTGACAGGATGATGAAAACCGTGAAGATGCCGTCTTCAAGTTAGGGAAGCTTTGATCGATCTCCTTGATTTCCCAATCTTGGGGGAATATAAATTATGATGTTACTGCAAAAAGAGGTACAGGAGACTTCCTGTCGGGGGCTTTCGGGGGTGTCCCCCGATTAAAATCCCCCCAAGATTGGGGGGCAGGGGGGCTGAAAAAACCTTTTTGCAGGAGAGTCAATTATTCAATTGCGGCCGAAGGCCATGACATGACTACTCACTTGTCATTATGAACAGGGGTTTCGTCTCGAAACTGTGGTAATGAGGGCGTAGACGATCCGTATTATAGTGCTTCTTTATATTGACTCTTTTATTGGAACTGGTGACAACGTCGATGGGCATGCTGTCATATCGCCCGTTCTTCAAAACCACCAGTCGGCCATGAACCCCCTCGAGAATCAGATCTAGCGCCATAGTGCCATAAGCCATAGGGGCTATGGAATCAATGGCGTCGGGGTCACCTCCCCTGACAAGGTATCCCAGTTTCTGGTTAATGACGTTTACCTGTTTGCCATCATTGAATTTTGGGGAAAGCTCGTTCAGTTTTGCTGAAACGAGGTCTCCAATACCGCCGAGCTTGGCGTGTCCGTAATCATCTGTGGCGGTATTGGAGAAAATGGTTTCTCCACCTTCGAATGTAGCTCCTTCCGATACCAGGACAACTGAGTAGTTGCTCGGATTTTTGCGCCTGTCTTCAGAAAGTAACTCTGCCAGTCGATCGATTTTGAATTTGTACTCTGGTATAACACATCGGTTCGATGCGCCGGCCATTGCTGGCAGCATGGCTGTAAAACCGGCATCACGTCCAAATACCTCTAAAACCAGGAATCTTTCATGTGATCCTGCTGATGTGCGCAAGCTGTTGGTCATCATTATGGTTCTGGTAACGCAGGTGCTGAAGCCGATGCAATAGTCGGTGCCGGGAACATCGTTATCCATTGTTTTAGGAATAGCCACAACTTTTACTCCTTCCCTGTACAGGCGAACGGCGTAGCTGAGAGTGTCATCACCACCTATGGGAATAAGATAGTCGATGCCCAGAAAATCCAGGTTCTTCAGTACTTCAGGTGTCAAGTCGTTAATCTCGTCATTGTATGTGTCTTTCAAATGCTCCGGCACATTTGCTTCTTTAACATAAGCCGGATGTGTGCGAGAGCTATGCAGGAATGTGCCGCCCGTTCTCCCTGCTTTGTTGACGATCTCTTTGGTGAGGATTTGATAGTTATTGCTGTTGTCGGCCTTTTTGTCGCGGATGATATCCACAGTGCCAGCCCATCCTCGACGAATCCCTATTACCTGATACCCCTCTCTGATGGCCCTGATGGTGACTGCTCGAATTGCCGGATTCAGTCCCGGAACATCACCTCCGCCAGTCATAATTCCGATAACGCCCTTTTTCGTTTTGATATTGGCCACAACTACACCTCCTTATTGATCATCTGAACTTCATTAGATAACCTCTGATTGACTTTCAAGTATGGGTAGGTTGGAGCATCGGCTCCAACTATTACACAATCGGATAGAATCAACATGAGAGCGGATGCTCTCAGTTACCCTTCGTTGATTTCTTGATCCCCGCTCCTTGTTCAGAAGTTCCTTAGATATCCAAGAGGTTTTTCCAGCGAAAATGAATAAGGGATGTTGGTGGAAACAGCATTCCTCCAATTTCGGAAGAGGGCATGTGCAAATTCAGGGTGACGGGTGGGAATTCGCGCGCGAGAATATTTCTGGATCGAAAATTATATTCCATCGGTCCCGCATACTCCTGCCTTTTCAGATAGAGTTGCGCAAGAGATTTTAGATGCTTTTTGCCCAGTTGACCGCGTTGATGAATATCTGAAGCCCATCTCCGGACTCCTTGAGCCCTATTCTTGTCCAACGAGGATGTTGCGTTCCCATCACATACCGTTCCGGGTGTGGCATCAATGCAAAGATGCGTCCCGATTCATCACAAATACCGGCAATGTTTTGCTCCGAACCGTTGGGGTTATCAGGGTAGCCTGTCTCGATGTTGCCACTTTCATCACAGTATTGTACAGCGATGCTGGCATGATCCCATACTTTAGGATCAGCTAACACTTTCCCTTCCCCGTGGGCTACAGGCAGGTACATGATACCCATTCCGGCAGTGAATACGCAGGGGCTCGACTCGTTGGCGCGGAGATAGCTCCAGCGGCACTCGAACTTGCCGGAATCATTGGGTGCCAGGGTTAGTCCCTGCGCACCGTTGTTTGATAAAGGGGGCAGGATGCCTGCTTTGACCATAGCCTGAAAGCCATTACAGATGCCCATAACGAGATTCCCCTGATCGATGAATTCTCGAACGCGGTCGCCGATTTTCAATCGTACTTCGTTGGCGAGTATCCTTCCGGCCGAGATATCGTCGCCATAAGTGAATCCGCCGGGAATGACCAGTATCTGATAGTCAACCAGGGCTTTTCTGCCGGAGACAAGCTCATTAATATGAACCAGTTCTGCTTTCGCTCCGGCCAGTTCAAAGGCAAACCCGGTTTCTTCATCGCAGTTGGTTCCGGGAGCTCTCAAAATTAATGCTTTAGGTGTAGCCATCTCAATATCCTACCATCGCAAGGGTTTCTGCCAGGCTTCCTTGAGTTCTTCAATACTTGCTGAAACTATTTGCCGACCGTCGATACCGGAAACGGTCAAAGTCTTCGATCCGGTTACCTCGCCAATCAAGCCAAAATCAATTCCTGCCATTGTTTTTTCGAAGGCTTCTTTGTTATCGGGCGATACTTCCACCAGGAACCGGGAGTTCGATTCTGAGAACAGGATGTAATCGTTTCGGGTTATGGGTTCGCTCAGCGGTACCGAATCCAGTTTTATAGTCATGCCCAGGCAACCGGCAAAGGCCATCTCCGCGGCAGCCACCCCGATGCCTCCTTCACTGCAATCATGACAGGAGGCAACCAGCCCCTGCTGTGTGGCGGAACTCAGGGAGTCCATTGTCTGCTTGCCTTTGACAGCATCAACTTTTGGCACAGTATTTCCAATGAAGCCGTGGTTGCCGAAGTAATGTGAACCACCGAGTTCGTTGCAGGTTGCACCGACAATGTAGATAAGATCGCCTGCCTGTTTGGCATCCATGGAGACAGTTTTGCTCACATTATCCATTACGGCTACTGCCGAAATCAGGAGAGTGTGGGGTATGCAGATGGTTTTCCCTTCCACATCGTATTCGTTGAAAAGGCTGTCCTTGCCGGAGATGAACGGTGCCTCGTATATCAGGGAAAGATCATGGCAGGCTTGCGCTGCCCGCACCAGCGCGCCCAACCGATCCGGTTTGGTGGGATTTCCCCAACTGAAGTTATCGAGCAGAGCCACCCTCTCAAGGTTGCCGCCGACGGCTATGATTTGCCGCAGGGCTTCGTCGATGGCGGAGGCGGCCATCCAGTAGGGGTCGATATCTCCGTATTTGGGGTTGATCCCGTTGGATACTATAGCGCCCATGTTTGAGCCAAGTACCGGTTTCACTATAGTGGCATCGCCAGGGCCGTCTTCAGCAACTCCTACCAGTGGTTTAAGTACGCTGCCTCCCTGCACTTCGTGATCGTACTGGCGGATGACCCATTCCTTACTGCACACGTTCCATGCGCCGAGGATATCCAGCAGATCCCGGCTTAAGTCTTCCGGCTCCGCAAAATCCGGTTCAGGGTGTTGCGGCTGTTTCCATTCAGCTTCTCTTGCCACCTGGGGGGTTCCGTTATGCAGGAAATCCATTTCCAGATCGCATACCTGCTGTCCATCGTAGAAAAGCTCCAGCCTTTTGGTATCGGTGAACTCACCTATTATTGAAGCTTCCGTGTTTTCAGCGGCGCACAGATCCAATAGCTGTTGTAAATTTTCGGGTGGTACGGCCAGCAGCATCCGTTCCTGGGCTTCCGAAATCCATATTTCGGTGTAGGACAATCCGGAGTATTTTAACGGGATTTGTTCCAGATAAACTTTTACGCCGGTCTCTTCAGCCATTTCACCCACGGCTGAGGAGAGTCCTCCCCCTCCGCAATCGGTGATTCGGCGAAACAATCCCATGTCTCTTGCCTTCAGGATAGCGTCGAGCACTTTCTTTTCCGTGATAGGGTCACCGATTTGTACGGAACTGGCTGAGGTATCTTCAGATTCCTGGGTCAACTCAACCGAGGCGAAGGTTACGCCGTGAATGCCGTCTCGACCGGTCTTTCCTCCCAGCAGAACTACTTTGTCTCCGGGTTTCTGCTGACCCGGCTGAGCCATTTTAGAGGGCATGATTCCCAGTGTCCCGCAATAGACCAGGGGGTTGCCTACATACCGGTCATCGAAGAGGATGGCCCCGTTGGAGGTGGGTATGCCCATCCGGTTGCCGTAATCGGCCACGCCGGCGCGGACCCCCTTGAATATCCGGCGGGGATGGAGTGTGCCACTGGGCAGTTTTTCGTGTGGATAGTCGGGTGTGCCAAAACAGAACACGTCGGTGTTGAGGATTGGTTTGGCTCCCAATCCGGTGCCTAATGGATCGCGAATCACCCCTCCTATCCCGGTCGAGGCTCCCCCATAGGGCTCGATGGCCGAGGGGTGATTGTGGGTTTCAACTTTAAAGCAAAGAGCGTATTCGCCGTCGAAATCGATCACTCCGGCGTTATCGACAAATACGGAAAGACACCAGGGTTTATCAAGTTCTTGAGTAGCCCTGGCAATGGTGCTTTTAAGGAGGTTGTCAACTACGGTGTCGCCAAGCTTGATTTTCCCTTTGAAGGTCTTGTGCCCGCAGTGTTCGGACCATGTCTGGGCCAGTGTTTCCAGTTCCACATCAGTGGGATTGCGTCCGATGGAAGCGAAGAATTGCTGAATCCGCTTCATTTCCTCCAGGTTCAGGGAGAGTTTGTGACTGCCGATGCTTTCCAGTTCGGCATCGCTGATGCCGATAAGGTCAACGGTGGTCAGCTTGAATTCGTAATCGTGCGCATCAGCATCTATCCGTTCCTCTTGAGTCACTACATGCTGTACCACCGGATTGAGCAGCAGCTTGTTCACGATAGATTGCAGATTGTCTTCCGAAACGCTTCCCCCGAGAACATATTTCTTACCGGTTTTGATGGCCTTTACTTTATCGATACCCAAGTCAGTGATGGCTTTTCTGAGGCTGAACTCAATAGGGTCCATCACACCGGGATTGTAGGCAACTTCAACAAAGAATCCCGTAATTTGTTCAGGAATGCCGGGTTCCATCTCGAAACGGTAATCCTGAACTATAGGGTCAACCAGTATCTCAGTGCATATCCGGTTGGCATCGTCCGTGCCCAGCTCACCGGTTAGGGAGTATACATCGGAAATGTGTACGTTCTCTATACCTGCGATTCCCAGGTCGGTGATGTCTTTTTTGAGGCCTTCGGCCCTGGGATCAGGGAAATCAGGTTTATTCCATACCTCAATTCGCAGCAAAGAACACTTCCTTTTCAATATCGGGTGGGCCAGATATTAGTGGTGGTGTTTACCTGTCACCATGCTAAAAGCATTATAACCTTTCCGGGACATCCGGGACAATATCCTATAGATTCTCTTTCAATTCGTTGATAGCCACCGGCAGTGTTAGCAGAAGATCACTGGCGATCATACCAGTATCTCCAATTTCTGCTTTTACAATCTCTCCGGCCATGGCATGAATATAGACTCCGCAGGTGGCCGCATCGAAAGCGGAAAGTCCCTGGGCTATGAATCCGGCAGTGGCACCGGCCAGTACGTCACCTGTTCCTGCTGAGGCTAACCCCGGATTGGCAATGCCACAGATTCTGGCTTTCCCATCGGGTGAAGCGATTACTGTGAAAGCCCCTTTGAGAACCACCGTCTGGTTCCATTCTCCGGCAGCCATCAAGGCGGCTTCCAGGCGGTTTTCCTGTATCTCGGCCACCGGTTTTTTCATGAGGCGGGACATCTCACCCGGATGGGGGGTGAGTACAGCGTTTTCCGGGGGATTCTGCCACCACTGTTCCGCTCCTGCCAGGATATTCAGTGCATCGGCATCGATCACCGTTGGTTTATCTGAAAGACCGTTGGAGAGCAGTTTTTTCACGAATTCAACTGTTGGCGGATTTTGTCCCAGTCCGCATCCCAGAAGAAGGCCATCATAGTCGGCAATTTGCCCCCGGATAGTTGATACCGCTTCGGCATCAATCATTCCCGGATTGCTTTCCTCAAGTGGCAGGTAGGTCACCTCGGTAAGTTTGCCAGCCAGCACTGGTTGCAGACTTTTGGGCGTGGCCAGAGTTACCAATCCCGTCCCGACGCGCATCGCCGCTTCGCAGGCGAGATATGCCGCGCCGATGTAATTGACCGAACCGGCCACTACCATCAGTTTGCCAAATGTTCCCTTGTTGGCATTAAGCGGGCGGGGAGGGAGCAGGGATTGTACCATCTCGCCTGTGATAAGTTCGGTGGGAATGTGATCGGACAGGTATTCCGGTATCTGGATATCAGCTATTTGAAGCTGTCCCAGGCAGGACGCACCCGGGAATCTGAGGAGCCCGATTTTAGGACAGGCAAAGGTTACTGTCAGATCCGGGGTTATAGTGACTAGATCGATTGCTCCGGTATCGGCGTCCAGACCGGAGGGGAGATCGACCGCCAGTATTTGCATCTCCGGACGGGATTTCTTCTCCTCTGCCACCGATTCGAGCAGCTCTTTGAGAATGCCTTCAAATGGGCGAGTCTTGCCGGTGCCGAAAAGGGAATCCATGAACAGATCAGCCGATGAAAGAGTTTCGTTGAAAATTGCCCGGTTTTCTTCTGCAAGGGCATCTGTCCACGGGATGTTCCGTTCCATATCGAGGGCGAAGTTCTTGTCGTTTTCGGTTTTGCGTTTAATCAGGAACAGGTGGACTTTGGCTCCCCAGTCGTGCAGGTGCCGGGCGGCGACGAGGCCGTCTCCACCGTTGTTTCCCGGCCCAATCAAAATCGGAATAGATCGCTCCACAACATCCCCAAGGAGGTCTCGGGCGCAGTTTGCCGTTGCCAGTCCGGCGTTTTCCATGAGGAAATCCGGGGGGGCTCCTACTTCGGCGCCGCGCTGCTCCATATCGATCATCTGTTCAACGGTAACGATTTTCATAATTTATCTCCTACCACTGAAGCAATGGCGTAGTCATGCGAATGTGATAATGTGATAGAAAGGCCTTCCAATCCAATTTCACTGGCTTTGTTTTGAGCGCTTCCGCTCAAATTGACCGTGGGCGTTCCCTTCGCATCGGCAAGTATCTCGATATCCTGTGCCGATACTCCGACGTGCCCGGTACCCAATGCCTTCATTACCGCCTCTTTCCCCGCGAATCGGGCGGCCAGTTCCGGCGCTCTTCCTTTGCAGTATTCGATCTCACTATAAGTGTAGATTCGATTGAGAAAGCGTTCACCCCATGAATCCACGGCCTTTGCGATGCGGGAGATTTCGATAATGTCTATACCGTGTGCGTGCATTCTGATTATCCGGCGTTATATTTGTTCATTGCGGTGGTGATGCCTTCGGTCAATATGCAATAGATCGCTTCGGAGGCTTGTGAACAGATATCAGCAACGATGAGTTTTTCCTCTTTGGTGAAGCGGCCGAGAACGTATTCCGGGGTTCGCATGCTTACTTCAGAATCGTCTGACTCCAGCGTTCCGATCCCTATTTTCAAGCGAGGGAAACTCTGGCTTCCCAGTTGCTTAATTATTGATTTCAGGCCGTTATGACCGGCAGGGCTGCCCTTTTCACGTATCCGTATTTTCCCCAGTGGCAAGTCCACGTCGTCATGAATGATAAGGATATCTGAAGTATCGATTTTGTAGAATCGTGCCAGCGGAGCAACGGATTCGCCGCTGAGGTTCATGAAAGTCTGAGGTCTGGCCAGAATCACCTTTTCCCCGTCCACCTCACCGAACCCGATCCGTGATTTTGAACGCTGCTTGCTAAATTCGATACCCCGCTCTTTGGCGAACAGGTTGATGCATTTGAACCCAAGGTTATGGCGCGAATCGGCATACTCACGCCCGGGGTTCCCCAATCCCACGATCAGTTTCACCCTGCCCTGCCCTTCCGGGAATTCAGACTTTATCCTTGTAGATTTGAATAAACCGGCGAATCGAGCGATCATAAGTCTTTTCCACATCATCGGGGAACAGGCAGGCCGGAAGTTCTTTCATTTTCCAGTGATAGGCGATACATTCGCAACATTTTCCTTTCCGACTGCATGGTTCGTAGGTGCAGTTGCATCGCTGCAAATTGGCTTCGATATTGCATTCCATAGTAGAAATTCTACCTGAAAATACATTCGATTGGTAGAGGCAATTTCGGAGGATATTGGAGGGAAGTGTTGGGGACGGGTAAGGAATTGGTTTTCAAGCCCATTCCCTCAACTTACCCTCGATAAACCTGACAATCTGCTCATGCTCGGCTTTGCCGTTACCCTGGATATCAATTGGCTCACCGAAACAGATATGGACCGGTTTGTTCGGATCGATCTTGCCAAAATCCCGGATGAACCAGTCGCTGTTGCCCCAGGCATCGGTTTTTATGGCGATCGGTATTACTGGTACTTTTGCCTTGGCAGCAAGTTTCACCCCGATGGTATTGAAGGTGGACGGATCGAATATCGGGTTACGGGTGGTCTGAGGAAAAACGACTACTGATATGCCCCGGCTCAAGCGTTCCTGTCCCTCTTTCAGCACGATCCGAAAATCCTCCCTGGGGTTTTCACGCGTTACAACAATCGGGTCCAGAGTAACCATGATGTGTTTGAAGAATGGATATCGGATCAGGCCTTCTTTTATCACGAAGGTCATTTTTCGATAGGGTTCAATGATGCAGGAAAACACAAAGGTTTCCAGGGTGCTCATGTGGTTGCTGATAAACACGCACGGCGATTCGAGCTTCCGAAATGCGCTAGTGTTCTCCACTTCAAATCTGACTCCCACATCCTCCAGATATTCAACCACCTTCAGGCTGTCGTCAACGCGTCTTTCGACAGAGTAGTTTCCCTTTTTGGCAGCTTGTGATCCCAGTTGCAGCATACGGGCCATTCTGACGTAGCAGAACACGCTGGGAAATCTGCGGAAAAGCCATGAGAGACGAGTATTTGGAGATCGATAACCGTTTTCGGTTGTCAGGTATTTCATAATGGTTCTATTCCCGGGCCATGATATCGACGTACATCTCTTCGAGCGCGGATTGCTTCACAGAAAGGTCGATCAGGGCCCAGTTTTTTTCGGATATCATTTGCAGCACTGTGGCAATCTGGGCAACATCGGCAGCACGGAATACGTAATTATCTTCCTTCGTCTCGTAGGCCAGTTCTTCCTCTGCCTTGAAAATTACCTCATATTCACGTTTGCCGAAACTATCGCGCATGGCTTCAATTGTATCACAAACCACCAGTTTTCCGTTTTTTATGATGGCCACCCGATCGCAAATGTACTCCACGTGGAACAGATTGTGGGCGCTTATTACGACGGTTTTCCCTTCCTCATTGAGTTTTTTGAGGTAGTCGATGATGAAAAATGAAGTCAGCGGATCGAGACCTGAATTGGGCTCATCGAGAATCAGTAAATCGGGATCATGCAGCAGGGTTCGGGCGATGGATACTTTCCGCTTCATTCCCTTGGAAAGTTCGCCGGTGTATTTGCCCTTTTCGCCAAGTTTCAGCGATTCCAGAAGGAGGTCCATGCGTTCTCTGGCATATAATTTTGGCAGATTGTACAGTTCGGAAAAGAACATCAGGTATTCCTGCACGGTCATGTTTTCATAAAGGGGGCTTTCTTCCGGCAGATACCCGATGGTTCGTTTGGCGAGGGTGCTTTCCTTCGTCATATCCCAGCCCATAACATTGATGGACCCGGAGGTGGGAGCCAGCAGCCCCACGATCATTTTGAGCGTGGTGGTTTTCCCGGCTCCATTATGGCCGATGATGCCGAATATCTCCCCTTCCTTAACCTCGAGATTCAGATTGTCGACGGCGGTGAAGTCCCGGTATTTTTTAGTCAGAGCTTCCAGTTTAATCATCGGTAATGCAGCGCTTTCCCTTGAAACAATCCTACCATCCTTTCGGTACAACAATCTTGAGGGCTAACCTGTAGATTTGATACAGGAGTCCCCGGCATCTTTTTTGCCTGTTTGTGTTGTATAATCGTGGAAACAGCGTTTGAAACAATGCGTATCATTTTCACTATATCCAAACGGGAAATCACCCGTCTGCGATCTCGATTCACCGGCAAGTCCAGGATTGCCTTGTTTGCCATTATACTACTTGCCGCTGCCGTTGGCTATGTGGTTTACCAGCAGGATATCGGCATGAGCCGGCATCTGTATGCCGTGGGAATCTCTCCCGATGCTCCATCCATCACCGATGAGCGCTTCAAGATCGTTCCGCTTGACCCGCACGCCGGTTACAATCGACTCTGGGAAGGAAAGCTCGATCTTTATGTCAGCGGTGATGAGGTCGCTTACAGGGGAAGAAATGACCGCTCGCTGTATGCGCTGGGGGCCCTCAAGCAATATCTGGAAAAGACCGAATTGCTGAGGGTTTCGAGGGAATACGAAATTGATCAGGCTTTCCCGCTTCGGATCGAAGTTCGCCATTTGAAGGTTGATGATGAAATATCTGGAGAAGAGAGCATATCATCGTTTTCGGATATACTGAAACCGGAGCCCACTCCCTTCGAACCTGCTCCTCCCCCGGGACCGGAACCGAAGCCCGCCGAACCCGATTCGCCAGACCCGGAGCCTGATGTAGAACCCGCCCCCGGTCCTGAAACCTCACCCCCTTCCGAGCCGGATTCCGCTCAGGTGGTTGCGAAAACCGACGACGCGGTGAGGCAGCAACTGGAGGAGTTCAAAAACAACAACGGCTTGCCGGAATTTAAGGCCGAGTTTGTTTCTGATAAGGAGATCATTGTTCCGTCACTCTCAACTCCTCCTATTCCGCTGGCACAGGTGATTCTGGCTTTCCTGTACATTATTCCCATATTCATGGTTGGTGTATTCTTCACCAGCAGTTTTATGGAAGAAAAAATCGGCCGAAAGCTCATCGTGCTGTTCTCCGCGCCGGTCACCCCGTTTCAGGTGATCGCGGGCAAGATGATCCCGTACATTGTGTATTCGTTCATTGCCATAATTGTGGTTACACTTATTCTCGGAGGCAACATACTGCTCAGTCTGGCCATTTTCATCCCCGTTTCCATGCTCATCTTCAGTGCACTGCTGATGGTGGCCATGCTGTACCGGACGTTCAAAGATCAGACCTTTTTCTCGGTGCTGGCTGCGTGGGTGATGATCGCCTATCTGGTCACTCCGGCGATGTTCACGGGCTTAAGCGATGTGAGCTACTTCTCTCCTCTGACGCTGGCGGTGGAGATGTACCGGGATGAGCCGTTTGGATTGAAGGAATACCTGCTGGCTACCATCCCTCTGTACCTGCTGTTCTCCGTGGCCGTGTTCGTGGGGGTGCGAGTATTCAATGAAGAGTACCTCATGGGCTTTCGGCCGCTGCACCGCAAGCTCAGCGAGGCGATCAATATGGTGATGGATAGAAACCATCTAAGCTTCTCGGTGATTCTGGTAAGCCTGATACTTATTCCAATAGTGCTGATGGTGCAGTTTGCTTCGATTGTCATTGGGTTGAATCTTCCCGAGACAGCCGCGCTGGCGATCATATTCCCGCTGGCAATTCTCTCGGAGGAGATCGCCAAATCAATCGGCGTAGTAGTGCTCTGGCAGAACGGGGCCATCAACTCGCTGAGAAGCGTAGTCAAGTTCTCGTTCTTCGCCGCGCTGGGCTTCTTCCTTGGAGAGAAGCTGCTGCTCTATCTAACGCTGAGCGTAGTATCTAAAACCATGTTTATCGAAGCGGCGCTGGGTTCCGGCTGGCTGATCCTGCCGCTGGCGATGCACTTTGTGACTACCTGCGTGGTATGCCTTCTTTCGGCGCGACTCGGGGCCAGGTTTTACCCGCTGGCGATTCTGGCAGGTGCGCTCATTCACGGTACTTATAATCTGATTGTGATGAGGGGGCAGTTGTTCTGATGAGATTTCTGGCTCTGGTAAAACGGGAACTCAGATCGATCCGGCGTGAAAAGACGATCATGTTCGCTGTGTTCATCCAGCTTTTCATTGCTGCCTTTTCTTCGATGCTGATGATCGGGGTGATGTCGTTTTACAGTCCCGAATCCATCGGGGAGAATGCCAGGGTGCATTTGAAAGTAGGGGTGGTAGATTATACCTCCAGCCCGATTGCTTATTATGTGGAAAATGACCCGAGTATCACGGTAATCCGTTTTGACGACATTGAAACCGCCGAGGAGCAATTCAGGTCCGGCCGGGTTGATGCGGTGATGGCCATTCCTCGGAGCGATTCCGGGGTAGTGGAAATGAAACTCATCCTGCCGCAGTCCGATACGGAATCGATGCTTATCATGATGACGCTCGATGCGCCTTTGAAGGAAGCGGAAAACCACCTGCGCCGGATGAACGGAATCGATCTGCGCTACGATGATCTGGAGGGCAAATCCAGTACCAGTTTTGAATTCCTCTATGTGGTTATTATCCCGGTGCTGATGTTCTTCCCGGCCCTCATTGCGGGAAGTATCGCCATCGATACCATCTCGGAGGAGTTGCAGAACAAAACTCTGGATACGCTCTGGTCGGCGCCGCTCTCGCTGGGCACGATTTTCTCTTCCAAGATATTCGCTGCCGGTATCACGGCTCTGGCTCAGTGTATTTTGTGGGTGGGTTTGTTGAGACTGAACAGTCTTTCGGTTCAGAATATTCCTTCGGTGCTCCTGCTTGCCATACTGATCGCTTTTATAGTTTCCTTTGGGGCGGGCATCATTGCGCTGGCCATGAAGGACAGGGAAAGAGCCCAATTTGTTTATTCGGTGGGGCTGGTTACCGTGGCCGGATTAAGCTACTTCGCAAGCCCCTCTCCTTTCGAGCTCATGACCCGGCTGGCTGCCGGCGGGCATTTCGTGGGCCTGCTTCAGGTGGTGTATTATCTGCTGCCGCTGGCTCTGTTGGGCGCGGTGTTTTTCCTGGTGGCAAAGAGGCTGGCGGTGACCCAAACTTAAGCGGGGTTGACAGCTTCAACTCCGAACCGCTAAAGTGAGCTTAGGATTAGCGGTTACAGCCGATGTTACTTGAAAAAACTTCCAAAAGCGGCGGCTTTTTTGCCCGGATAATTGTTGAGTTTCTGGTCAGCGGTTTGGCTTTCTGGGCGGCGGATTATCTCATTCCCGGTTTGCACACTGGTGGATGGAAGACAATTCTCATCGTGGCTCTCATCATAGGGGCGATAAATGTACTGGTCAACCCGATCCTCTCCCGCCTGTTCGTAGCACTCAAAGACCCCATGATTGGGATGCTGACCCTGGCAGCCAACACCGCTATGCTTTATCTCCTCGAAGCTTACGAAAGCGATGTCGGTGTTTCTTTTGCGATTGCCAATCCCTGGTCGGCTATCCTGGGAGCACTGATTATCAGTCTGATTGGTTTTGTCTTCAACAAGGCGCTGCAATGAGAAAAGCAGGGGGCATGGTTTAAACCTGTCCCTACCTCTTTCTTTGTGCGGTGATCCACTTTGCTTTCTGAGTTACCCTTGTTTCTTCATCCACTGTCTGGTAGCCAGCCAGAAAATCCTCTTTGAATTGGGGAAAAGTCCCTTCGATAATGGCCTGGCGCATCCGATCCATCAGCTTCAAAATAAAACTCAGATTGTGGATGGTCGCCAGCCGGTATCCCAGCAACTCCTCGCATTTGAAAAGGTGATGCAAATAGGCAGCGGAAAAGGTGCGGCAGGTGTAGCAATCGCAATTCGGATCGATGGGTTCCATCTGGTTTTTGAAACGAGAATTGCGCAAATTTGCCCGGCCTTCTCTGGTGAATAGAGCCCCGTTGCGAGCGATACGTGTGGGCAGGGCGCAATCGAACATATCGATACCATAGGAAACACATTCAACCAGGTCTTCCGGCGAGCCCACGCCCATCAGGTACCTCGGTTTGCTCGCAGGAAGTAAAGCGGCAGTTTCCTTTGTCACCGGGTACATCAAATCTTTGCGTTCACCCACACTCAGACCCCCGATGGCATAGCCGGGGAAATCCATAGAGGTAAGCTCTTCCACCGATTGCTTTCTCAACTCCATCGAAAAACCGCCCTGTACGATCCCAAAAAGCGCCTGATCCGTTCTTTGATGTTTGGCAAGACAGCGTTCTGCCCAGCGGTGCGTGCGATTCATCGCTTCCCGGAAAACATCCGGTTTGGCATCTGCCGGAGCACATTCATCGAAGGCCATGATAATATCCGCTCCGAGCGTTTCCTGTATTTCGATGGCAAGCTCAGGGGTGAGGAGGTGCTCGCTGCCGTCGATGTGTGAGCGGAACACAGCTCCTTCATCATTGATCTTGCGCAAGTGCCCCAGGCTGAAAACCTGGAAGCCCCCGCTATCGGTGAGTATTGGGCCTTCCCATGCCATGAACCGGTGCAATCCGCCGGATTCCCGGATTACTTCAAGCCCTGGTCTCAGGTAGAGATGATAAGTATTGCCGAGTAGAATCTTCGCTTCGAGGTTTTGGATATCTTCCGGTGAAAGCGACTTGACTGATCCCTGTGTGGCCAGTGGCATAAATACCGGTGTCGGGATGGAACCGTGAGGTGTAGTGATCGTCCCGGCACGGGCATCGGTTTGAGAACAGGTGTTTTCTACTTCAAATAATTTCATTCGGGCGGCTCAGGGTAAGGGCACGTTGCAACGTACCCCTATTACTAAATCCAGAAATCAATACACATGGCCAGAAAGATCACCCCCAGATAGGGGAAGGATGATATCTTGTACAACCGCCACGAGTCCTTCGATTCCATATTTCGTACAAGCCAGAAGCTGGCCCAGACCATGACCGCTCCGGAGATGTTGGCTATCGTGAAAAACAACCAGCCAAAATCGGCTGCGTGCCAGAGGAGCAGTGAAGCTATGTACAATATCACTGAAAGGGCGAAGATCAGTTTTATGGAGTTGGCGGGCTTCATTGTCAGGGGGAAATAGGCGATATTTGCTTTGACGTACTCTTCACGCCGGGCGATCATCACGCTCCAGACATGCAGTGGAATCCAGGCTGCGATGAGCAGACACATGAACAGAATGGTCCAGTTGATATCCTGGGTAATGGCCAGATAGCCGATCAGCACTGGCGCACACCCCGCGATCATTCCCTGGAAAACGCACATGGCCCGCTTACGGTAGACTACAGAAGCGATCGTGCCGGCAAATCCAAAAGCGAAACACAGTGGATGCAGTATCCATGCGAGGCCCAATGCAATTACCACCAGCCCGATTGCCAGGGGGAGCATTTTCTCAGGAGGGTAGATACGCTGGGTAGGAATTGCTCTTCCGCAGGTACGCAGCATCTGCATATCGACGTTGCGGTCGAGATAATTGGTTAGGCCATTACACCCGCCACTGCCCAGTAGAACAGCCGCAAAAACGCCAGCCAGTGACCAGGCTGCCGGGGAACCATCTGCTGCGACGATGGCGGCGCAGAGTCCGATGTAAGTCAGCAGTGCGGTCTCACGAGGCTTGAGAACGTCGATGTAATTCCAGAGGGTTCTCATGGCATTTCCTGAATTCAATGATACTCGATGGTAGCGAAAGCTGTCAAAAGACGATTGAGCCTTCCGGAGGCTGTGGCCCGGGAGCCGGTGGCGTTATTCCGCTGATATAGGCATGGATAATATCGTGACGGCTGAGCACTCCTACTATTTTTGAAGGATCTTTGCGATCAACCACCGGGACGCGACCCAAGTCCTTGGCCCCTACTTGCAGAAATGCCTGATAAAGTGTCTGGTCCGGATAAGCCACTACGAGTGATTTAGCCGGGGTGGCGATATCTTGAACGGTAAGTGAGTGGATTTCGGAGTCCTCTTTCTTGGTTCCGTTATGGATATCCGAAAGAGTGACGATTCCCTGCAGTCGGCCTTCCACATCAACCACCGGGAAGCCAAGGCGTCCCATCCGCTCCATCTGTCTTAATGCCTCGGTGACTGGCATATGAGGAGGCACGGAAGGGAAGTTTCTGGTCATTGCCTGGGAGACAGTTATGGTTCTCATAACGTCTCGTTCTTCCATAAGGCTGGGGTTCACTCCCCTGCGTTTCAATCGTTGTGTATAAATACTTTGACTGCTGAATACCCGGGCAATGATAACTCCCACCACCACTGTTGTCATTACCGGAAGAATGATGTCGTAGTCGCCGGTGAGTTCAAAGATAATGAGGATTGCAGTTATGGGTCCCCGAACCGCTACGGCGAAGAATCCGGCCATTCCCACCATTGCATAAGCGCCAACGGGAGCGGTGATATCGGGAAATAGATTTCCAAATAGATTCCCAAAAACGCTACCGAGAGCCGCACCTATAAACAGGGTCGGGGCGAAGACTCCTCCACTGCCCCCGCTGCCCAGGGTAATCGATGTTGCCAGAACCTTTAAAGCTATCAGGGCAACGATTATGTAAATCGCTCCCTGACCGGTGAGGATATTATCCAGGGTTCCCGTTTCAAGGAATTCCCCTCCGGCTGCGTAGTGATTGCCATAGCCCACTCCGAAAATATCGGCCAGGAAGGTATCGGAGGAAACTAGTTCAAGCGAAACGAACCCGAGGCCCCCGACCAGCAATCCGCCGATAACGGGTGTCAGAAGTACTGGTACTTTCCATCTTTTGAAGAAGTCCTCGATTTTGTAGAAGAACCTGACGAACAGAATGCCCGCGGCGGCACATATTATCCCCAATAAGAGATACAGCAGTATTTCCTGGTTGCTTGCCATGCCGTATTTTTCCGGCAGTTTAAATGAGGTGAGGTTATCTTCTTTGAAGAGAAAAATTCTGGAAATGATGCTGGCCATCACCGAACTGAGAATCACGAAACCGACGTTAAGGGCCACGATCCGACGCTGGACCACTTCCAGGGCAAAGAATGCTCCGGCAATGGGGGCATTAAAAGTGGCAGCTACTCCCCCGGCAACCCCGCACAGTACCAGCGTCTGGAGCCATCTTTCGGGGATACGGAAAACCTGCCCGATGGTCGAGCCAAGCGATCCACCAATCTGAACGATGGGGCCTTCACGGCCTACCGAACCGCCGCTGCCAATGCAAATGGAGGATACCAGCACTTTCGTTACCGCTACACGCATCCGAATCCGCCCGCCTCTGAGTGCCATTGCTTCCATGATCTCCGGCGGGCCCTCTCCCTTGGCCTCCCTGGCAAAATAGTAAATGATCGGCCCGAAGATGATTCCACCGATGGCGGGGAGAATTATGACATAGTAGTCGCCAAGGAAATCGAACCAGTCCGCACCTTTTTTGAAGAATACCCAGCTGAAGAACTCGATCAGTTTCCAGAAGGCCACGGCGCCGAACCCAGAGCCAACCCCAATAATTGCGGCAAGAATAATTCCTACAGCGTTATCCGAAGTGCGCAGCAACAGATTCCAAGGGGAGATTATTACTCGCAGTAGCTTTGATTGGCTCTCTCGCTGCATTTGTCAGTGCCGATCGACAGGATTTCCTTTGTGAAAACAGTTGAATCGGTCAGCCAAAAAGGATACAATCAGACCGATGCCGGGGTGGCGGAATGGCAGACGCGACGGACTTAAAATCCGTTCCGCCTCAAAGCGGGTGCGGGTTCGAGTCCCGCCCCCGGCACCATCATCACCCAAACATGCACATATAGTATATTACTCTTTCGCTTTATCATTCGCAAATTCAAGTGGACTGGGATTACTGTGCAGTTACCTGCTGGTTGTGAACAGTAAGAGGTAAAGGATGGTGGAGCTGAGGAGACTCGAACTCCTGACTTCCTGCGTGCAAAGCAGGCGCTCTCCCAACTGAGCTACAGCCCCTTCTGATTCCTCGGACATCGGGAACCAGTGTATTTTATCCATGCTTTCTTATATTTGTCAAATACGATTGGCGCATTAACTTGCATATGCTGATAATCTTTCACAAGAAATGAATTTTGGGGCAATAGCTCTATTGACAGTGCTATCGCTGACATGATATAACAATAAGGTCGTTAAAAGCACCTTAACAACTGGATAGTGGAAGGAAGAATTTTAGATGGCGAGCTTGATTCTGGCTCAGGATAAACGCTGGCGGCGTGCTTAATGCATGCAAGTCGAACGAGGAATA
>Ga0180431_10002919_pt1 | contig 22382 bp, 19 predicted proteins | sample SS_ome_11_FD_132459 | JGI IMG/M metagenome (GOLD analysis project Ga0180431, IMG submission 132459) | Hypersaline lake sediment archaeal communities from the Salton Sea, California, USA - SS_1_MS_1 metaG | ecosystem: Environmental > Aquatic > Non-marine Saline and Alkaline > Hypersaline >...
GCCTCGAGGCGCAGGTCCAAGAGGGTATCTCGTATTAGAGAAAACGGCGACATGGGGTGCAAAGCAAGTACCATCCAAGCGGCTTGCAGCGGAGACATCAAAGGCCGCGGCCACTGCCGTAGATTGGTAGGTTCCAGTTCGGGACAGTGGGAGCTTCTGAGCAGACCTGATGGAGGTAAGAGAAGCCTAAGTCAGTAAGAGGGAGACGCACAGTGACAACTGAACACCCAGGGTTCCCCACCCAGGCAACTCGTCCTAGCTATCCGCTGTGCGTCATTTACAACTATACCGCATTTACTCACCCCTTTTCCGTAACGCAATGTCCTCTCAGGAAGAGGCTCCTTTTGCCTATCCTCTCGGAGCAGCAAACCTGGCCAGGCCCAAGGAAGATTGAGCAAGAGGATGCGCAGCGATGGCCGGGTTCAGAAGCAAAGGAAGCCCATCGAAATTACACCAGGAAGAAAAACCCTAGACTCCATCGTATTGGCCCTGCCGGAACGGCAGAAGTTGGACCTTCTTCAACGAATGAGGACCGTTGCTGTGATTACCGCTAGAGAAGGAGAATGGACCTTTCCGAGCAAGAACCGCGGAAGTATGCGGGCGATCAGAGGAGTTCTGGAAAATATCGCTGACGTAGTACTTGAGCTAACTGTGTACCAACGAGTCGTTGTCTTCCTGTATGAACGCCCCATCAGCTTCCCTTCGACTTTTCACGCTCGTGTCTTCGCTTATGCTGCAAGAGGAATTGACCCAGAACACGAAGAGGAGCTCTGCAGCTTCGTAGACCGAGGAAAGGTCTTCGGTGGCGAGGGGTTCGATCCTGAGTGTCGTGTGGGCAGTTCATGCTACCTTGCCGAGGGGGGGACTCATCCCATTGTCCGGTGGATTCCGTCGCGGAGACGATTCATCCACGTGCAGGGTTGGCGTACTGGCGATGTTCTTGTTATCCCTCTTGCTATTGGACAAAGAAGCCTCGGCCATATCTTCGTTGACGACCCACGAGATGGCAACCGCCCGACAGAGGAAAGCCTTCACGTGTTGACGGAGATAGCCTCCGTGGCGGCCGTGGCGCTACAAAAGGCCTACATCTTAAATGGGGTAACAGATCGGCAAAGACTCCTTCGTTTTCTTACGAGGAATACCATAGCCGGCCTCGCCATCGCACAGGCCCAATGCTTCTGTTATGTCAATGATCAGGTTGTTGCGCTCCTGGGTTATTCTCGCGAGGAACTGCTAATGATGAGACCATGCTGGCAAGTAGTCCATCACGAGGATCGGAAAAGCATTTTGGAAATCACTGTTTCCTCTCATTCGGGGAGATCCAAAATAAGGGGTATACGCAAGGATGGGAGCCTCATTTGGCTGGAGATACAGAGCCAGCCGATGCTCTACAAGAACCAAGAGGCGGTTCTACTGAAATTCCTTGATATTAGCGAGAGGGTGCAAAGTGAAGCACTGTTGAAGAAAAGAGCGCTTCGAGACCCTCTTACTAACCTATACAATCGCCATTACTTCGATGACGCGATTCAGGCTGAACTGAAACGATCTTTGCGGTATGAACGCCCATTTACTCTCATGATGGCTGACCTTGCGAGGTTCAAGCAGATAAACGATCGACTCGGCCATCACAAAGGAGACCTGGTGTTGCGCGATCTCTCACGGGTTATTCAAAGTCAGCTTCGCGAGAGTGACTGGGTCGTCCGCTACGGCGGCGATGAGTTCCTCATTGTCCTCCCTGAGACAGGGCAACAGGCAGAAACAGTAGCACAACGGGTGCGCACTGCGGTAGATCAATGGGCTGCTGCCAACCTGCCTGATGTTCCCTTACGTATCGACATAGGGTGGGCTACGTGGACTCCTGAACAAAGGGAATCCATAACGCATCTTCTCCAATTTGCCGATGCACGGATGTATGAAGAGAAAGAGAGAAAGGCAGAGTCAAGATGGCGAGAAGGATAACCGCTTTTCCTCCAAAGGAAGGATGACGTCTGATAGAACTTCCGCGACCCAACTGAAACCTTGGGATTTTGCAAACATGTGGGCGTGGCTGCCCGATTTTCCTCCAAACGAATGAGCAGACCTGGACGCATCTTCCAGGAAGCGATCTCAGATGTGGGGGCTCTCTTGGATCCCAATGGTCACAAGCGGAGCCGACCATACCGCCAAACCCCAACCTCTGAGCGGAGAAGCTTTTGCCAAGTACATGGGTAGATAGAGACTCACGTTTCGTGAACCAAGGCATAAGATCCCACATATACTACTCAGCAACAGGATACCGGAATTGTTGCAAAGGAAAGGCACGTTGGCCTACCAATCAGCGAGGTTTCGGCCCGGCATATCCCCGCCGTAGGATTTCCTCAGCGGGTTTGCCTCGGGGCGTATAGCCGGAGTTTTCCTCATCGATCTGGCTTAACTCGGGGTGCCACGTCCACCAATAGAAACCGTAGAACCATGGTTTATTCCAAACCGCCAGAAAGGCTGCTTCGTAGTAGTATGCCTGCTCCTGAAGATCGACTTCTCTGTCGCCGGTCCAATCCCAAGGTCGAGCACTGGCTCCTGCCACACTGCAACACCCGATCTCGGTAAAGAGGATGGGTTTTTTTACTATTTCATAAAACGTCTCAAGTTCCTCCACCCATGGGAGCCATGCGGCGAGAAGGTCTTCCGGTGTAGGGCTGTCTTTGGTGACCAGACTAAAATACGCATCGATTCCCACGTAGTCCAAGGCGTCCCAAAACGGTGCTTCCCAATAGTTGTCCCAATTTGCCGCGTACGTAAGGGGGCCCTCGAAACGCGCCCTGACATTCTCGATGATCCAACGCCATTCTCTCTCGCGCTGAACTGTCCCCGCCAACTCCACTCCCACACAGAATTCTTCGACCCTGCACCTTGCAGCGAGTTCAGCATAATAGGTAATGAAGTAGCGGTAGCTGGAAAACCAAGCCTGCCACTCTTCCTCCTTCTCAAAGCGAATCTCTCCACGCCATGTCCCATCCTGGATATCTACGGTTGGCTTCAAAAGGACTTTCATCCCCAGCTTGTGAATGCGATCGATGGCGCGAATCACACCTCGGTCGTCCGGGGTAAGGCGAGGATCGCGATAGTGCAAAACGGCATCCGGTGTCTCTTGATACCACGTGACAACCAAGGAGACCCATTCCGCGTTGTTCTGTTTCAGAAGGCCGAGGGAACGGGAAGCTTCCAAGGAATCATAGGCGTTGTGCTGCCATGAGGCATAGGTAATCCCCTTTTGAAAAACAGGTCCCTCGATCTCCTTTAGAGACGGTTGGGTAAGCAACAGCCCTGTCGCCAGAAGAGCCAGCGTTCCCCAAAGTACCTTGTCAATCATCTACGGGTCACCTGAGGAAGCATACAGATAAGAGGGGAGAAAGGTCAACCTCACCGATCTTGCTTGGGAAATTCGAGCGGATAGGATCTGGAAAAGTGCGTTTTTAGTGTGAAAAACTACACAAAAAAGTGCGCCAAATGTGATGCATATTACAGACAAGCACAACGACATGTGTTAATATTCATTTCTGGTTTCTGAAAAAGGCAAGGCCGCAAAGTGCGGGCCGCGCAAAGCCACGGGTCTTTCGAAGACAGCCGGGTTGCCAGAGCAATCAACGGGGCGGAGGGTATGAACTGGCTGTGAAAGACGTGGCTGCAATCACAAAGATCCATTCTCTGACAGACTACCTTCAGTATTTTCCCTCGTTGTGGCATAAGAATTTGGGGGCGTTCGTAAGATTCTGCTCTCTTTATGAGATAAGGACAAAAGCGGATTTGAACGTGTAAAAAAGGAGACGCACAGTGATAGCTTCATACCCAGGGTTCCCCACCCAGGCAACTCATTTACGCTACCCGCTGTGCGTCTGCTTTGATTATACCACATTCATCCCCCGATTAGCAGTAATCGAGGTTACATTTGAAGAGGGAGGCTTTCGTCGGTCACTTAACGAGGTGGGAAGTTTAGGCGAGGAGTTTTGCGAGGACAGGAAAAAATTGAGGGTGTAAAAAAAGGAGACGCACAGTGATAGCTTCATACCCAGGGTTCCCCACCCAGGCAACTCATTCACGCTACCCGCTGTGCGTCTGCTTTATTACACCACGGACATTCGTGTTACTGCAACGCAGATTGCAGCAGGGAGGTGATTTCGATGGTTGGAAAACCGAAAAAGACAATCGGAAACCGTGATCGTGCGCGTGCGACACTAAGACCAAAGGGATTGGTATGGCAGGCTGAAAATCCACTAATGCCTTCCCTTCAGGGGAGGCAGACAAAAGGCATGTCAACATATGCGATCGCTATGGCGTTGCTTTTTGTTCTTGTCTCAGGATTGGCTGTTCCGTGTGCTGGTTCTCCACTGTGCGTGATGGAGATATCAACCGACAAGTATGAATACCACCCCGATGAGGCTGTTCAGTTATCCATGTGGCTCAAGGTAAACACCGACCTGGCTGTGCCCAGTATAGAGAACGCGCGCCTGGAAGTGGAAATGAGGGAGCCATTCGGAACCTTTGTGACCCTGTCCCACCGAGGCGGCATTTCCCTGCGCAAAGGGGCCGAATGGGATGAGTCCTTGCTCACGCTTCCCGTGACAGGAGAGCCCTTTCGGAATACGGGCGAGTATCAGGTCCACGCGACGCTCCTTTCCCACTCCGGGGAGACCTATTGCGAGGCATACACGAGCTTCGTCCTCAAAAGCATCTTTGGCCAAGAGCCGGAGACGCGGACGCTCATCGTCACCTCAAGACGCACCCAGTTGACCGAACCGTTCGTCTCCAGGCTCTCTGTCTGGCTTGAGGCAGCCTATCGAACTCGAGTACAAGTCATCTACCAGGAAGGCATCTATCAGGCCTATCACCGGGGCCTCCTGACGGATTTTGATGTGCTCATCTATTATGCCACGGACTATGACCAGCCCCCTCCCTCAGAGCTCATAGAGGATATCTTCGAAAGCGAGGGCAGAACCAAGAAGAAGATTGTTTGGCTGGGCTACCACTTGGACAAGGTCCAGGCGTACCTTCCTCAGTGTGGGCTGCGCTACGGGATGCTCTCCACGGGAAATGCCCGCGGCGAGCTACTCTATCTGGATTCCGGCGTGGGGTATGGGCTGTTCTCTCCCGACCGCGTCTTTGTTGACGTAATCGACGCTGAACTGGCTCGCGTACGGGCCGCCGTTGATGGAGCTCCGATTATCGTCAGTGCAAAACAGGAAGGCCATCAAGAGGACGGAGAATGCTTCTATTTTGTGGGTTTCCACCCTACAGCGTACTACGCCCCCTTCAGCGCTCATCTTGTCTTCTGCGACATCCTGAACGAAGTCTACGGGATTGAACGGGGGAAGGTGGCCCTTGTGAGGCTCGAAGATATCGGTTCCTTCACGGACCCCGACCAGTTACTTGCGATAACCGGATTCCTGCGAAGCGAAGGCGTCCCGTTTACGTTGGCTTTGATCCCAATTTATGTGAGCGCAGGTGGCGAAAAGACCCGCCTGAGCTGGAATAGCGCTAGTAGGGTGACGATCAAGAATGCCCTCTTGGACGGGGGAGAGTTCGTTCTCCATGGGGCGACGCATCAATACGATGGGGAGACGGCAGTGGATTACGAGTTTTGGGACGAAAAGAATGGCACCCCTATAGACGGTGCCGATTTTGCCGAACGAAGAGTTGGCGACGCCTTGATCGAGATTGAATTCTCCGGCCTAGGACCGTACTTGGTCGGATGGGAGACCCCGCACTATGCCGCAGGACAAGAGGCATACACCGTTTTTGAGCGGCGCTTCGATCTGTTGTATGAGAACCCGCACTGGGGGTTTAACCTGAATCTAATTCCCTATCCGGTGGAGGTCGAAAACAGTCTGTACGTCCCAACAAACCTGGACTATGTCAAAGGGAGCTCCCCCGATGCTGATGTGGAAAGGATACTGAACGAAGCGCAGCTGCTCTCTGGGTTACCCCATGGCGCACTGGCCTCGTTCTTCTACCACGTGCGGCAGGGCGAGGGGCTCGAGAGGATAGAGCAGCTCGTTAGAGGATTGAAGGAACAGGGCTGGACCTTTAAACCGGTCTCCTTCCTGCTTGACAAGGAATGACGTCCAGAAGGAGGAGCCGATGATGAAAACGAATGGCATAGCCAAAAGGAGAGTCCAGTTCATCTTTCCGGACCAGACGATCAAAAAACTCGATCGCCTCAAGAGGTTGATGGGGGCCGCCTCGCGGACGGAGGTTTTGAAGGTGGCCCTCGAGCTTCTGCACTGGGCCGTGGCCCGCATGGAAAAGGGAGAGGAGATTGCAGCGGTAAGAGACGATGAGATCGCTGAGACCATCGCAATCCCTGGTGCTGACCTTGCCCGGTCTCCGAAGGGAGACAATCGCCAATGAAACTTTCAACCGACTTTCTCACCTTTTTTTTCCTCTTTTACTGTGTCCTTTACAATCTCTTTCTGTGCCTATATTTCCTCGGCTGTCACATTACGTATCGGAAGAAAAACAGGGTAAATACGGACGGAATCGCTCCCGATTTGGTCGAAGATCTCCCAATCATTACCGTCATGATTCCCGCACTCAATGAAGAAAGGGTGCTCGAAAGGACGACCCTCAACCTGTTGACCCTCCCGTATTCCGGCCGATTAGAGGTGCTGATCATCGATGATAACAGCGACGACAGTACCGCGGAGATCGCTGAGAGGCTAGGCACCGTGCATGAGAACGTCCTCCTCTTGTCCAGAGGAGCGTCCCGTTCGCGGCGAGGAAAGGGAGACGCGTTGAATCATGGCTTTTCCCACCTGTGTGCACGTTTCCCTCAAAGAGAACCAGAAGGCTGGCTGATTGGAGTCTTCGACGCCGACGGGAGAGCGATGGAGCAAGACCTACTGACTGAGGTTGCGAGGGTATTCCGCGACGCTTCGGTTTCCGCTTCGCAGTGCGGGGTGAGAATCAGGAATGGCCATAACCTGCTTGCAGCTCTCCAGGGTGTCGAATTCACCACGTTCTCGTTCATTACCCAGACTGTCCGCGACCGAACCTCGGGAGCGGTGGCTCTTGGGGGAAACGGTCAGTTCATCCGCGCAAGCGTCCTCGACCGGCTCTGCCACGAGGAAGGCTGCTGGGATGAGTGCGCTCTCACCGAGGATTTGGACATCGGGGTCCGGGTTCACCTGCAGGGAGGAAGGATACGATTCTTGAACAGGTGGGTGGAGCAGGAAGGAGTGGAGTCCTTTAAGGCGTTGTTCAAGCAGCGCCATCGCTGGGCATGGGGGACATTGCAGGTGTTCCTGAAACATGTCTTGGGAGGAAGGGTCCTTAAAGCCAAGCTTCCTTTGGCAAGGAAGCTAGATCTACTCTACTATCTCAGTTTTTGGATCGTCCCGTTCGTCGTTGTCTCCTCCTTGCTCCTCTCCGTTCTTCACCTTGCCGGAGCAGTTACCATTACCAACAGTTTTGGTCTTGCCTTCCTACTGGCCAACTCCTTTAGCTTCATCCCGATGGTTACCCTGGGATTGCTATGGGCAAAGATACCCGTAAGAAAAATCGCGGTGCTTGTTCCGCTGTCGGTAATCTATGCCTATCACTGGATTCCGGTACTCATTTGGGGGTGGGGGAGCATCCTCGCCCACAAAAAACCTCGCTGGGTCAAGACCAAACGCTATGCAGTTGGGGAGATGGCAAAATGACGGTCAAGAGAGTGCTTGTGGTTCTGGTCCTCCTGTCTTCCTTGGGATCGATGCTCCTTGGTGCAGCGGCTTCGGTCTCACCTGTTCACCAAGCCCTCACGTTCATCTTGGTCAAAATGATGAATGCACAAGGGGGCATCCATACTCAATATCAGGCCCTTGTTACTCCTCAAGAGGAGCTGGCCGCTGGACATGACGTCCTGCTTCAGAACAGCAGCCTGCTCATGCATTATGCGACTGGCTCAGGGGACCAACAGCTCTTCGACCAACAGGTGAAGCTGATCAAGAACTGTTTTTTGGCAGAACCTGTTGGGCTTTTGTACTGGAAGTTGAATACCCACATGCGTCCGATGCAGAGCTCCTGGGGTACCTATTCCAACGACCCGGGGGAGAGCTTGAGGCTGGTGGAAGCACTTCTCTCGGCCTATGATCTTTGGGGAGAGGAGTTCTACTGGGACCTTGCCTTTAGGATCGGTGATGGTCTCAAAACCCATAACCTCGCCCCAGATAAGACGTTACGCTACTACGCTGCCTGGAAGCCTGACTTCAGTCTCGTGGAATATGGCGACAGGGTGGTCCTGGCTCAACTGAACTTTGCAGGGATGAGGGGGCTCGCTTGGTGGGATCGATCTTGGGAAGCGCCGCTTGCAGCAAACCTCGAGATCGTCCTTACGGGGACAACAGATCAAGGCCTGTTCTATCAAAACTATCTTCCGGCTGAGCAGCGATATGAAAAGGGCGACGGCAGCATGCTTCACATGGCCCAGATCGCCTATCAACTCGCCGTCTACGGCCACAGCGATCCGGACTCGGCAGCGCTTGACACTGCGCAAGCCTTCCTCGGCTTCGTGAAGGAAGAATATGCTCGAAATGGCAAGATACTCGGCCGTTATGATCCTGAAACAGGGACTCCGCTAGTGGCTTGGGAGAACACTGCCGTGTACGCTCTGACCGCGCAAACGGCGCTCAGGCTAGGGGATGCCTCATTTGCCGGTGCAATCGTCTCGGAGAAGCTTATCCCCAGTCAACAGACGGCTCGGCAATCTCCTGTTTACGGCGCATTCTCAGCCACTACTAACGATGCCTACGCCTTTGACACTTTGGAGACGTTGCTGGCGCTCCAAGAAAGCGGAGCTTCTTCGGAAGACGAGGACCATTCTCCCATTCGCGCCGTATGGTATCTTGGTTGGCACAAGGAAAGCTATCAGCAATCGGGTGTGATCAATGATTTATGGCAGATCCAATCGCGGCTTTGTTCCAACTACATAGGCCTTTTTGCCAGCACGTACCAAGACGATGTCACCTCCTCGAATCCCCATCGCGATCCCGAGAGGACCGCGTCCGATGAGGCGCTTCGAAACGTGATTTTGCAGATCCATCGCATGGGGATGGGAGTGATCCTCCTTACCCCGCTATTCCCCGATGATGAGAGTTGGGAAGGCGAAATCAGGCCCAACAATGTCGAGCAATGGTTCGACCACTGGCGTGAGATCCTCCTCCATTATGCGACGCTTGCCGAGGAGGCCCATGTTGAGGTTCTGCTCCTAGGCTCCGAGCTTGCGACACTGCGCAACCGAAAGGATGACTGGAACAGGCTAATCGTCGCAGTGAAGAGCATCTATCACGGCAAGCTTGGCTATTCGGTGAATTTCTGGGCCGATCGAGTTGAGTACCAACAGGTCAAGGAGATGACACAATGGCGGCACCTCGACTACATTGGGGTAACCGGCTACTTTGAACTCACGAACGAAGCCGACCCGTCCATAGAGGACCTCAAGGTTGCTTGGAACTGTGACCGCAAAGGCCAGGATATCCTAGCAGATCTGGAAGCACTGCACCATGAGTATGGAAAACCCATCGTGTTCTGGGAGATTGGCTATACGAGCAAAGACGGGACCAATATCTATCCTTGGGATTTTCCCCGTCCTGGGGAGGAGGACCTGGGCGAGCAAGCGGATTGCTGGGAAGCCTTTCTGAGTGTGTTTTCAGGCATCGAGTGGTTCCAAGGATACGGCATCTACGCGGAGCGGATTGGCCTGCCCAAAATACACAAAATGTACGGTGTGCTAGGAAAACCGGCAGAAGACGTGTTTGGGAATATCTGTGGAGATTAGTAAGGAGGGATACGTTGTGGGTAGGTTGATAAGGACGATCTTGGTCGGTACAGCATTCTGGCTGGTGGTGTTTGCCGCCTTTTTCAGTCAACTCGGACTGTCGGCTCAGCCGGCCACGTTTGACCGTCACGTTCTCGAAGCACTGCTGTCCTTGGCTGATATTAAGGGCGTCTGGTACCTTGGATGGACGCCGAGCGCCTACGATTCCGATAAGGTATCCGAAGAGCTCGTACGGCTTAAGACCGCGCTAGGGGTACAGTACGTAGGCCTCATCGTCCCGCTTGTTCAAGACTCTTTGAGCGCATTGAATCCTCATCCCGACCCAAGTCATACCCCTTCCCGACAGACTTTGGGACACGCCATCGAGGAAGCCCATAGACACGGCCTTGGTGTTGTCCTTTTGCCGTATCTCTTGGTCGAGTCTGAACGGGAATTTGAGGGGAAGGTCATCGAGGATTGGGTAGGGGATCTGGCACCCGTAGACATCGGGGTATGGTTTGAGCACTGGCGCGAGATTCTCCGAGACTACGCGGTCCTCGCTGAGGAAGAGGGCGTGGAGGCCATGCTTTTGGGTTGGGAGTTTGAAAGCATGCTTTCTTATCAAGATGAATGGCAACAAACGATCGTCGAACTGAGGGCGCTTTACAGCGGGAAGCTCTCCTATCTCACCAACTGGTGGGCCAGTCGTGATGAGTACGAGAGGGTTCTCCACTGGTCTCCTTGGCAATCACTTGATTTCATTGGCGTCAGCGCCTACTTCGACCTAACGCGGAAGAGCGATCCCACCGTTGAAGAACTTGAATCCGCATGGTATGAGGACGCAAATGGCCAAGACATCGTGGAAGACTTGGAACGGCTCTCCGCGCAGTATGACAGACGGATCGTCTTTTGGGAGCTGGGTTACCAGAGTAAGGACGGGGCCAATCAAGCCCCGTGGAATTTTGTGTGGCCCGGTTCACCCGATGAGGCTGAGCAAGCAGACGCTTTTTCAGCGGCTTTCTCCGTGTTGAGCGACAAGCCCTGGTTTGCCGGCTATGTGATCTGGGAAGAAGAGGTGGGACTGCCACAGGACCCTTCCTCCTACAGCCTGCTCGGGAAAGCCACGGAAAGCCGTATCAGAGCCCACCGGACTTCGCTAAGAGAAGCACATCCGGTCACAAGGGAGGAAGCGGGGCTGACCTTCTACAAGGGCGACGGAACGGGCATTGGGATGCTCTCCAATACGGTCGGAGCGGTGGTGACCGGGCTGCACGTCGAGTTCGATCGCGAGGTCACAATTACGCACAAGATCGAGTTGGGCGGCTACCTTCCAGCGCAAAGCGAGAGGACAGCCTGGGCGTTTGACTTTTCGGAAGGAACACTGGTGGCTGGGGGCACCGTCCAGCTCAACTGGACGCCCGCCGAGGCAAGACCGATTCTCATCCAGTGGCTATCCGGAAGCGAGCCGGTCGGGGATCCGCACCGGGCTCTGCCACAGCAGTTGGGAAGGATGCTCGGTGAGGGAATTGCAGAGGTTCGCAAGGAGAATCCAGAGCGTGTAGCCGCAGCGCTTGCGCGGTTTTTTGGAGACAACACGGAGTTCTTGGCCGCGCTCAACGCGTCGCTTGGTGTGTCCCTTCAGGAGTGGCTGCCTCCCCTGCTTATGACGGTATCCCCTGCAGCGATCGAGAACTTCTTCAACGCCCTGATTGAGATGCTCGGGGTGACACGTCTGGAGATGCTTCGGGAAGGGGAAGCGGACCTTTCCGCCCTCTTTTCCCTCCTCGATCCTGTGCCGCCTTGGCTAGGGGATTCATCGTGACACTCGGACGATATCCCTCGGTGCATCGATACGAACTAAAACACGTACTCCGGCCGGACGTTGCAAAAAGAGTGGCCCGTTTTCTCAGGGCCCACTTGCAGCTGGATGAGCACTGCGGTGCGAGGGATGCAAACACCTACACCGTGAGAAGCATCTATTTCGACAGCCCGCATTTCCGCTGTTTTCACGAAAAAATGGCCGGGAACAGGTACAGGGAGAAGTTCAGAATACGGACGTACAACCATTCTGGCTCTTCCCCCTTGTTTTTGGAACACAAGAGGAAAAGCGGCCTGTTCTATGCAAAAGAGAAGCTACTACTCAGCAGTGAACTCCTCAACCAGATTGGAGGCCGGGAGTATGATTCCCTTGCGTCTCTCGACCGCCCCGACAGGAGGGTCGTGGAGAAGCTTCTCTTCCACGTGCACCGAGATGCCTATTCGCCTGTCTTGCTCGCTGCGTACGAGCGTGAGGCGTACGTTGATTCTGTGGATGAGACAATCAGGGTGACCCTTGATGGGAACCTCAGGGCGATGATGTTCCCTGCATTGAGGCAGATCCACGACGAGACCGGATTGGAATTCATCCTGCATGATGCCGTTATCCTCGAGGTCAAATTCTCTCGCGTCTTGCCCCGATGGATTGGCTCGCTAAGGGCTCGCTTTGATCTGCAGGCCCAGGCTTGCTCCAAGTACTGTACAAGCACAGCCCATTTTCTCGGCGACATTCCTGTTTTTAAGGATGGTATGGCCTGTGTTTGAGCAAATTGATCCTACAACACTCTCGTTGTTGGACGTGTTTAGCGCCGTCGGTATCAGTCTCCTTTTTGGACTTTATGTGGCGTTCGTCTACCGCCGTGTCGCCCCTGATGTTACCTATTCCGCCTCGATTCTACGGACCCTCACCTATCTTTCGATGATCGTTGCGCTTGTCATGATGATCATCTCCAATCAGATTACTCGAGCGTTCACCCTTGTGGGGGCACTTGCCGTCATCCGGTTCCGTACGCCGATCAAAGACGCAAGGGACGCTGCGTTTATATTTCTCGCCCTGGTTGCGGGGATGGGGGCCGGGGTAGGACTGTATCTTGAGACAGCTTTGGGCGCCTTTCTTATCGGTCTATTCATCCTGCTGCTCCACTACTCGAAGCTTGGCTTTCGTGGGACACGAGAGACGCTTGTCAAGTTTTCCGTTCCCCTTAATGGGGGAGAGGCCTCCCTGTATCACAAGGAGGTGTTCGAACGTTTCCTGCGTGACTACAAACTGGTCAATGCCCGCTCGTTGCTAGCCAACCAAGAGTTGGAGCTCTCCTTCCTGGTCAAGCCGTTGAGGACGACCGATATGATCAAGTTTTCTCAAACCCTTTCCTCCGTATCGGAAGTGCGCAAAGTGGCGGTGGTCGTTACCGAGGACGACGAGTTGTCGGGAAACGTGTTATGAACCATGAATAGGAGAGAGACGTATTGTGGGCGACGTGTTCTACGGGAGAGAATCGTGGAAAGCGCGGCCTGTGCGTTTCTAATCGTATCCTTATCTTTTCTTGTCGTTTTGGGTCAGGGGAAATCTGTCATCATCAACGAGGTCCTGGCCTTCAACAATACGATTCTCGCCGACGAGGAAGGGGATTTCGAAGATTGGATTGAGCTGTGCAATCCGACAGCCGGTCCGATCAATCTAGAAGGCTACACCCTCACCGACGACCCAGATGATCCAGAGAAATGGAGTTTCCCTGCCGTCACGATCGATCCCGGCGAGCTGCTCGTTGTCTGGGCGTCCGGCAAGGATCGAAGCCAGCCGGGTACCTGGAGTTTTGGCAGCCCGCTCTCCCTGGAGTTTGAAAGCGGCGGATTCCACGACGGCAACGTGGCAAGAATTCGAGTGAACGGCAAGGAGAGGTCTCTCAACCTCAGGGGCTTGAATATTGTCAGGTTGGATGAGCGGGGAAACTATATTGAAAGCACAGTCTACGATACGTGGGAGTCAAGCGATACCAACGATAGCCTGGTCCGTTACCTGAATAGACTAGCACGAGGGGAGATTCTCATCGTGGCCGCCAAAGACGAGGCGTCCGACCACCTGAATCCCGAAGCCAGAGCAGCGTTAGCGGCCTTAGGGAGCGAGCACGTAGCCCAGCTTGGAGGGTGGGACTCCTGGGGCATGATCAGCGTGGTGGGACAGGGAAAGTTCGTGGAGGACTACCGGCCAAGCGGAGAGGGAGCCGCTGTCGGTTCTCTGATAAGCAAAATGAGTTTGCATACCAATTTCAAGCTCGACAAAGAGGGGGAGTACTTGGGTCTTCATGCCCCCGATCGGAAGGAAATTGACTCGCTAAGCTTCGCCGAACAGATGCAAGATGTTTCCATTGGCCGCCTGCCTGACGGCGGAGCGATCTGGTATTACTTCGCCGAACCGACCCCGGGCACCCAGAACGATACTCCCTTATCTAGCAGGATCGCGGATCCTCCTCAATCGGGTATGGGTAGCGGGTTTTACCGGGGGTCGATCAGAGTGACTCTTTCCACGATGATAGAGAAAGCCACGATCTATTACACACTTGATGGTTCTCTTCCGACAGAGAGATCCCTGCGCTACGTTGCACCTTTGATCCTCGACAAGACCCAAGTCCTCCGTGCCCGTGCCTTCAAACAGGGCCTGATCCCCAGTTCGATCATGACGCACACCTTCTTCATCAATGAGGCTGTTCATCTGCCGGTTCTCTCACTAACCACCGATCCGGCGAACATGTGGGACAAGCAGGTAGGCATTTACACAGTTGGCCTGGACCCGGCTCGCCCCAATTTTGCGCAACACGGGCGGGAATGGGAACGGCCGATGACGATCGAGTTCTTCGAAGAAGGAGGAGCGTTGGGATTTGCGTTGGATGCAGGTATTCGTATTTTCGGTGGCACAACAAGAGAGTTTCCCAAGAAGAGCTTCATTCTCTACTTCCGTGAAACATACGGCCCAGACCGCCTTGACTATCAGGTGTTCAAAGAGAAGGACATAAGCAGTTTCAGCAGCCTCGTCGTCAGAAACGGTGGGAACGACGGCGAGGGGAGCCTGCCACGGATGCGCGATGCTTTGATGCACGCCCTTTGGGCAGAAGAAGGCGGGCTCGTCTCTGCGAAAAGGTCAGTCTTTGTCTATCTTAATGGCTGGCCGTGGGGCATCTACAACCTTCGAGAACACATTGATCGGGATTACATTGCATCAAACTTCCAAATGGATGATTGTGATCTTGTTGCAGAGGAGAAAACCGTTAAGACGGGCGACGTAGTGCAGTGGGACGAAACGCTTTCATTCTTCGAAAGCCAGGACTTGAGTTTGGAGGACAATTACGCCAAAGCGCAACAGCTCATTGATATCAAGAACTTCACCGATTACCAAATCTTCCAGATCTATTCCGGAAACATTGATGTATGGGGGAATTATGTGAGATTCCGCCCGAGAGCACCCGAGGGGAAATGGCGCTGGATCATGTGGGACATGGATCTTACCTTCGGCCTGGAACCAGATGTCCCGGTTTCACACGATTCTCTCGCTTGGCATACACGTGATAATCCAAGACCAGATCTTGGGCCAGCGTGGGCAGACGGTGATCTGTGGTTGACAGTGATGCTTCGAAAACTACTGGAAAACGAAGGGTATCGCACCTATTTCATCAATCGATTTGCAGACCTACTGAACACCACGTTGCATCCCACGTGTGTGATCGCGAAAATCGATTCTTTTGCCTCGGCTATTGAGCCAGACTTTTCCCTTCTGAAGATGACCCCTTGGAGAAGCGATTGGGGCTTCTCGCTTGACGAATGGAAGGCCAATGTAGAGGGATTGCGTGACTTCGCCCGTCAGCGTCCGGAGTATGTTCGTTCATTCATTCATGACAAGTTCGGGCTGACCGGTACGGTCGAACTAGTGATTGAGCCACCGGTAGAAGGGAAAGGTTCCGTCCAAATAGGCACTATCCTACCGGAGAGTTACCCCTGGCGTGGAACGTACTTTCAAGGTATCCCGGTGGTATTGCGAGCAGAACCTGCACCGGGATACAGATTCGCGGGTTGGAACGATCCAACGTTCCCCGAAACATCTGTAGTGAGGGTTCTACTGCCTGAGCAGTGCACTGTCCGGGCGCTTTTCGTTCCAGTTGGCTAGGCGGACAGGGAAGAACGGTCGTTTTTTGAGAGGTGAATGGACTGTGAAGGTTCTAACAGTTTTCGGAACACGTCCCGAGGCAATCAAGCTCGCACCGGTGATCAAGGAGATGCACAAACGGCCGGAGATTCAGTCCCGAACGTGTGTCACGGCACAACACCGACAGATGTTGGATCAAGTTCTAGACGTCTTTCAGATCACACCCGATTGGGATCTGAACATCATGCGTGAGGATCAAACTCTGTTTGGTGTTACCGTCCTAATACTCAAGGAATTGGAGAAAGTGTTGAAGAAGGAGTCACCGGATATTGTTTTGGTGCATGGAGATACCACTACAGCGTTCGTGGCCAGCCTTGCTGCGTATTGCCTCAAAATCCGAATCGGCCACGTGGAAGCGGGTCTGCGCACGTACAACAAATACAATCCTTTTCCCGAAGAGATGAATCGGAAACTCGTCGACGCACTCTGTGATCTCTGGTTTGCTCCCACGGAGCTTGCACGGGAAAATTTGTTGCAGGAAGGTGTTCCTCAAGAACGAATTGCAGTAACCGGAAACACCGTAATCGATGCCCTTCTCTGGATGTCCCACCAACAGGCCACACCCTTCCGGAAGAAAATGCTGGAAGAAGTGCTCCAGAAACAATACGGCATCTGTTTGAATGGCCAACGGATGGTGTTGGTAACGGGGCACCGGCGAGAGAGTTTCGGCGACGGATTCGAAAACATCTGCAACGGGCTTAGAGCGATTGCGCACCAAAACGACGATGTCCAGGTCATTTACCCGGTTCATTTGAATCCCCATGTTAGAGCGCCGGTGTACAGGATCTTGAGAAATGCAAAGAATGTTCACCTCATTGAACCCCTCGATTATTCTCTTTTTGTGTTCTTGATGAATCGTGCCTATTTGATCTTGACCGACTCCGGTGGAATTCAAGAGGAGGCTCCTTCTCTAGGAAAACCAGTCTTGGTGATGCGGAAGGAAACGGAGAGGCCGGAAGCGATCGAAGCGGGTACAGCCAAATTGGTGGATCCAGATAGTCACCAGATTTTCGAAGAGACCCAAAGACTGCTCGACGACGAACGTGAGTATGCGAAAATGGCAAAACAGGTGAATCCGTTCGGAGATGGCCACGCTGCCGAGCGTGTTGTTGAGTTCATCCTAGAGAAGCTGTGAAGCAAAAAGGTGTCGGAAAGACAGTCCCCTTTCAACCGGCCCTGAGTGGTTGGTCCACTTCCAGTGTAGTCTCGCGCAGTCCCGGACCTCACCAAGACAGACACGAAATCGCTTCAGCAAGTCATAGGGCAACTCCAAAAGGGCAAGATGGAAAGCAGCTGCTGGAGCCTGGGGAACTATACCTGGAACGCGTTTGTTAGCTGCTTCATGGTGACAGGTAGCCAGGATGGGCCGATCTTGGCACATCGGTCGAAATACCAACTCTCAACCTCGATTGGTTTCGAGAAGCAAGGCCATGACCACTCTGCTTACAACTCTTGCATCAGCAAATACCGTATTTTGCGTGATTTGGTCTTACGATTACTCAACTAGCGAACGAGTTCGTAAGTGATCTTCCAGGGGGTGCTCACTGCAATCCTATCGAGAACCTTCGAATAGAAGCTCCAGTTATGGTGACCGCTGGCGCGGCTAGACATGAATAGGATTGTGCTTTGAAATCTGCTATACTTACAAAGGATGAGGGCAGGCTCTTTTTGGAGCCTGCCGTCTTTCTAGGTGACTGGTGACATGATATTGAGCCCGAGACGCACCGCGATGACTCTTCTGCTGGCCGCCTTTGTGTGTGTTGGCAGTGCCGTGCTTGCCAACACGCCTCCTGTTGCCCGATTCGTGGCTTCCTCATCGTCGGACGGGGCAGCGTTGACGGTTCTCTTCGACGCCACGGAATCCTACGATTCTGACGGAGACATCGTGTCCTATCAATGGGTATTCGGAGACGGGTACTCCGGCTCCGGGATCACTAGGGTGCATACCTACCCGAGGGCCGGCGACTACGATGTCAATCTCCTTGTCATCGACAACGAGGGGGCGGCGCAGTTGGTCACCCGTACGATTGACTCATCCAATCCCGGTGTGCCGAAGCCGATCGTGAGTCAAGTGCCTACAGTGCCCGGCCGAGCTGCCTCGGCTCTGGTTGGAAACACTGTTGGGAAAGCCGCTCCGTCGTTCACGCTTCCAGACCTGAGCGGAGCCGAGGTTTCTCTGTCGGATTTCCTTGGCCAAGTGGTGATTCTTGACTTCTGGAGGAGCACCTGCCCCGGATGCCAAGCTTTGATGCCAACTCTTAAGGACTTGCGACAACGCTATCAGGATCGTGGGTTGATCGTAGTGGGGATCAACCTGGACGGCAATGCAGTGATTGCCTCACGCTACTTGCAGCAGAACGGCTACTCCGATTTCATCACGCTGTGGGGATCGTACAACGTCACAAAGGAGGTCAAGAGCCTCTATGATGTGACCGGGCTGCCCCGTGTGTTCCTGGTCGATCGCCAGGGCGTGATTCGCTTCTCGGGTCTTCCTTCGCGGTTTGGCGAGCAGGACATCGAACCCTGGCTGTAGTGCCTTCCTGAGAACCTTACAAAAGCAACAAGAGCAAGAAACACAACTGGTTGATGAGTATACATCTGGTTGGTAGGATCGCTTCAGTACAATGAACAGGAGAGATCTCCACGAGCAAGCTCTTGGTGAGTACTTCGACCAGTTTCTCTGCAATGATGATGCAGTGCCTCTTCGTGAGTATCTGATCCAGAAAAGCCATCTTCCCGGACCACGGGGCAATCTGGAGCTTGCCGAAGCGTTTGCGCAGAGGGCCGAAAACCATGCTGAAGACAATCCAGATTGCATGTGGAATCTGTGTCTGACATTCGCTCAACTTTCCGCCGCCGAGGCTCCGACAAACGATCCGCAGGAATTCATCGCGTTCTGCGGGACGCGCGGTTTGGCTGCCGTGGGGGCCGTCTGGGCGTCTTACTTCGAGGAGGCCTTATCCCGTCTGTTCGACCTCTCTCACGATCCGCGCTGGCGGGTGAGAGAAGCGGTGGCGATGGCGATTCAGAGGCTCATCGAGGTTCGTCCCGAACGAACGTTGGGCACTCTTGCGGATTGGATTCAGGACGAGGATTGGCTGGCGATGCGTGCAATTGCTGCCGGTGTCGCTGAGCCGAGGCTTCTGAAGGAAGCATCCATTGTCGAGCAAGCGTTGAGGCTCCACCAGGTCATTGTGGCCTGCATGGAGACCAGTCGTGAACGTCGATCCGAAGAGTTCAAGACGTTGCGTAAGGGCTTGGGATACACGTTCAGCGTGATTACCTCTGCGCTCCCCGAGGAAGGGTTCCAGGTGCTGCGAAAGCTTGCCGCGTCTGGGGATAAGGATCTTCTTTGGATTGCAGAGAATAACTTAAAGAAGAACCGGCTGGTGAATCATTTCCCCGACGAAGTAGCACGGTGTAATAGGCTCATTGGTCGAAAGTCTTCCTCGAAAGCGTAGTACAAGAGACAGCGCTAGCTCATTGCCAACGAGTTGCTAAACGCGAGTGAGCCCCTTGGCAGGTGGATTCTTCTAAGGAACTTGGCGGACGTGTAGGTTGACGTAATGCGCGAGTGGTCAGCGTTCCTTCCACGCGGGGAACTCCTCTCGGAACTCTCTGAGGGTCTCAAGATCGATATTGGCGCGCAGTATCCCTTCGTTACCTCCGAGAGCGGCGGTCTTCACTCCCCACGGATCGACGATCATACTGCGGCCGAGAAGCTCTCTTCCCGTAGCGTTACAGGCAACGACGAATGCCTGGTTCTCCACTGCCCGGGCCCGACACAGGCTCTCCCACGGTTCTGCGCGGACTGCGGGCCAGGCGGCTGGAATAAGGAATACCTCTGCACCCTCCGTGCTCATCTCTCGGAACAGCTCGGGGAAGCGAAGGTCGTAGCAGATGGCCAATCCCAAGTGCCCAATCTCTGTTTCCACTACCTTGATCTGCCTTCCGGCTGTGAGGAGATTCCGTTCTTGCGAGTGGTAGTTGAGTAAGTGGATTTTTCGATAGACTCCGATTTGCTCCCCCGCAGGATCGAAAAGTACGGCAGTGTTGTGGAAAGTCTCCCCACGCCGTTCTACGATGCTCCCCCCCAATAGGTAAGCTTCAAGCTTTCTTGCGGTGCCGCTCAAGAAAGATACTGTGTCCCCATCGATCGTCTCCGCCTTCTTTGAGTAAGCAGTGAGGTTGGAATACCCCACTCTCCAAAGCTCCGGTAGAAGCACCAAGTCTGCTTTTTCCACTCCTGCGAGGAGGCGTTCTACCCGGGCCAGACGCTGGGCATCGATTTCCTCGACAATCGCAGGCTGTACAACCGCCACGCTGATTGTCTTTCTCTGTCTGAATTTGCGCACAATGGGCCTCATTGTAACTTGCTTCGGAGCAGGCGGCCAGCTGCGACACTCAAGGGGGGGCTTGGCTTTCAATGTGATATCTGTTACAATGCCGGACGTATGACCCCTGTATTGGGGTGATGAGGGGGCGGAAAAAACGGTGGCGAACAAACGAAAGTCGCATACGGTCATGGGTTAGAGGGGGTTTTTGATGATCGATCTTAAAGACTTTCACATCTTCTCCGATCTCAAGGAGAAAGATCTAGAGAAGCTTCGAGAGAGTGCGCGCAAGATCAAGTACGGTCAGGGGGAGATTATCTTCCAGGAGGGCGCACCGGCGTTCGGGTTCTACCTCATCTTTGAGGGAATGGTCAAGCTGGTGAAGAGGAGCATGCGCGCCAAAAGCCAGATCCTGAAGATTGCAGGTCCTGGTGAAATCTTGGGGGAGACAACCCTGTTCGACAAGGGAAGTCACAACGCTTATGCCAAGACGCTTGAACCGGTGGTGGTGGGGTTTATCGAACGCGGCGATTTCTTCTATTTCTTGGAGAGGCACCCAAAGACAATCTTCCGCCTATACGAGAGGCTCTCCGAAGAGTTGAAGGCCTTTCAGAACAAACTGGCCGAGCGGTCCTACTCGTCGAGCAAAGAGCGACTGGCCCGGCTGATCCTGTATCTTGGCAAAAGCGGCGTGGAACTCTCCCGCGCCGAGCTGGCAGAGATGGCCGGGGTCTCCTCCAAAACGGCCATTCGCACACTGAGTGAACTCGAAAGCAGAGGAATCATCGCCATTGAGAGTCGCAAGATCAAGATCCTCCGCGAGGATTACCTGCTGAAGATCATGGAGCCCTTCCCCGTGGATCTTCATGCCAATCTGATTATCTAACTCCACAAGAAGAAAGAAGAACGTCTTCTGGATTGGTGACCGGTGTCCTTCCTGATTTAATAAGCACTTTTTATAGTCTAGAAGGGTGTTTTGGGCAGTTTGGAGGGCTGAAACGTCTACGCGGATGGTCTGTTGTTGACGAGTGGATTGAATGCGGTGGAGAAGGCGATTATCGTTATTGTCGCGTATGGCATTGCGATCCTCGCTGTAGTACTCCTACATAGCGCAGGGTATCCGCCCAGTGGACTTGTCTTTCCCACACTCGCTGTCCCCCTTGTTCTGGGAGCGTGCTCTTTGAAGCTTAGAGGAGGGTTGCTGCTAGGGGGAGTTACGGCGGTGATTGGAATTCTGCTGCTTCTGTTCCTCAAGCCAACGTCTCCCTCTATCTTGGCGGCTCTTCTGGCAACCGATATCGGTTTGGGAGGAGGGATCGGCCTGGTGAATCGGAAACGAGATGTGCGCCGAAATCAGTGGCGACGTGCTAAAAGCGTCAAAGGGCCCTATGAGGAAGATATTCTCCAAAACTCCCTTAATATGATTCACTTCATCGATAAGAATGGCACTGCTTTGAAAAGGAACGAGGCCTCACGAAGCACGATCGGGTACCTTGCCAAACGGTCGCTGCAACTGTCTGAGTATGTCCATCCGAACGACATGGACCAACTGAAGATGGAGTTGTTGCGCCTATTTGAACGCGGAGAGATTCGCGATGTGGCACTTCGGTTCATCTCGGAGAAACGGGTGAGCATCCCAGTCGAACTGAAGGCAAGGCGGTTGACGGAACGCTTGGCGGTATTGGAGGCATGTGACCGCCGGCAAGAGAAGGAGTTGGAGCGGCGCCTCATGGAGACGGAGGCGCTGTATCGAAATCTGATCGAGGATGCAGTGGACACACTTGATTCGGGGATCATCATTACGGATCGGAAGCGTCAAGTAGTGTGGGCGAATGAGACCATCGGTCGCTTCTTTAGAGTGGACCGGGAGCGATTGATCGGCATCGATGCGCTACGGGCCTTCGGTCGCTATGTTGGAGCCTTTGAGAAGGCAGAGGACTTTCGTCGTACCGTAGAGGAGGCGATCGAGACCGGGCAGCGCATCGACTCATGCATTTGCCGTGTTCGCCCTGGATTGGATCGAGAGGAACGAATTCTTGAGTATCGATCGATCCCGATCGAGACGGATCGATATAAGGGTGGTCGTATCGATCACTACATTGATATTACGACAATCAAACGCTTGGAAGAGGGACTGCGCGAGAAGACGCTTCACTTGGAACGTACAAACGAAAAACTGGAGGAATTCTCGCACGTCGTCTCCCACGACCTCAAGGAACCTCTGCGCACGGTCGAAGTATTTAGTGGCTTTCTCCTCGAAGACTATGCA